>JGI26470J50227_1000619_pt1 | contig 14148 bp, 8 predicted proteins | sample FreactTroBogLake_FD_50227 | JGI IMG/M metagenome (IMG submission 50227) | reverse complement strand
CGCCCGTCACCGCCAGGTGGAACCGCCCCGGCTCGTCCCCGTGGACCGTCCAAGCCACCCCAGGGGAGGCTTCGATGGTCCGGGCGAAGGTCCGAAGCAGAACCGTGAACGCCGAACAGACAATGTCCGTGCCCCGGAGGGCAAACCCGGCGTGGCCTTCGGCCACCAGTTCACCGATCACCCCCTCAGAAGCGAGGATGACCGAAACCTTGATCATGCCAGGACGATGTCCTCGACCTTGATCATCGTGTACATCTGCCGGTTGCCCACCGTCCGGTGGTAGCTCTTGCGGCGCTTGTACTTGTAGGAGATCGTCTTCTCACCGCGCATCGTGCCGGTGATCGTGGCCTTCAGCTTGGCACCGGCCACGTAGGGCGCGCCGATCTGGACTCCCTTTTCGTTGCTCACCAGGAGCACGGAGTCAAATTCCAGGGCGGAGCCGGTTTCGGCATCGACCCGATCGATCTGCAGGACGGCACCCTTTTCGGCCTTGAATTGGTGTCCCTTGATTTCGACGAGAGCGTACATAAGAATCCCTCAATGGTAAAAATAGCAGAATCGTTTATAGCACGATGCAGAACAATGGTCAACCGGGGCGGGAGTTACGGCGACAACCCACCCGCGATCCTAGCCCTTCAAGAACTTATCAATCTCCCTCGCGGCGCCCCGGCCTTCCTGGATGGCCCAGACGACCAGCGACTGTCCCCGGCGGGCGTCCCCAGCGCTGAACACCTTGGGGTGGCTCGTGTTGAACTTTCCGTAGGCAGCCTTGACGTTGGACCGAGGATCGCGCTCCAGACCCAGTTCGGACACAATTTCGTCCTCGGGTCCCAGGAACCCCAGGGCCAGGAAGACCAGGTCGGCCTCGTAGCGGCGTTCGGTGCCGGGAACTTCGGCCATCTTCCAGGCGCCCTTCTCGTCCTTGGTCCAGGAAACGTCGATGGTCACCAAACCCGTGAGCTCGCCCCGGTCGTTGCCCAGGAATTCCTTGGTGCTGATCGAATACGTGCGCGGGTCCTTGCCGAACTTGGCCACCGCTTCGTTGTGCCCGTAGTCGGCCTTGTAGAGGCGTGGGTAGGTCGGCCAGGGAAACTCCTCGGTTCGCTCGTCGGAGGGCTGGGGAAGCACTTCGAAGTTCTCGATCGCCGTGCAGCCGTGACGCAGCGAGGTTCCCAGGCAGTCGTTGCCCGTGTCACCGCCGCCGATGACGATGACCTTCTTTCCGGCAGCGCTGATGAACGCGCCGTCTTTGAGGTGGCTGTTCAGCAGGCTCTTGGTGTTCGCGGTCAGGAAGTCCATGGCGAAGTGGACGCCCTTGAACTGTCGGCCGGGAACGGTCAGGTCCCGGGGTTTGGTGGCACCGGTGGCCACCAGGACGGCGTCGAAGCCGTGGACCAGGTCGGTGGCCTTCACGTCCTTCCCAACCCAGACGCTGGTCTTGAACGACACCCCTTCGTCCTTGAGGATCTGGACCCGGCGGTCGACCAGGCCCTTATCGAGTTTCATGTTCGGGATGCCGTACATCAGCAGGCCACCGATGCGGTCGGCCCGTTCGTAGACGGTGACGGTGTGTCCGGCCTGGTTGAGCTGGTCGGCGGCGGCCAGCCCTGAGGGTCCTGACCCGATCACCGCCACCTTCTTTCCGGTTCGGCCCTGGGGCGGACGGGGGACCATCCACCCCTTTTCGTAGGCGTTGTCGATGATCCACGCCTCGTTGTCCTTGATGGTCACCGCCGGGGAAGTGACGCCCAGCACGCACGCGGTTTCACAAGGCGCAGGACAGACCCGACCTGTGAACTCGGGAAAATTGTTGGTCTTGCGCAGACGCCGGAACGCTTCCTCGTCCTTGCCCCGGTACACTAGGTCGTTCCACTCGGGGATGAGGTTGTCCACGGGACAACCGTAGCTCGACTGGCAGAACGGCACCCCGCAGTCCATGCAGCGGGCGCCTTGGTTCCGACGCTCTGTATCCTTGAGGGGGACGAGAAACTCGCCGAAGTCTCTGAGGCGGTCGACCGCGGGGCGATCCTTGACTTTTTGTCGGTCGAATTCCAGGAATCCGGTGGGCTTGCCCATCACTTCACCTCCGCGGCGGAGGCCGCTTTCTGTGCCAGAAGCACCTTCTTGTAATCGACGGGCATCACGAGAACAAACTCGTCGCGATGTTTTTCCCATCCGGCCAGAAGCGTCTCGGCCACGTCCGATCCGGTGTTCTGATAGTGCTTCTGCACCAGGGACTTCACGAGGTCGAGGTCGTCGCCCGAGGGCTTCTCGATTTCGACCATCTGCAGGTTGATGTTCGTCTTGAGCTGGTCTTGAGGGTCCCACAGGTAGGCCACTCCGCCCGACATTCCGGCGGCGAAGTTGCGGCCCGTGGGGCCCAGGATGAGTGCGACGCCCCGGGTCATGTATTCGCACCCGTGGTCTCCGACGCCCTCGACGACCACGGTGGCCCCGGAGTTGCGGACCGCGAACCGCTCGGCAGCGATCCCCCGCAAAAACGCTTCGCCGGCCGTGGCGCCGTAGAACGCCACGTTGCCCAAAAGGATGTTCTCGCTGGGCTTGTACCCGGCGTCGAGGGGGGGCGCGATGACGATCCGGCCGCCCGAGAGGCCCTTGCCGACGTAGTCGTTGGCGTCCCCTTCGAGACGGAAGGTGACCCCCGGCGCCAACCAGGCACCGAAACTTTGGCCCGCGTGACCTGTAAACCGGACGGTGATCGTCCCGTCGGGCAGGCCGGCGGCCCCCTTCTTCTTGGTGATCTCGTGGCTGAGCATGGTACCGACCGCCCGGTCGAGGTTCGTGATTCGGGTCGAGAACTCAACCGTCTTCCCCGCGGTGAGCGCCGGTTGAGCCTGCTGGATCAGCGTGTTGTCGAGCACCTTGTCGAGGCCGTGGTCTTGCGCCATGGTCTTGAAGACCCCTGCCTCGGGGTACGGTTTCTGCGCAGGGGCCAAGAGCTTCGAAAGGTCAACGTTGCGGCTCTTCCAATGGAGGACCGCAGCGTCGGTCTCGAGCAGATCCACCCGACCCACGAGTTCGTTGAGGGTGCGGATGCCCAGAGAGGCCATGATCTTTCGGGCCTCTTCGGCGATGAACGTGAAGTAACGTTCGACGTACTCGGGTTTTCCCTTGAACCGTTCCCTGAGTTTGGGGTCCTGGGTCGCGATGCCCACGGGACAGGTATTCTTATGGCATTTGCGCATCATGATGCACCCGAGGGTGATCAGGGGGCCGGTGGCGAAACCCATCTCCTCGGCGCCCAGAAGTGCGGCGATGACCATGTCGCGGCCGGTCTTCAGCTGGCCGTCGGTCTGGATGGTCACCCGGCTTCGCAGGTCGTTCATGACCAGGGTCTGGTGGGTTTCCGCCAGGCCGAGTTCCCAGGGCAGACCCGCATTCTTCACACCGGTCAGGGGGGAAGCTCCGGTACCGCCTTCGTGTCCGGCGATCAAGATGTGGTCAGCGTGGCCCTTGGCCACGCCGGCGGCGATGGTTCCCACTCCCACCTCCGAAACCAGCTTCACGCTGATCCGGGCCTTGGGGTTCGCGTTCTTCAGGTCGAAGATCAGCTGGGCGAGGTCCTCGATCGAGTAGATGTCGTGGTGGGGAGGGGGCGAAATCAGCCCGACGCCCGGGGTGGACCCGCGGGTCTTGGCGATCGTTTTGTCGACCTTGTGGCCGGGAAGCTCGCCACCTTCCCCAGGCTTCGCACCTTGGGCCATCTTGATCTGGATCTCGTCGGCGTTGGACAGGTAGTCGATGGTGACGCCGAATCGACCCGAGGCGACCTGCTTGATCGCCGAACGCTTGCTGTCGCCGTTGGCCATCCGCGGGAACCGCGCGGGGTCCTCCCCGCCTTCGCCGGTGTTGCTCTTGCCGCCGAGGCGGTTCATGGCGATGGCCAGGGTCTCGTGCGCCTCGAGGCTGATCGACCCATAACTCATGGCGCCGGTGACGAAGCGTTTGACGATCGAAGAAGCGGCCTCCACTTCCTCGAGGGGGACCGCGGTGCCGGTCTTGAACTTCAAAAGCCCATGGAGCGTGGCCTGGGTCGTGGACCGTTCGGCCTGGCGGGAAGCAAATCTGTCGTAGGCTGCCTGATCCTGCTGCCAAACCGCCCTCTGGAGATCGGCGATCGACTCGGGATCCCACATGTGCTTTTCCCCGCCGAAGCGGTAGTGGTAATCACCGGGGTTAGGAAGGGAATCGAAGGGATCGGCGTTGCCCACCGGATACCCGAGTTCGTGCCTCTTGAGCGCCTCTGCGGCCAAGACAGGGAACCCCGCGCCCTGGATGCGGCTGGCGGTCCCGGCGAAGGCCTTGGCGACCACGTCGGAATTCAGCCCGACGGCCTCGAAAATCTGCGCACCTTTGTAACTTTCCAGCGTCGAGATTCCCATTTTTCCAAAGACCTTGCGCATCCCCTTGGCCACGGCCTTGAGGTAGTGGTCCAGCAGGTCGGCGAGGTCATGCTTCTCGTCGAAGCGGTCGTCAAGGAGCATTTTTTCCACGGCCTCAAAGGTCAAGTACGGGTTCACCGCATCGGCGCCAAAACCGACGAGCATGCAGTAGTGGTGAACCTCCCGGGGTTCTCCGGATTCCACGATCAAACCGATCTGGTTGCGGCTTTCCAGCCGGGTCAGGTGGTGATGGACGGTGCCCGTGGCCAGGAGCGCCGAAACAGGCACCCTGTCGGGACCGATGGCCCTGTCGCTCAGGATGACCAGCGAGAACCCGTCGGCCAGCGCCTTCTCGGCTTCTTGGGCAATCCTGTCCAAGGCCCTTTCGAGCCCCGCTTCCCCCTCGGCCTTGGGGTGGGTGATGTCGATGACCTTGGTCTTCCAACCCTTGGCCTCGCTGTGTTTGAGCACCGCAAGCTGTTCGTTGACCAACAGCGGGTTGGGAAGGAACAGCCGGTGGGCGTGGGCCTCGGTGGTTTCGAGGAGGTTCCGCTCGGGTCCGATGTAACTCTCGAGGCTCATGACAATTTCTTCGCGGATCGAGTCGATCGGCGGGTTGGTCACCTGGGCGAAGAGCTGCTTGAAGTAGTCGTACATGACCCGGGGCTTTTCGGAAAGGACCGCCAGAGGGGTGTCGTTGCCCATAGAGCCCAGAGGTTCCTGACCGTCGGCGGCCATGGGTTTGAGGATCACCTCGAGGGTCTCCAGGGTGTAGCCGAAGGCCTTGAGCCTGGCCTCGACGGTACCGGGGGTGAACCCGTGGGGCTCCTTCCCGGTCTTGAGGTCGGCGATTTTGACCTCCTGCCGCTTCACCCAGTCGGCGTACGGACGCTGGCCGGCGATCTTCGCCTTCAGTTCGGCGTCGTCGATGATCCGGCCCTGTTCGAAGTCGACCAGGAACATCTTGCCGGGCTGCAGCCGGCCCTTCTGCCGGATGTTCGCCTCAGGGATGTCCATGACCCCGACCTCGCTGGCCATGATGACGATGTCGTCCTTGGTCACGTAGAACCGGCTGGGCCGCAGGCCGTTGCGGTCCAGAACCGCGCCGATGACTTTTCCGTCGGTGAAGCTGATCGACGCCGGGCCGTCCCAGGGTTCCATGATGGCGCTGTGGTAGCGGTAGAACGCCTTCTTCGAGGCATCCATGGCGGCGTGGTTCTGCCACGCCTCGGGGATCATCATCATCACCGCTTCGGGAAGACTGCGGCCGGCCAAAAGCAGAAGCTCCAGCACGTTGTCGAAATCGCCGGAGTCGGAAAGGTCGGGTTCGATGATGGGGAAGGCCTGTGCCAGGTCGGGACCGAAAAGGTCGCTCCTGAGCGTCTTCTGGCGGGCAAACATCTTGTTGATGTTCCCCCGAACTGTGTTGATTTCGCCGTTGTGGCTCATGTACCTCAGCGGCTGGGCGCGGTCCCAGCTGGGGAAGGTGTTCGTCGAGAACCGGCTGTGGACCATGGCAAGGTGGGTGATGAAGTCGGTGTCGTCGAGGTCTTTTGCGTAGTAGGACCAGACCTGGTCGGGAGTGAGCATGCCCTTGTAGACGATGACCTTGGTCGAAAGGCTGCACAAGTAGAAAAACGAATCCGAATCGAACTTCGGTTTGTTCCGAAGGGTATGGACGGCCTTCTTGCGGACGAGGAAGAGTTTCCTGTCGAAGGCGTCGGCGTCGAGACCGGCAGGGGCGGCGACAAAGACCGTCTCGACGCTGGGCTCGGAGGCCTTAGCCGTGGGGCCCAGTGCGGAATTGTCGACGGGGTTCTTGCGCCAACCGAGGACCTTGAGCCCCTGGGCGGCGGCAAGCTGGGCGAATTCCGCTTTGCAAGCCTCGCGTTGCGCCTTGTCTTGGGGAAGGAACACCAGACCGGCGGCCCAGGATCCCCGGGCCGGGAGCGTAATCCCCGCGTCGCGCTGGGCGACCTTTTCCAGGAACTCCCAAGGAAGGGCGGTCAAGATGCCGGCCCCGTCGCCGGTGTTCTGCTCGGCGCCCCGGGCTCCCCGGTGGTCCATCCGGCACAGGATGTTCGAAGCGTCCCTCAGGGTCTGGTGGCTTCGCTTTCCCTTGATGTGGGCCAGAAACCCGACTCCGCAGGAGTCTTTTTCGAATTGGGGGTCGTAAAGTCCCTCGTTTCCCGGCCGTTTGTTCCTCGCCATCGTACTCTCCCTCGTTTCCTGGCTCACATGCTGCGCAAGAACGGAATGTTCATCAGTTGGAATGTGTTCTTCATGACTTGTAGGACCGCCCGGGACAACCTCAGGCGCCCGGCGACCAGCCGGGGATTCTCGGCGGTCAGCACCGGTGAATCGTGGTAGAACTTACTGTAAATCTTCGCCAGATCGTAGGCGAAACCGGCGATCACGCTGGGGTCCTTCGTTAAGGCCGCCGCCTCGACGGCTTCGGGGTACCGGGCCAGAAGCTTGACCAACTCCCATTCGTCCTGGGACGCCAGGAGCGCGGGGTCCCAATCCTTCTCGGTACCTTCGCCCGCCTTGGCCAGCATCGAACTGATCCGGGCTCCCATGTATTGCAGGTAGGGGCCCGTATTGCCGTTGAAAGAAAGGGTCTCCCTTGGATCGAAGATCATGTCCTTCGAGGGCGTCGCCTGGAGCAGGAAATAGTGGAGCGCACCCAGGGCGATGAGTTCGGCCGTGTTCCCGGCGTCACCGACTTCCTCTTCCCGGCCCTTGGCCCGGATTTCCTCGAGGGCACCGTCCCGCAGGTCGTCCAGGATATCGTCGGCGTCGGCCGTGGTCCCCGACCGGCTCTTGATGCGGCTGCCGTCAGGAAGCTTCACCATGCCGTAGCTGAGGTGAAACAGGTTCTCCGACCATTGGTACCCCAGGGTCTTGAGGCAATGGAACAACACCTTGAAGTGGAAGTCCTGTTCGTTCGCCACGACGTAAACCAACTGGTTGAAGGGCCAGTCGGCGTGCCTTGAGATTGCCGTCCCCAGGTCCTGGGTGATGTAGATCGAGGTACCATCGGGACGGAGCATGACCTTGACCGCGTTGGTTTCATCTTCGGCTCGATCCTTCCAGGGAAGGTCGATGACCACGGCGCCGTCGTCCCGCTTTCGGAAGACCCCGGTGGCCAGGCCCTTGAGAACCTCTTCCTTGCCGAGGAGGTAGGTCTCGCTTTCGCGATAGAGTCGGTCAAAGGAAATGCCCTGGCGTGCGTAGGTTTGACCCACGCCTTCCAGCGCCCACCCGTTCATTTGCTTCCAGAGGGCGCGGACCTCGTGGTCCCCGGCTTCCCACGAAAGCAAGAGCTCCTGCGCCTGGGCTTCGGCCGTCGGCTCGGTCTCGGCCCACCGAGCGAACTTCACGTAGAAGTCACCGACGAACCGGTCAGGCTTGATCCCTTCCGATTGGGGAGTTTTCCCCTCGCCGAACTTTTGGTACGCCAACATCGATTTGCAGATGTGGACGCCCCGATCGTTGATGAGGTTGACCTTCTGGACCTCGGCACCGTTGGCCGCCATGATCCGGCTGATCGACTCACCCAGGGCGTTGTTGCGCAGGTGCCCGATGTGGAGCGGTTTGTTCGTGTTGGGGCTTGAGAATTCAACCATCACTCGGGCTCCGGCCAGGGCCTTCGTCCGGCCCCAGCCGTCCCCTTCCGCCGCCACCCGTTCCAAAACGGAACCGATGATGCCGGAACGGGAGTAGCGCAGGTTGACGTAGGCCCCCAGGGCGAAGATTTCAGCCTCCCCGGAAAAGGGTTCCAGGGCCTGAACGATCTGCTTGGAGAGCAAGGGTGGCGCCAGCCGGAGGATCTTGGCGTAGGCGAACATGGGAAAGGCAAGATCGCCCATTTCGGGCTTGGGAGGCGTTTCCGCCGCCACGCCCTCCAGACCCAGGGTCTGGCCCAGCGAGGTGTAGCGCCCCTCGAGAACCGAATGGAGCCTCTGTTTCCAAAGGTCTTGAAGATTCTTCATACGTGCCGAAAGTAAAACAGAAGTGGGGATTTTGGTCAAGGTTTCCAAGGGACATCATGAAAAATGAAGAAAAACCACCCTTGCCCACCGCCTAGTTCGATTAATACACGAAAAAATGACGACAATTCGTCGTTTTTGTAAAAAGTACATTTGAGTACCACGTGATTTATGAAATATTTCAGGATTTTACGATGGGAATCGAAAAAAACACCAAATGGTGGGTTCCACCCCGCCCTACCTTCCTCAATGCAACAGAAAATCCAACAATTTCCAAGGATTCGCGGCGACCGGGCTACCGAAAGAATCGGGGGACCAGGCCTCCGGTGCGCTTCCGGTAGGCAAGGTACTCGGGATACCGGGACAGGAGCCAGCGTTCTTCGAGCCGGCTCTTGAAGAAGAACAGAAGGCTCAGCCCGAACACCAGTCCGACCAGAACTGGATGCTTCCAAACCAGGGCCCACCCGAAGAAGAGCAGGACGAGGGCGCTGTAAATCGGGTGCCGGAGTCGCCGGTACGGCCCCCTGACCACCAGGACCGAATCGTCCTTGGGCCGGGGAAGCGCCGTCAGGTTCGTCCCCAAGGCGTGAATCGAAGCGGCGGCCAACCACGCACCGGCGACCCCAAGAATGCCCGCGGCCACGAGCTCCCAGCCTTCGAACGGGGAACCCCAGGATGGGATCGGAACACCGATGGCATTCCCCCAAAAGGGAAAGGAGAGCTGAACCATCCAGAGGACAACTTGGGCGATTACCCAGGGAAGGCCGGAAGACGGGGGCTTTGCCATAGAACCATCCTACCATGGGTGGGCCGTTTCCCTTGCTTCCTTCGGTGGTTTTCCGTATACCTTCATCCATGGCTTTTGCGGATATGGGGCTCAACCCCGAACAGGACGAAGCGGTCCACACCATCGAGGGACCTCTTCTGATCATCGCGGGAGCCGGGAGCGGCAAGACGAGGGTGATCACCTTCCGAATCGCCCACATGCTCGAGAACCACATTCCCCAGAGCCAGATCCTCGCGCTGACCTTCACGAACAAGGCCGCCCGAGAAATGGCCGAACGCGCCAAGGCACTGACGGGCCGGAAACTCACGAACCTGACGGTCAGCACCTTCCACGCGTTCGGCGTGCAGGTCTTGCGCGAGAACGGCGAAGCGCTGGGTTACCGGCCGAATTTCACGATCTACGACACCGACGACTGCATGACCCTTCTCAAGGAATGCGCCCGGGAACTGGGGCAGGACTGGGAACCCTCGGAGTTGCAGGAGGCGATGATCGCCATCGGTGCCGTGAAGAGCCAGCGGCGGGGTTGGACCGACGAACCGGGAGAATACAAGAAGCTGTACAGGGAATACGCGGAGCATTTGATGCTCTACAACGCCGTCGACTTCGACGACCTCATCACCAAGCCGCTCGAGTTGTTTGAAACCCACCCCGAGATCCTGGCCCAGTATCGAGAACGCTACCGCTACCTGATGGTCGATGAATTTCAGGACACGAGCCTCACTCAGTTCCGTTTAGTCAAACACCTGGCCGAGGAACACCGGAACGTCTGCGTGGTCGGCGACGACGACCAGTCCATCTACTCCTGGCGGGGCGCCAACTACGAGAACCTCCTGCTGTTCGAGACGACCTTTCCCGAACGCAAGGAAGTCAAGCTCGAGCAAAACTACCGGTCCACCGGCGCCATCCTGGCCGCGGCGAACGCTCTGATCATCAACAACACCAACCGCAAGGAAAAAGCGCTCTGGACCAAGGCCGCCGAAGGAAACGTCATCGAACTGGTCCACCCCGAGGACGAAGGAAAAGAAGCGACGTTCATCGCCGAGACGATCAAGACGCTGATCTTCCGGGAAAACCGAAAGTACGACGACTTCGGCATCCTGGTCAGGACCAACAGCCTCACCAAGAACATCGAGATGACGCTCCTGGCCCAAAACATCCCCTATAAAATGAGCGGGGGGACCAGTTTCTTCCAGCGCAAGGAAGTCAAGGATGTCATCGCTTACCTTCGGGTGCTGACCAACCCCCGGGACGATGTGAACTTTCTTCGGGTGCTGAACACCCCTCGCCGGGGCGCCGGCAAGAGTCTGATGGAGGTCCTCAACCGGGTGTCCCAGCTCAAGTCGGTTCCTCTCTACGAGGCGCTCAAAGACATCATCCTTTCTGAGCAGGCCCCCATCACCGACCAGGCCCGGGCCGACCTTTCGGAGTTCATCGAGCTGATCGAGGACTACCGCCGCAAGGCCCGTGGTCCCAAGGTCAAATTCGCGCCCCACCTGAAACAGCTGCTCGAGGACATCCAGTACTGGGAGTACCTGCTGGCCGACAACCCGAACAGCGACAAGGTCGCCAAATGGAAGTACCAAAACGTCGAGAGCCTGGTGAAATTCCTCGATGATTGGGAAAACGACCCCGAGGCCCCCCGGACCGACCTGATGAGCTTCCTGAACCGCATCACCCTGATCACCCGGGACGATCTGAACGACAAAGAGGACAAGGGTTCGGTGAGTCTGATGACCATCCATTCGTCGAAGGGCTTGGAGTTCAACGTGGTCTTCCTGATGGGTGTCGAGGACAAGATCCTCCCCCACGAGAGGAGCGTCGAAGAGGGGCCCCACATGATCGAGGAGGAGCGCCGCCTCTTCTATGTCGCCATCACCCGGGCCCGCCAGAAACTGTACATGACGGTCTGCACGACCCGTCGGACGATGAAAGAAACCAGCTACCCTACCCCAAGTCCGTTTCTCGAGGAGATCCCAGCCTTGTTGATGAAGGTGACCGACGGTACCCCTGAAGAAGACGCGACGGTGGATGACCTCGAGAATCTGATGGCAAACCTGAAGAAGGCGACCTCGTAGCGGTCAGGCCCTTCGCAACACTTCCAGCGGGCGTTCGCGCGCCGCCCTCCGGGCCGGCCACCAGCTGGCCAGCACGGCCAGGACGACGGAGCCCAACGCCGCCGCTCCCAACACGACCGGATCGAACTTCACGGGGATGGTCTCGAGGTAATAGGCTGAATTCAGAAGGTGGAATCCCCCGCCGGCGAACAGATTCACTGCCCCGTCGACCAGGCCGATCAACCCATTGATGCCCCAAGCCAGGGTCATCCCAAAGGAGATCCCCACAAAGGTCCCCACCAGTCCTGCGCCCAAGCCCAGGACGAGGAACTGCCGACGGATGAGTTGGTCCGACGCGCCCAGGGCCTTCAGGATCGCTGTTTCCTTGCGTCGTTCGCCCACGGTCGTGACCATCGCCGTCGAGACGTTGACCGCGGCCACCAGGAGGACCAAGGCCATCACCACGGCCAGAAGGACCCGGGTTGCCTGGTAGTTCATGAATTGACCCCGGCCCGTGGTCTGCCAACTCACGGCCTGCCAATGGGGCCCCAACGCCCGACGCACTCCCTCCAAAAACTGAGGCGTGCGATCGAGGGGAACATCGCTCTTGATTCCCCAGAAGACAGGCTCCTCGCTGGAGTCGAACAATCCCGCCGTCAGCGTCAGAGGAGCGAAGAGCCACAACCTGTCGAGTTCCTGGTATCCCACGCTGACCACGGCCGCGATCCTCACCGGGGTGACCCGCGGGACGGTGAGCGAACCGCTCGACCGGGTCGTCAGGAGTTTCAACTCATCCCCCGGCTTCACGCCGAGTTTCTGCGCTGCTTCCCTTCCGATCCAGACGGAACCGGGCTCGGGCATCGCCAGGGTCCCTTCCACCGCCTTCAGGTACCGGGCGACCCCGGGGTCCACGTCGGGCCACCGCGGATCGATGCCGCGGATCGAAAGACCCAGGCGCCCCGCGGGGGAGTACGCCAAGGCGAAGCCTTGTTGTTCGGGCCAGAGGCTGCGGAACCCGGGAACCGCCTTCAGCGAGGTTTCCAGGCCACCACGGATTTGGGTCCAATCTCCCGTCGGTACCATCGACCAGGCCTGAACATGGTACAACGCCGTCTCGATGGTCCGGGCCGAGATGGATTCGATCATTCCGTCGGCGATGGAAAGGACCACCACCAAGGGCACCAGACCCAAGGCCATGGCAAGGCTACTCGAGAGCAGAAGCCGGGAACTGGCCTTGGGACCGCGGGCGGTGAAGGCCCGCCATCCCAACCTCCACGAGAGAAAGGCTTTCACAGGGGCTCCAAGAGGCCGTCGTGCAACCGAAGCACCCGACCGGTTCTTCGGGCAAATTCCTGATCGTGGGTCACCAAGAACAGGCTTTTGCCTTCCTTGGTGACCAGGTCGAGCAAGAGGTCCTGGACGGCCCGGGCGTGCCGGACGTCGAGGTTCCCCGTCGGTTCATCCGCCAGAATCAACGCGGGGTCGTTGACCAGCGCCCGGGCCAGAGCCACCCGCTGCCTTTCTCCCCCGGAAAGCTGGTGCGGATGGTGCCCCAGTCGTTTTTCCATGCCGACGAGGGCGATCAACCTTCGGGCGCGGTCCCAGGATTCCTTTTTCGGAACCCCGGCCAACCAAGAAGGAAGGGCCACGTTTTCGAGGACTGTGAACTCCTTCAGGAGGAAGTGAAACTGGAAGACAAGCCCCAGGGTCCGCGTCCGGATTTCAGAAAGGTCCTTCTCGCCGAGACCCCGAGTCGGAAGGCCTGCCAGAACCACCTCGCCGGCATCGGGTCGCTCGAGGGTGGCCGCCAGGTGGAGCAGGGTCGTCTTTCCTGTCCCCGACTCGCCGACCACCGCCACGGCCTCCCCGGCTCCCAGGGACCAGTCGAGACCTTCAAACAGGACCACCGGCTCGTCGGTGCCACCGAAGGCCTTGCTGACCCCGCGGAATTCCAAGATGTTGGATGCGTTCATTCGCTTTTCAAGACCTCCGCAACGGGAACTCGGGTGACTCCGGCCGAGGCCAGCCAGGCGGCAAGGCTCGAAGAGGCGATGCAGGCCAAGGCCACCAGCGCCACTTCCTGGGGAAGGACTCGGGCCGGCAACGCCGGCAGGTAGAAGGCATCCGAGGAAAGAACACTCAAAGATCCGAAACTCCAGGCCACGCCCAGGCCAAGGACGGTGCCGACCAGCGCCGCAACGCCACCGACCACCAGACCCTCGAGGGCGAAAACCATCCTCAACCGTCCAGGCCTCACGCCGACCGCAGCCCAAAGCGCCAAGTCCTCTCGGTGTTCGGCCACGGCCCTTTTTTGGCTGAAGAAGATGTTCACCCCGACCACAAAGAAGATCAGCCCGACGAGGACCATCATCACGGCCTTCTCCGTCCTGAGGGCGCCGAAGAACGCCGTGTTGTAGTCCCGCCACGTCGTGAACTCGGTTCGGGGTCTTCCCAACAGCTGGGGCAATCGGTCGGCCACGATCTGGTCGGAGTTTCCATCCGTGAGTTTGACCGCGTAGAAGAAGTCGGAGGGGCCGGCAAACATCGCGCGGGTGTCTTCCAGGTTGGCCAAGACCCAGCCCGAGTCGATTTCGTAGTAACCCGTGGAAAACGTCCCCTTGACCGCCATGTCGACCAAGCGGGGTTTCAGGAGTGAAAAGGCGGGGCCGGTGAGGGCGGTCAACTGCAGATGGTCCCCGGGCACCACTCCCAGGCTGCGCGCAATTTCTGATCCCAGAAGAATTTCTCCCCGGTCGGGGAGGCCTGGTCGTCCCACCGAATCGGGATTCAATCCCAACCGATGGGCCAAACCCTCGTCGCGGACCAGGGCGTCCTGGGGAAAGCCGCGCAGGACGGCGCCCCGTCGGCCGCCCAGCCGCGACGTCACCAGGGTCTGGCCCTCGGTGGTCGGG
>JGI26470J50227_1000617_pt1 | contig 14194 bp, 11 predicted proteins | sample FreactTroBogLake_FD_50227 | JGI IMG/M metagenome (IMG submission 50227) | reverse complement strand
TAACGATTACTCAGAACGTTGGGTTTGCGGATACTCCGACCATTACCGCCAATTTCCCATTGGCTTTATCAGAGCCTTTAATCTTTACCGACTTTAACAGCGAGATTGACACCTATATTGAAGGTATCGGGGAGTCAGTATCTTTTGCCGATTCCAATACTCAGCAGTCCTCATTCCTTGAGACGCGCTCAGAGAACTTCAGCTTTGCCGATTCCAATACTCAGTCTTGGGCTTTTGTTAACTCTATCTCAGAAAGCCTGATATTCGCAGACTCAAGCACCCAGACTTCAGCTTTCCTCCAGTCTATTACCCAGAACTTCAGCTTAGCAGATACTTCAACGGCTAATGTCAACACATCGGTCAGCATAACGGAGACATTCCAGTTAAGTAGCATCCAGAGCATCCAGTACAACGCGGTCTACTCCATCACGGAGAACCTGTCTTTTGCCGACAATGTGGCGCCAACATCATATTGGATTAAAATAGATGATACTCAGATAGCGTCTTGGGCGGCGATTAATGACACGCAGTCAGGGACTTGGACAAAGATTGACAACACGCAGACTGTAGCTTGGACGCCCATTACAGACACCAACACGCCAAACTGGACAACCATCAATGACACTCAGTCCGTAACTTGGACTAAGATCAGTAACTCGCAATAAGGACACACCATGTCAAGTACGTATTCATCAGATCTACGCATCCAGCTTATGGGTACAGGCGACCAAGCCGGTACTTGGGGTGCGACTACAAACAATAATTTCCAATACATCTTTGAGCAAGCCATTGCCGGAGTGCAAACCGTATCTGTAACCGCAACCCCCCAAGCGCTAACTTACCTCAACGGTGCAACTTCTACACTATCTAATAACCAAGCAATTGCAGCAGCACTTATCTTAACAAACGGTGGAGTGAACGCTAACTTTACGATTACAACTCCTAGCGGATCACAAAAAATTTATATTATTTACAACAACACTGTTTATACCGCTACTATACAGGTAACAAGTTCTTCTGGGGCAACCATAGCCATTCCTGCAGGAGTGACGACAACGGTCTATACAGACGGCACAAACTTCTATGCGGCAAATACTGGTACAGTTGGGGCTTATGGTGTTAATGGGGCGCTGACTGTAACAGGCAACGCATCGGTTGGGGGCACTCTTGGAGTAACAGGTAATACTACGCTATCTGGAACTTTAGCCGTTACAGGGACTTCCACAATGACCGGGGCAGTTGCGCTTAATGGGGGCGGCACAACAACCACCCCATCCACTGGAGATAGTACTACTAAGATTGCTACCACGGCTTTTGTAACAACCGCTTTGCAAGCCATATATCCAGTTGGTGCCATTTACATGAACGCCTCAAGCAGTACAAATCCGGCTACTGTGTTTGGGTTCGGCACATGGACAGCACTTGCTCCTGGACAGATGCTACTTGGTAATGGTGGAGGATATACCGCAGGTACGACTGGCGGCTCTGCAACAACCACAATTTCTTTAGCAAATCTTCCTGCTCACACGCACAGTATTACAGATCCTGGCCATCATCATACAATGACCCAATTAGTTTCAGGTGCAGATATTGGATATCAAAGTGCCGATTTAACTTTTAACACTTCTGGAACTACAGGAACTTCTACAACAGGAATTACAGCAACAAATAACACTCAATCTGGTGGAACGGCATTCTCTAATACGGCAATGACGACACTCTCCCCGTATTTGGTTGTTTACATGTGGCAACGCACAGCCTAAGATGGAACCCATAAGTATTTGCCTAGGGCTTCTCTCTGCTGTAAAGCAGGGCGTAGCTATGTACAAGGAATACAAGGCAGTAGGCAAAGAAGCTTATGGAGTTATGCAGGAGATCTCAACAGGGCTTGGGTCGTTCTTTGAGCATAGTGAAAAAGCACAGGCAGAGATAAAAGAAAAGGAAAAGAATCCGCCAAGGGGCAAGTCAATTCAGGCACAGGCGCTAGAGAACATCATGGCGCGTAAGCAACTGCAGCAAGCCGAGTATGATCTGCGACAGACATTGATATACGATACACCCCCTGAACTGGGTGCAATGTGGGAAGAATTTCAAGTCGAACGAGCTAAGTTAACAAAAGACAAAGCCAAGTTCGATGAAGCTCAAAAAAAAAGGATCGACAAGAAGCCCTGGAGCGGCGTGTTCAGCGCGATCAACGAAACCTTCGCGTCGCCCTTGTCGGGAGTTTACTTGTCATCGTGTTGACCATTTTTGGTTTGATGTACTACATTCGGGATGACTACGAAAAGCGCAAACTGGACGACCCTTGGTACATAGAGTTTAAAAAGAAGTTTAACGACAATGGCAAAGAAATCGAGTGTTATAAAATCTTTCGTGAAACTGGGTATCTTCCTAAGTATTGTCCTGGTTAGCGGTTGTAAAGATCGCTACCGTTATCACTGTCAAGACCCTAAGCATTGGAATGATGAAGACTGTAAACCACCTTATTGCGTTGCTACGCAAACTTGCCCCGAGTATTTCGACAAGCCCCCGAATGCAAAAAACAACTGAACAATTAGATGCCGAAACCAAGCGCTTTGTTATCAGGGCGTTTAGCATTGCGTTGGTCTTTATTGTTATATTGTTTGGGTACAGTATTGTCTACACAGAGCAACCCCTATTTAACGAAGCCCCTGCTGACAAGCAGATCTTTACAGTATTAACCCTAGTAGGAGGGCAACTGCTGACTATACTAGCTAACTATATTTCCAAAGGTTCTGCGCTTCCACCAACCACACCTACAACATCTTGCACGCCCACAGCGCCAAAAACTTTTACGCCAACAACTTCTTCTCCACATTTTGGTAACCCCAATGATAGGCCCGCGTTATGAAAATTATCATTACTCTTATACTTGGTTTTAGTATTATTGGCGGAGTTTATAAGCTTGGACACGACAACGGTTATGCGCAGTCCCAAGCCGAAGTACAAGCTCAAATTGCCAAGGCCAATGAAGCGGCAAGAGCTACAGAGCAAAGCCTTAATTCAAAAATTACCGACTTAACTACTCAACTTGTAAAGGTACAAAATGAAGCTCAGAAACAAATTGCTAAGCGTGATGCTGACATTGCTACTGGCAAGTTGCAGCTCTTCGTCAAAACTAAAGGCACAGTATGTCCCTCCAAGGATGCCGGACCTTCCAGCGGATCTGACACCGCAACAGCCCAACTTGACCCAAAGACTGCTACAGATCTTGTCTCCGTCACAGACGACGGAGACACCGCAATCCGCAAACTCAACGCCTGTATCGCAACCTATAATCAAGTAAAGGAATTAATCAATGGAAGCACAACAACTCGCTGAAGCAGCAAATATTGATTTAGGTCATGCTGAGGCGCTTATGCCCGGCATGGAAGCCGCCATTCAACATGCAGAACTCAATACTCCAGAACGCCTAGCGGCTTTTATTGCGCAGTGTGGGCATGAATCAGGTGGATTTAAATTCTTTGAAGAAAACTTGAACTACAAAGCTGAGTCGCTTATTCGCACTTGGCCCAGCCATTTCAATGAGGAGAATGCCAATGAATACGCGCATAACCCAGAAAANATCGCAAACCGGGCNTANGCTAACCGCGGCGGAAATGGAGATGAGGAATCGGGTGATGGCTGGGCAAATCGAGGCAGAGGCGCGATCCAGCTTACCTTTAAAAACAACTATGAAGAATGTTCCCGTGACTTGGGATACGATTTCGTATCAAATCCTGATGCTGTCTCAACGCCTGAAGGCGCGCTTATCACTGCGGCGTGGTTTTGGAAAAAGAACAATTTGAACCATCATGTTGATAACAATGATTTCACAGGATTGACGAAAGCCATAAATGGTGCGACAATAGGGTTCGAGGATCGCATGGCCCGCTTCAATCATGCTATGACCGTTTTTGCGTAAACGAGGTAGTTGTGCCATTAACCAAACTCGAATTTAGACCGGGCGTTAACCGAGAAGCCACGACTCTCGCTAATGAGGGTGGTTGGTACGANTGTAATAATATTCGTTTTCGTTCAGGCTATCCCGAAAAGNTTGGTGGGTGGGTAACAGATACTGGCACAGAGTCCACGACTCAAATAGCAACATACCCCGCAGCANATCAAAACCTTCCCACCGCAACACCCCCTACCACANCAGGCTACAACACAGCGTCTTTCTGGGGTGTTTGCCGTAACTTATGGGCATGGTTAAACCTTGCCGGTTACAACTTATTAGGTCTTGGCACTAACTTAAAATACTATATTCAAAACGGTATTGGCGGAACTTTTTATGACGTTACACCCATACGCACAACTACAACGCACACTGCCACTTTTGCGGCAACCAACGGTTCTACAACTATTACAGTTACCGATTCTGCTAACGGTGCACAGGCTGGGGATTTTGTAACTTTCAGCAGCGCTGTGTCCTTGGGCGGAGCCATAACCGCTACTGTGCTTAACAGAGAATACCAAGTTGTTGCCATTACAGGCGCAAATACATACACCATAACAACCAGCGTTGCAGCAAACAGCAGCGATTCAGGAAACGGTGGAACCTTAGTAGTTGCAAACTATCAAATTAATACAGGAAGTTCAATATACACGCAAGCTTTAGGCTGGGGTGCAGGCGGATGGGGCGGAGCTACAACAGGGCTTTCTTCAACAGGTTGGGGGCAACCGGCATCTTCTGGGGTGGGCGAACAACTTCGCTTGTGGTCATCCGCTAATTATGGACAAGATTTAATCATCAATCCAAGCGGCAGCCAGATGTATTATTGGGCGGTGAACGCGACGGCGACTACATTTGATAGGGCGCAGAACTATACAGCCAGTGCGACTATTACAACAGCAACAGGCACTTTTACTTGTGACTCGACTACGCCAAGCCTAGTTAACTATGTGATGGTGTCCGATGCGTCGGACTTTGTGATTTGTTTTGGCTGCAACGATCCATCAGGCGTTGTGGGTCCGACATACCTTGATCCTATGTTTGTACGTTGGTCTGATCAACAAAACGCAGGGGTTTGGAACCCAACAGCAACGAATCAGGCGGGTAGCTATCGGTTGTCTCAAGGATCGCAAATTGTTTCTGCTATACCTGCTCAGCAAGGTATTTTAATTTTTACAGACACGACTGTTTATATCATGCAGTACGTTGGCACGCCTTATGTCTGGGGCTTNCAACCAATGGCGAGCAACACCTCTATCATGGGTCCCAANGCAGCCGCCAACATTAATAANATTGTGTACTGGATGGGGTATAACAAGTTCTATTATTACAACGGTACAGTACAAACCCTACCCTGTGCAGTTCGTGAATATGTGTTTGACAATATTAATTTATCCCAATCTGCGCAAGTCTATGCAGGTACCAACGAAGCGTTTAATGAAGTATGGTGGTTCTACCCATCTGTTACTGGGCGCAATAGCGACGGCTCACTGGGTACTTTTACGCCGTCTAACCCTAACACGATAACTGATTCTTATGTGATTTACAACTACGTAGACCAAACGTGGTACTACGGCGCTATGCAACGTACTGCGTGGCTTTATTCGCCCCTTAGACAGACACCCGTGGCAACCAATTATTATGGGCAATTGACGTATCAAGAAAACGGTGTGAACGATGGAACGACTAACCCAGCTAGTCCTATTAATGCTTTCATCCAAAGTTCTGATTTCGATATTGGTGACGGCAATAATTTTGGTTTTGTGTGGCGTGTTGTTCCTGATATAAACTTTACGGGATCGTACAACCCCAACCCAACGGTCAATCTGACACTTCTTCCAAGACAAAATCCTGGAGCTAATTACGGCACTTCCAACAATCCGGGGATAACCAGTCAGCAAAACTATACGCAAGAACGCGAGTACTTAATCCAGACTTTTACGCCGCAAATCTATGTCAGGGCAAGAGGGCGCCAAATGGCGCTTAAGATTCAGTCTACAGGTTTGGGCGTGCAGTGGCAGTCAGGCGCACAGCGCTTGGACATTCGTCCTGATGGGAGACGTTAATGGCAGTTGTTCCAAAGCTAAACTCAACCCAAGTACCGGCAGTTCCTCAACTGCCTACGCCTCCTACGGCTTACGACCAGAATCAACAGACACAGTTAACCAACGTGCTGCGTCTGTATTTCCAACAATTGAACACAGTAGTTAGTGTAAACGCCAACAATGAGGCTTCTAACTCTGTCCTTACCTGGTTAAACCAATGAGTTTTTATCAAAACATTATCCCTAATCAGCTTGCGCAAGCGGCGATTACAACATCTACTACCACGGTTTACACCGTTCCTGTGTCTACAAGAACTATAATTAAAGACATCAACATTACGGCGACAAGCAGTATCACGGTCACAATTTACTTTGTCCCAAGTGGGGGCACAGCAGGCACAGGCAATATTTTCTTGGATGTGGTGCCAGTTAATTCTGGCAGTTCTTATTTTCATTGGGTAGGCACACAAGTTTTATCAGCAGGCGCTACGATACAAGTTGTTGCAAGCGGTGCAGGCGGGAACATTTTTATTAGTGGTGGCGAAGCCACTTAAGGAGTTATCATGAGTTTTTGGTCAAACCCACTTGGTAGTATTCAAGGAACCTTAGGTAGTAAAGGCTTAGGGGAATTGGCATTATTAGCCGCTGTTGGAGTAGCAACGGATGGTTTTAGCTTCGCGGCTGATACAGCACCCGCCGTAGACGTTGCGGGGGCTACGGGGGCTACGGGGGTTAATGCAAGCAGTCCTGTATCTGCGCTTGATAATTTTGGGGGTGCAGGACCTGCAGCTGTACCTACCGGTGCGCCTATTGACCAAGCCGCAATTAACGCCGGCACTAGTTCGCTTGGGGCTGGTGCTGGTGCTGGGGCTGGTGCTAGTAGCTTATTAAGTAGTCCTTATGCCAAAGCCGCGTTGGGTCTCGGTGCTGGATATTTAATGGCACAAAGACCAAAAAACAACATGCCTGCAGCACCCGGCGCTAATCCAACGGGGCCTTTGTCTATTCTTAATAGTGCAGGGGGTGTGCGCTATCCCACATCTCCATTACCTACTCAAAACGCAGCAGGGGGTGGACTGATGCAATTGACATCCAACCCAAATCCTCCTATGGCGTACAACATGACGCCAACTTATAACAACGCAACAAGTACGCCCGTCCCTCAGTCGGTACTACACTATGCAAGTGGTGGATCAGCATCCACAAGCGCACCGGGGGGCGGCACTCCCTTTGATCAATTGGCTACAGATCAACAGATTCAATATTTATTATCACAAAACCCAGGTCTTCAAGCGCAATACCCTCAACAAATGCCATCCGTGATTAGTCCTACAAACCCTATTCAAGCGGTTAGTGCTGCCGGTGGTGGGATGATGTACGCCAGCGGAGGTCTTCCAAATCTTGGTTCTTATTCTGATGGCGGTCAATTACTTAAGGGGCCAGGAGACGGGATGTCCGATTCTATTCCTGCAAGCATTGCGGGGAAACAACCTGCGCGTTTAGCCAATGATGAATTTGTAGTTCCTGCCGATGTCGTGTCCCACCTCGGTAATGGCTCGTCTGATGCGGGCGCTAAAAAACTTTACGATATGATGGATAGAGTACGGCGTGCTAGAACAGGCAAACCAAAACAAGCTAAAGCAATTCACCCAGAAAGGTATATGCCAGGATGAACGATGTCATAGAAAACAACATACCTACGCGGGAGCAAATCGAGAATTTGCAAACCGAAGTTATGGCAATGCCTCAAATTGAACCAGTAACTGAACATTACTTTTCAGACGGAATGTACTGTCGTAAAGTTTGGAGACCTGCGGGCACAGTTGTTATTGGTAAAGTACATAAAAAAGACCACTTCTTTATGTGTGTCAAAGGCGAGCTACTTGCTTGGTCCGAGACAGGGATGCGCCATCTCAAAGAAGGAGATATTATTTGTTCTAAACCAGGCACTAAGCGTGTGACGTTTGCTATAACAGATTCTATTGGGCTTACTGTGCACAAAACAGATAAGACAGATTTAGATGAGATTGAAGAAGAGTTGATTGAACCTGAAGCAATGTCGTTATTCGATTCGGATAATAAATTGAAAGATAAAACATTGGCACACAAAGCGCCAGTAGGAGAACTATTATGAGTTGGTGGGTTGCAGGCGCTGGAGCCGTAGGTGGTTATTTATTAGGTAGCAATAGTAGTGGAAACAATAACTCGGGCACTCCAAGCTCTGAGTCTATAACCACTTCTAATATAGCGCCTTGGGCGCAAACGGGCGTTCAAAACTTGATTCAATCAGGTCTTGCTAACGTATACCCAAACTACAATCCAAGTACAGGTTATTTGGGTAATCAGTCTGGCTATACGCCTTTTAATGCAAACGCCACAGACCCAATGACGCAACAAGCGTTGCAAGCCGCGCAAAGCACGACTGCGGGTTTCTCTCCTCTTCAACAACAATCATACAATACCGCAGCTAATATGCAAATGCCTGGGCAGTATAACCAGGCAACAGGACTAAATACACAAGCCGGATATGGGGCACTTGGCACAACGGGCCAAGCTAATATGTATGGGCAAATGGGCGCTATGGCGGGAAACAGCTATGGCATGAATGCTCAAAATGTAAATGGGATGCCTTCTTCCACGGTTCAAAATTACATGAACCCGTATTTGCAAAATACGCTTGCTCCATCTTTGCAGTTGCTAAACCAACAATACGGCATGCAAAATGCCGCTAACAATGCACAAGCGACACAAGCCGGAGCTTTTGGCGGTTCCCGTATGGGCGTGCAAAACGCGCTTACTAATCAAGCACAGAACTTAGCAACAAACCAATTAGTTGGCAACGCATACAACCAAGCATATAACACCGCTAACACCAACATGCAGACTGCGGCTAACTTGGGTATCCAAGGTGCACAAGCAGGATTATCTGGTGTAAATGCACAACAAGCAGGATACAACGCCGCGGGTAATGCGGGTAATAACTTAGCCAATATTGGCACCCAACAACTGGGCGCTCAACAAGGTATTGCGGGATTACAAAATGCGTATGGTGCGCAGCAACAACAGCAACAGCAAAATATGCTTAATCAAGGTATGGCAAATTATTCGACCATGCAACAATACCCAATGCAGCAGTTGGCACAATTGGAGTCTCTCTATTCTGGTGCTCCACAAAACGTAACCACACAAAATTACACTGCTGCCCCAAGCATGATTTCCCAAGTTGCGGGTCTTGGACTTGCAGGATACGGCTTGAATAAGTCTGGTATTTTAGGTAATAGTTCACAATCATCCGTGCCCGCAGCTAATAAACATGGCGGTCGCATTAAAGCGCCTGACAATCGTGATAGTGGTATTGACAAACTAAAAACACCTGGGTTTGAAAAATTTGCTGAAGGCGGTGTTGTGGGTTTTGGTGAAGGAGGGCAGGCGTACGACCCTTCTGTTTACCGTAGGTACGCCATTGCGCAAGCACAAAAGCGTGGTTTAAATCCTAACTTTGCGGATAGTATTTTTAATATAGAGTCACACTACGATCCCACCGCACAACCAATTGATCGTAAAACGGGCAAACCAACATCGTCTGCTTATGGTATTGGTCAAATAAAACCGTCAATAGCTAAAGCTTACGGCATAACGGAAGAAGATCGAAAAGACGGCTTTAAAAATATTGACGCATCATTAAACTTTATGCAGGATCTGCAAAATAAATACAATGGTGATCCACAAAAAATGGCGGTTGCTTACAACCAAGGTGAGACTTTTTTAAATCAACACTTAAAAAATAACGGTGGACAATTAGTACCTAATAAACTAAACAAACCTGAAGCCGAAAATTATCTTAAAAAGCTTAACGACTTATTGCCATTTGGCTCTGCACAAGCAGAAACATTACCACAAGCACAGCCACAAGCACAGCCACAAGCACAGCCACAAGCACAGCCACAAGCACAGCCACAAGCACAGCCACAAGCACAGCCACAAGCACAAGTACAACCACAAGCCCCCGCTCAACAATCTGCTCCTTGGTATCAAGGATTGGTTAATAAAGCGTCTGAGGTAGGAACGGCTGTTGCTAATCCAAGCAAAGAAGGGCTAATGCAGCTGATGCCAGGACTTGGTGAAAACGTATACAACATAGCTGGTTTGCCAATGGATGTAGGGCATCAGGTAACTAAGGTCTTTGGTAATAAAACACCTGACGAACAAATTATTGGTTCATCTGCATACCTTAAAAAGAAAGCTACTGAATGGGGTATCAGACCCGCAGAACCAACAAATGCCGCCGCAAGAGGGTATCGTACATTAGGTGAGCTTGGCGGTTTGGCTATCAATCCAGTAACAGCTACGGAAGGTGCGGCGTCTTTAGCAGGACGTGCTGGAACACTAGGGGAAAGAGCCTTTAATAAAATCAGTCCTGTACAGGGCTTTACCCCTGAAGGTCTAGCCGCGTTAAAAGCAGAAAACGCTCCCGCACAAGCAAGTGGCCAAATACCTTTACGTTTAGCTCCTCCATCTGCTCCTATTCAGCCTGGTACTACAGTACCTGTGACAACCGGCGGTCAGGGAATTATTGATGCACAAGAGGCGTTAACTCGGGAACGATTGGCTAATGAAGCCGCGGATAGACTGGCGGCTTCTAAAGTTGAACAACCGCTAACGCCAATCCAAGGGCTTAACGATATTGAACAGGCCCCCACCGCAAAACAAATTGCAGTTGGAAATAGTATGCGCTTGGGTGCTATCAATAGTAGCGGATCAAATGCAACAATGCCAAATGCAGGAACATCTGTTTTAGGTGGTCCCGGTTCATCAGGATGGGGTATGGATTTAGGCCAAGAAGGACTAGCCTCAGCACCTAGTGCTGCCCCCGCTACAGGAACACCAGACACAGGCGCATCTAAAATACCTGCAACAACCAGTGGTGGTGGAATCAACCCTGACTTCCTTACACAACTTGGTCTTGGCATGATGGCGGGTAAATCCCCGTATGCACTACAGAATGTGGGTGAAGCTGGACTTGGTGCACTCAAATCTATGCAAGAACAGAAGAAAGCCGATGTTGAAGCGCAGTATATGCAAGCTAAGATTAAGGAAGCCAACGCATCTATTGATCCGGCTGAGTTACGCCTGGCACGGGCGCTATCACCAACAGGTGATGTAGACGAAGGATTCCGTAGGCTAACTGAGCTTAAGAGAGAGAAATTTGATCCTCGCGCGGCGTACAACCAGTATATACTTGGACGTGAAAAACTGCAGGCAACTCCTGGTGTAGACTTACCGCAAATGATGGACTTCCCAACTTATGCTCGTCAGTTCTACCCAGCAACAACAGCCCCAGGCAATGCCACAATAAGAGAACGTTAACATGGCTGAACAGCAATACATTCAACTGCCTGATAACTCATACTTCCCCATCCACAAAGGGGAGACTGAAATGGACGCGCTACAAGTGGCGATGTCCAAATACCCAGACATTTTTAGACCCAAAGTCAAAGAAGAAGAAAAACCAAAAGTAGACACAGGTTTCTTCTCCGAACTGGGCGCAGGTGCTCGAGAAGGCGCTGGTTCAGCGTTGTCAGGCATTGGAGAACTTACAGGGTTAGAAGGACTGCGTCGTTTTGGTGAACAGCAAAAGACTAAGGCCGCCGAGACTCCTGAATCTGAAGGATTCATGGGCGACGTGGGGCGCAGTCTTGGTAGTATTGCCGGACGATTTGGAGCGCCTATTCTTGGAGGTATCGCGGCTACTGCGGCTTTGCCACAAGAACTTGCTGCTGCGCCTGTCCTTGGCGGGCTTGCATCTTTGGGTCGTGTAGTGGGTGCAGCTGGTTTTGCCGGGGCCGATGTTCCAATTAATGCAGGGGAACAACTACAAGCACAAAAAGCACTAGGCCAAGATTCTAATATAGCAAGAGCTACAGCAGTCGGTATTGGACAAACGGCTATTAATTTGCTTGGTGGCGAAGTACTGTCGGGACCCATGCGCAGTGTGTTTGGCAAATCTGCTATTGAAAAAGCAAGAGAGTTTGTGCCTGAAGTTTTAGCAGGACGCATGACCGCTGATGAAGCGGCACAACAAGTGGGTGGTTTACTGCGAAACGTTGCTATTGGCACAGGTCAAAATGCAATTGTTGGTGGCGCTACTATGGTTGGTAGCGATGTGCTTGGTCGTGCGGGTCTTGGTCAAGACTTAACATCTCCAGAAGCGCTCTCGGGCTACGGCAAAGAACTAAAGATGGGTGCTGAGTTATCGCCTATATTCGGCTTGAGGCACGGCGTAGGTGCTCGTGGTGAGGTTGCAAAAATTCTAGGAAAAGCGGAAGAAGGAAGGCAAGCAAACGTTGCAGCCGAAGCGCAACAAGCTGACTTGCTTAAATCTCAACAAGCCGTACAAGACGCAAGGGAACAAGCTGAAGAAGTCGCGCATAAGCAGTCCTTCGAGTATGCACTAGACATTAAAAAGCAATACGACGAAGCGCTTGCAGAAAATACAAGAATGAAAGAGGCGTTGGTAAAGCCACCTAAAGGTGCAGACCCCGCCACCAGAGCACAATACGTTGCAGATAAAAAAGCAGCAGACGAACATTTTAAAAATGTGGTTATGCCACTCGTACCAGAAGTCGTACGAACCAAAGCCGCGCGTGAAGCCGCTATTAAAGCGCAAACAGAAGCCGCTAGAGTCGCAGAAGAAAAACGCCTCCAAGACATTGAGAACGCAGGGGCTGAAGGACAGCAAGCAGAAAAGACACCGTACTTTCAATCTCCTCAGCAAACACTTCCTGGATTTGAAGCTATTGAGCAACCAGAACTGCGTAGGCAGATGGACCCAGAAGCGCTTAATGCGCATAAAGCAAAACTTGCNGAGACCATAGCNCGTCTTGAAAGAATAAGAGACGAACACCAACAACGCGAAAGCGATATTGTTGCTAGTGGCGATCCCCAAGCATTTGAACAATTTAGCAAAGAATATGACGCTGTTAACAACGCACACAAACAAGCGTCTGATGAACTTAAAGCATTGGGTGGCTATAACCCTAATGAACCACACCCAACAACTAAAGCCCAAGAAGTCTACAACAAAGCGGTAGCAAAATGGCAAGCGTCTAGTAAAGCAGGAACACCTGGCTACGACCCAGAAAAAGCACGCCGTGAATTTGAAAACGTCAAAGCTGCTCAACAAAATTTAGAAGATACTATTGACAAGCACGGCTTGGCTCCTACACAAGAGCAACAAGGCTTTGACTTTGGTAAAGCAAATAAAACACCTTACTCTGAACCCAAGGAAGAATTTGGTGCTCGTGTTTACAAACAAGGTACACCTGAAGCGGATGCTGAAGAACAAGCGTATATTGAGGAAGCAAAACGTAGGGATGACGAAGCGCTTGCTGAAACCGCTCGTGAACAAAAACTTGCGCCTGAAACAAATGCGCTTCGTCGCATAGGACAAAAAGAAAACCAAGTCCCCTATCTCCCGACCTTTTACAAATGAAGCGCTTGCGTTTTGACCAACGCACCACAGAACAACTGCCTTTATTCGATACAACTGGTATAGACAATAGAACAGGTTTTACTAATTTAAACAAAGAAGAAGGCGCTCCTAAAAAAGTTCGTCCTGAAGATCGTTTGTACAGACAACTTGAAAGGGCTTTTGCAGAAGACCCAAGTAACTGGTTACCTGAGCAACGCAGACTCCTTGAGCGCATATCTGAGAACATGCCTGCAATTGAAGCTAAGCCTGAAAATATGCAAACGGTGTCAGACTGGCTTTACCACGTAGACCACAATCGTTCTTTGGAAAAGTTGACGCCACAAGAAGGCGAACCTCGCTACGTTAAGCGTGAAGACTTCCGTGCTAAAGATGTTACCGCCATGCTTGATAGTATGGATAGAGGTAAGTTGTCTGAGACTGACAATGGTCTCAGAGGCGTCCAGGGCGAACTTGATATTGGCGCTGAAGAAAAAGGTAAGTTGTTTAATACCCCAGCAGAGTTTCAAAAGTATTTGGCAGGGGATGCGCTTAATGATATGCGCAAATCAATGGGGCTTGTTAAACAAACAACTTCTAGATTAGTTGCACGTGTTGCTCCGTTACAAAAGAAAGCAGAAGAACTGCTTGGGCAAATTGAATCTTTAAGAAACAAACACGACGCGCTTGAAAAAGCAAAAGGCACAGAAGCGGTTGAAGCTAACAA
>JGI26470J50227_1000615_pt1 | contig 14215 bp, 12 predicted proteins | sample FreactTroBogLake_FD_50227 | JGI IMG/M metagenome (IMG submission 50227) | reverse complement strand
GGAGACGGCGCTGGCCCTATTCGACTTCTACACCGCCGACGAGGCTTTTATGACGGGAAGCGGCGCCGAGGTCATGCCCATCACCAGCCTCGACGGCCGGGTGATCGGCAACGGCAAGCCCGGACCCGTGACCCTGCGGTTGCTGCAGAGCTTCAAGCGGGAGACAGGGATCTCAGCCTAGCAGGATGTTGCCGACGGCCTCGAGGATGCTTGACTTCTCGAGCTCCCGGACCCGCCGGCGCTCGGCGTTCAGGTGGTCGAGCAAGGACTTCTTCACCTCGGGCGCCAACTCCGAGAACTCCTTGCCCTGCCCTTGGAAATCGGGGTGCGCCGCCCAGAAGCCGGCGACCCACTGGCCGATCTTCTCGTTCAACGCGGCGGTGCGCTCGATGAGGTGGCCCTTTTCGCGGCCCTTGTCGTCGAAAAAGACGTAAATCGGGATGTGAACGTCGCCGTCGGCGTGGGGATAGAGGGCCCCGATGTCAACGTTGTCGGGGTTCTTGGGGACGATGTGGAGCCGGAACTTGCCTGTTTCGGCCTCGATCTTGGCGAACAGCGGAAGGTTGGCGACCACGTCGCCGCACCAGTCGTGGGCCAGAACCAGAACGTCGGTCACTCCGGGCANACCCTGCAGGAAGGCAAGGTCCGAGGGGGTGAGGGTGTAGGCCTTGTAGTTGGCCTCGATTTCGGGGCGGTTCACGGCCATGGATTCAACGAACTGGACCCAGGTCTGGGCCGAGCGGAACGCCTGATCTTTTCGGTCTGGTGAAAGTTTCATTGTGCCAAAATACGAAACGCCGCCGGTCCGNACCAAGCCTCCTCATCGAAAACTAACGGGAACTCGACGATTTGCTCATGTTTCGGGAACATTATCCCTTTTCAAGGAGTTCCCATGAAGAAAGTCATCCTGTGCGCCGCCGCCGCTCTGGTGCTGGCCGCCATCCCCGCCTCGGCACAGTCCAAGGCCCTCATCGACGCCGCCAAGAAAGAAGGTCAACTGACCGTTATCGCTCTGCCCCACGACTGGGTCAACTATGGCGAGGCCATCGAGACCTTCAAGGCCAAGTACGGCCTGACCGTGAACGAACTTAACCCCGACGGAGGCTCGGGCGACGAGATCGAAGCCATCAAGGCCAACAAGGACAACAAGGGTCCCCAGGCTCCCGACGTCATCGACGTGGGTCTGAGCTTCGGTCCCCAGGCCAAGGCCGACGGCCTGCTCATGAACTACAAGGTCTCCACCTGGTCCACCATCCCCAACGACGTCAAGGACGCCGACGGCGCTTGGTACGGCGACTACTACGGTGCGCTGGCCTTCGAGTACAACAAGAGCATCGTTAAGAATCCCCCCAAGGATTGGTCCGACCTCCTCAAGCCCGAGTTCAAGGGCAAGGTCGCCCTCGCCGGTGATCCCCAGACCGCCAACCAGGCCATCATGGCCATCGTCGCCGCGGGCCTGGGCAACAAGGGCAGCCTCAAGGACGCCTCGGCCGGACTCGCGTTCTTCGACAAGCTGAACAAGGCCGGGAACTTCGTCCCCCTCATCGCCGTCCCCGGCACCGTGGCCTCGGGCGAAACCCCCGTCACCATCCGCTGGGACTACAACGCCCTGGCCAACCGCGACAAGACCGCTGGCAACCCCGAGATCGGCGTGACCATCCCCGCCACCGGCGTCGTGGCCGGCGTCTACATCCAGGCCATCAGCGCCTACGCCCCTCACCCGAACGCCGCCAAGCTGTGGATGGAGTTCCTGTACAGCGACGAAGGACAGATCATCTGGCTCAAGGGCTACGGCCACCCCGTCCGCTTCGCCGACCTGGCCAAGCGCAAGGTGATCCCCGCCGACATTGCCGCCAAGCTGCCCCCCGCGTCGGCCTACGAGAAGATCGTGTTCCCCAGCCTCGACGAGCAGACCGCGCTGAAGACCCAGATTGCCAACAACTGGGACTCGGTAGTCGGCGTGGCGGTTGCAAAGAAGTAGTCGAGTTTCTTCCTGCTGCGCAGGGCTTTGGCTTCGCCCGGACCTCGTTCGAGTGCTAGCCAGAGCCCTTGCTCGCGACGGAATAAACCCGACTACAAGCTCCAACGAATCGGCAACGGGGTGTGGGCGGCTTTGACTGCCTACACCTCTTCGTCCTTTCATCCGTGTTGTTCTAGCGTTCGTCCCGCGTTCATCCTGTCTCCCACGAGGAAAAGCCCTTGAAAATCCCCCCCTGGGTCGGTGTCGCTCCGTTTCTGGCGTTTGCCTTTCTCTTTCTGATTCTGCCCTCGGGGGTGCTCCTTGTCGGTGCGTTCTTTGGCGGCGACGGGCACTTCACCCTGCAGAACCTGATCGACCTGGGGCGTCCACGCATCCTGTCGGCCTATACCGTGACGGTGCAGTTGAGCGCGCTCACGGCGTTTCTCGGTGTGGTCCTGGGGTTTCTGCTGGCGTGGTCGGTCACCATGGGCGGCCTTCCGGCCACGCTCAAGGGTTTCCTCAGCACGTTTTCGGGGGTGGCGTCCAACTTTGGGGGCGTCCCCCTGGCGTTTGCCTTCATCGCGACGCTAGGCAGGGTCGGTCTGCTCACGGCGGTGCTCAACACGTTTGGCATCGATATCTATGACCAGGGCTTCAGTCTTTACACCTTCCTGGGACTGACGCTGGCGTACCTTTACTTCCAGCTCCCCCTGATGGTGCTCATCATCACGCCGTCCCTCGAGGGGATGAAGCGCGAATGGCGCGAAGCGTCGGTGAGCCTGGGGGGAGGGCGCTGGACCTACTGGACCCGGGTGGCCCTGCCCGTGCTGACGCCCCCGCTCCTGGCCGCGTTTCTGCTGCTGTTCGGCAACGCGTTCGGGGCCTACGCCACGGCGTACGCGCTGACCGGCGGCGTCATCAATCTGGTCCCCATCCTCATCGGCGCGCAGATCCGGGGCGACGTGCTCCACAACCCCGGGCTCGGTTACGCCCTGGCCCTGGGAATGGTCGCGATCATGGCGGCGTCCATCGTGGTGTACTCGTGGGCGCAGAAGCGCGCGTCCCAGTGGGGCCTTTAAGATGGCCATGAAGAAAGCAAAAATCCGGCTCGATGCCCTGCTGTTCTACATTCTGGGGGCGCTGTACTTTCTGGTGCCGCTGCTGGCGACCTTCCTGTTCTCGCTGAGGGGAAAAAAGGACGAGATCGGCTTTCAGGCGTACCTCAACGTCTTCGCCGACCCCAACTTCCTCAAGAGCTTCACGTTCTCGCTCGAAATGGCGGTGCTCACCGTCGTGCTGGGCCTAGGGCTCCTGGTGCCTACGGTGCTGTGGGTGCACCTCCGTGCGCCGAAGTGGAAGGTGGCCCTCGACCTGTTCAGCCTGCTGCCCTTCGTGGTGCCGCCGGTCATCCTGGCCTTTGGGTACATCAAGCTGTACGGACCGGCGCCCTTCGCGTGGTCGAGCAGCCCCCTGCTTCTTGCGGCGGGCTACGTGGTGCTGTGCTTTCCCTTCGTCTACCGGTCCCTGGACGGCGGCCTCAAGGCCATCGACCTCAAGCGGCTTTGGGAGGCGGGGGCCAGCCTGGGCGCGGGCCCTGTGCGCACCCTGTTCACCATCGTGCTCCCCAACTTGCGCTCGGCCCTGCTTTCGGCGGTGTTTCTTACCTTCGCGACGGTGCTGGGCGAACTGACCCTGGCGGTGCTGCTGGCCTGGCCGGCGTTCGGCCCGTACATGGCTCTGGTGGGCCGCGACCTTGCCTACGAACCCGCCGCCCTGGCCGTGCTGAGTTTCGGCCTGACCTGGGCGTTCCTGGGTCTTATCCATCTTTTTTCCCGAGGCGACCATGGCGTATCTCGAACTCGCTAAACTGCGCAAGAGCTGGGGCGCCCACGTGGCCGTCGAAGGCTTCGATCTCTCGGTCGAAGAGGGGGAGTTTGTCTCCTTCCTCGGGGGCAGCGGTTGCGGCAAGACCACGACGCTCCGCATGGTGGCCGGCTTCGAGTCGCCCGATTCGGGGTCCATCGTTCTGGGGGGAGAAGACATCACCCGCAAGTCGCCCAACCGCCGCAACATCGGCATGGTGTTCCAGAACTACGCGCTGTTCCCCAACCTGACGGTGGCTCAAAACGTTGCCTTCGGCCTCAGGGTGCGCCGCGTGCCCCGGGCCGAGGTCGCCCGCCGGGTGGACGAACTGCTGGGCCTGGTCCACCTGGCCGATTTTGGCGGCCGCTACCCGCACAACCTCTCGGGTGGCCAGCAGCAGCGGGTGGCCCTGGCCCGGGCCTTGGCGCCCCGGCCCCGGGTGCTGCTCCTCGACGAACCGCTGTCGGCACTCGACGCCCGCATCCGGCAGCACCTGCGCACCGAGATCCGCGCCCTGCAGACGGCCCTGGGCATCACCACCATCTACGTGACCCACGATCAGGAGGAGGCGCTGTCGCTTTCCGACCGCATCGTGGTCATGGACAAGGGACGAATCGAGCAGGTGGGAACCCCGGCGCAGGTGTACCATGAGCCCGCCAGCGCCCATGTGGCCGGGTTTGTCGGGCACCTGGGGGTGCTCGAAGGCATCGGCACCGCCGACGGCCGATTCTCGGTGGCAGACCAAACCGTCACGCCGCCGCGGCCGCTTGCCCCTGGCGCGGTGACCCGGTGGTCTCTGCGCCCCGAACGCCTCGTCCTCGACCCCTCCGACCCGGCCCTCGAGAGGCTGGTTGGACAAGTGCAGTCGGTGGCCTTCCTCGGTTCCGTGGTCCGGACCCAGGTTGTCATTGGCGATCAGGTGCTTCCCGTCGATGCTTTTGTCGATCCGAAGACGCCGCAACCCCGGGTCGGCGCTTCTGTGGTCGTCGGTTGGAACCGCCACTCGGGCTGGGTCAATTGAAAGCAACAATTTTTCGGAAAATTCGCGAATATTTTAGGGAGAATGAGTTAGAATCATTCCCGTGAAACTCCGCCTCACGATCCTCTTGATCGTCCTTCCCATACTCATCGTCTCCATGGTGCTGGCCGGAACGTCGTCGTACTTCACAGCAACCAATGCCATCACGCGGGTGACGACGGAACTGTTGAGCTTCAAGGCCGCCGAACTTGAAAAGTACGTCCAAGGCCAGTGGAACCTGCTGGTCGAGAACGGCCTCACCCAGCGGCCTGACATGCTGGCGGCCACGCAGGCCGGCGTGCTGACCTTTGCCCAAAGTCTTCAGCGCAGCCCTACCGAGGTCATCCTCGCCCTCGACGAATCGGGGGCGGTCGCGCTCAAGACCGCGAACGTGTCGCTCAAGGAAGGGGAGGGTGCCCTTCTCCTGTCCCGGGCCCAGTCGCGGTCGGCCGACCTGGCGGTCACCATCGGGGGAGTCGACAGGGTGGCCCGAGGCTTCCCCTTCGCGCCGTTCCACTGGGTGTTCCTCGTCACCGAGGAGAAGCAGTCGTTCTACAGCGACGTGGACCGCATCACCCGAGAAACGGCGCTCATCCTGATCGTGTCGGTGGTCGCGGCCGTCGTGCTCCTCCTTGTCTTTGTCAGGTTCATCTCCCGGCCGCTGGAAGGGCTGGTCAAGGCCATGAGGTCCATCATCACCTCGGGCGACCTGAGCCAGCAGGTGCAGGTGGAGTACCCCGACGAAATCGGACAGGTGTCGCATACCTTCAACCTCATGATCGGTGAGCTCGAACGCGCGTACTCGCAAATCAAGAAGTTTGCCTTCGAGGCCGTGCTGGCACAAAAGAAAGAGATGCGGATCCGGCATATCTTCCAGAAGTACGTTCCCCAGGAGCTCATCGACAGGTTCTTCCAAAACCCCGAGTCGATGCTGGTGGGTGAGAACCGCAATTTGGCCATTCTGTTCAGCGACATCCGGAGTTTCACCACCATTTCCGAGTCGATGGCCCCCGACGACCTCGTGAACTCGCTCAACCGCTACTTCAACATCATGGTCGACATCATCATGGCGCGGCAGGGCATCATCGATAAGTACATCGGCGACGCCATCATGGCGTTCTTCGGGGCGCCGGTCAAACACGAAACCGACGCGCTCAACTCTCTGGTATCGGCCTTCGAGATGTCCGAGGCCCTGCACGAGTTCAACGCCCAGCAGGTGGTGCTTGGCAAGCCCGAGTTCAAGATCGGCATCGGCATCAACTACGGACCGGTCACGGTGGGCAACATCGGCTCTGAGAAGAAGATGGACTACACGGTCATCGGCGACTCGGTGAACCTGGCCTCGCGCCTCGAGGGCCTCACCAAGCCCTACCACGCCGAGATCGTGTTCGCCGAGTTCCTGTGGGTGGAGGTGAAGGACCACTACCCGTGCCGGCTCCTCGACGCCGTGGCCGTCAAGGGAAAGACCAAGGGCGTGCGCATCTTCACCTCGAAGGCCAAGCTCTCGGAAGCAGAGTCGCTGGCCTGGCCCCTGCACAACGAGGGCATGGATTTGTACTTTGAACGCCGCTTCGACGACGCCGCGTCGCGGTTCCGCGACGTNCTGTCGCACCTGCCGGGCGACTGGTCTGCCTCGTCCCTNCTCGAGCGTTGCCTCGACTACCAGAACGATCCTCCCCCGGCCGACTGGGACGGGGTCGAGATCATGAAGACGAAGTAGGCCGCCGTGCGTCTTTGGTTTGGCGTGCTGTTCGGTTTGATCGCAAGCCTCTGGCTGTCCGCCCAAGAGGCCCCCTCGGTGGCGGTCCGTCCCCTGGCACAGCCGCTGCCGTCGGGCACGGAGCCGCTGGCCAAGAGCCTCACCGACAACTGGGCGGACCAATGGAAGCGGGCGGGGTTCGCCGTGCTCCAGGTCGGAACCTCGCCGCCCGCGCGGTTCGAGGCCACGGGGCTCCTGGTCCGCGAAAAGGGCAACCTTGTGCTGCAGCTGGCGGTGACCGACCTGACGTCACACGCCGTGGTGGCTGCGGACATGCTCTCGGTGTACGAGGGGCTCACGTCGTTCGACCTGATCAACGCGTCGTTGGCAGCGGCGGTTCAGAAGACTCGCGGCTATTGGGACCTCGTCCGGAAGAACCCCCTGCCGGTGCCGCCCCTTCAGGACGCCCTGATTTTCGAATCGAAGGACGACGGGGCTGAGGTATTCTGGCAAGGCCACCAGTCCATTGGCCACATCCTCGCGGGGCGCTTGACGGCCCCCTACTACCCCTTCCCGTCGAACGCCGTGCTCACACTGACCGTCGAGAAGCCCGGGTGGCGCACCAAGACCTTCGATCTCCCCCTTGATCCGGCCAAGACGACGTACAACCTGCCCTCCCTCGAAAAGCTTCGCGTCGATGAACTGCACTTTCTTTGGGAAGGCGGCCAGCTCTTGGGTGCCGGGGTCGAGTACAGGCACTACCTGTTGCCCGACTGGTCGTTCTGGGCCGTCGAGGCCTACCCCTTCGCCCAGTTCCGCCCCGACGTTCCCGGGTCCCGGCCCGTGGCCCACCTGACCACCTACGGGTCGCTGGGGACGTGGCTGTTCTTTCCGGCCGACTCGTGGTTCAGGTTCGGGGTGGAGGCGTCCGCGGGGCTGCTGCAGACCGTCACCGTGTCGTCTCAGACACCTGGCTGGTACCTCGACGCCGCCGTGGTCCCCTTTGGCTTCCTGCTTGAGTGGAACCTGTGGGGGGTGACGGTGGAGAACCGCCTGCAGGTGCCGTACTCCCTCGGGCTGCCCACGGGCGTGCTCGGCCAACGCTGGATGCTGATCGACGGCAACGTTCCCCTGCTCTCGATTGGGACGGTGTGGAAATGGTAGCCCGGATCGCCCTCGCGGCCGCCGCCTTGTTGCTGGCCTCGTGCAGCAGCATCTTCGACTCCTACTACCCCGCCACGACCGAGTACCTTGAAACGCAGACCGACCTGACGGCCGCGCTGGGGGGCAAGGCCGTGGCCGCAGTGCAGATCGGCTACCTGCCGGCCGGCGCACGCTCCGGCGACCTCTTGGTGGTCACGGCCTCCACCCAAGACGGTGCCAGCCACGTCTTGTTCTACAATCCCTCTGACCTTTCGCTTGTCAAATCCTTTGGGAGCGGNGAACTNCAGGCGCTCAACGGCGGCATCACGCCCAACCTGGGCCTGATCAACCAAGACTCTGCGGCCCTCTACACGGGGGTGGTCTCGTACAACCCTCAAACCCTGGCCCTGGGATCCGTCGCCGTGTCCGCGTACTTCGGCGCCACGCCCAACTTCTCGAGCGTTCGAGCGGTTTATGACACCGCGGCGTCGACCCCCTACCTATACGGCCTTTCGGGGACGACCCTCGCCGAGTACACGGCGGCAACGTATTTGTCCATTGGCAGCACCGCGACCGCAAGCCAAACCCTGGCCGGCGTTTCCAACGCGAACCTTCTCGACGCCGTCTCGTCGGGCGGGTCGTTCTACGTTCTGGCCACTGCGAACGGGCAGATGTACCTGATGAACGCCTCGTCGGCCGCCCCGGCGTCGCTGGCGGCCTCTCTGGTGACGGCCTCGCCCTCAAACTTCCAGAACTCCGGCTGGGCGACGGCGGCGGCCGCCATTGCCGAGAGCCGCGCCGACAACGCCCTGGTCTTCTACGCCTACTCGTGGTCGGGCCAAAAGCTTTCCAGCCTCTCCATTCCCCAAAACAACAACGAAACCGTGGCCGTCGGCTTCCAGCCCAACGGCCAGTCCTGGTACCTCTTCCAATCCTCGACGGGCAAGTTGTCCCGGGAGAAGCCATGGTGGTGATCCGATGAAGATCCGACTGCCTGTGTTGGCCTTGTTCCTCGCCCTCCTTGTGCCGGCCTACGGTGAGGCCCCGGCCCACAACGTGCTGGTCCACTACGCCGGGCCTCAGAGCGACAAGTACCTGCCGTCCCTCACGGCCCTCCTCGCCCGGGAACCTCTGTCGCTGTGGACGGTGGCCTCGGCCCTTCCTGCCCAGGCAGGAGCAGCCGAGCTGGCGAAAGAAGCCCACCGATTCGCCAGTGACCTCATCCTCACGGTGAACATTACCGCGGCAGACGGCAAGGACGAGGTGTCCTGGACCCTGGCCTCTCCCCAGGAGCCCGGACCGAGGGCCCAGGGCCACCAGACGAAGAACCGCCCCGATTGGCCGGCCGCCGCAGAACTATACTGGCTGTTTCTGGTTTCGCCCCTCGCCAAGGAGCTGGGTCCCGGCTCCCTCCCTTGGCCGGAGCCCGCGGTGAGCGAGAGGGCCGCGTTCACGGTGTCCGCCCGGCCGGGTACCCTTGTGCAGGGGTTACCCGGCGGAGCGGTCACCGTAGGTCCGGCGGGCTCGGTGAAGGTCGATCTGAACCTTCCCGTTTCGGTGTATCTCGAAGGGCACTTGGTCGGGGTCAAGACCCGGGCCGTGCGTGTGTTCGTCGACCACGCCGGGCAGGAGTTGACCCTGGATCAAACCCCCGAACCCGAGTGGGCGCTCACGCCTCATCTGGACAACTTCGCCTTCCCCGGCCTGGGCGTGGAGTGGTCCCCCGGGGCGGGGCGGTTGGTGGTTCGGGGCGGTCTTGAACAGTACCTGGGCGGGCTGTTGTTTCAAAACCGAGCCGACGCAGGGTCGGGGGCTTGGCCCGTCCAATCGCTGCCCCTGGCCGAGCTTTCGCTGGGCGCCTCGTGGATCTGGTCGTGGCCCGAGGACGCGGTCAGGTTCTATACTGCAGCCGACGTGAGCGTGAGGTTCATGTTCCCCCAGTTCAAGGTGTTCACCGTCGAGCCCGTGGTCCCCATGACCTTCACGCCCCTGGTGGGTTGGGAGTACCGCTGGGCCGACCACCAGGCCGCGTTTTTCGAAATGGGGCCCACCTTTCTATGGATACCCGACCAGGCGCTCTATCTGGCTTCGCTCTCTCCGCATTCGCAGAACCTCAACATTCTCTTGCCGGCAGTGCCGTTCGCGGTCAGTTTCCCGCTCCAAGCCAAGGTAGGGTACCGATGGTCGTTCTGAAACTCGTCGCCATGACTCTGGCGCTTCTGGTTGTCGGTTCCTGCTGGTCGCCTGTGTTTAACCCCGACGTGTCGCTGGCGGCGCTGACCGCGCCCAAGCTGTCGCTCGAGACCCAGTTCACCGCAAACGTGAACTCCAGTTCGGACACCTCGACTTCGTTGGCCGTGCCCAGCCCCATCAGGCCGCCCGCCCAGGTCACGGTTGCCACGCTGAGCCTTGCGAACCTGGGCCTGACGGTGATGACCAACTCAAACGGAACNTGGAGCCCTGGAACATCCAATACGGGGGCCAACTACGACAACCCGGTCCCCGATCCGGAACTCACCACGTTGTCGGCCGGCCTCGACGGCGTTTCGCTCGCCTCGTTCGAACCCGGGGTGGGCGGCGGCACGATTTCGTTTTTCAACGGGGGAACCTCGACTCTGTATTCCGCTGGTGCGGTCGTGGGGGCCAGTGCCTACCCGACAAGCGCCGCTGTCACGCTCTACGCTCTCGTGGTGACGGCCGTCAACACGGTGTCCGTGCTCCCCTTCGGCTCAGCCACGGGCATCCCCTTCCCCAGCACTCCGGGGGCCACCATCGGAACCGGCACCTACGGCCACTCGACCGTCTACGGTTGGCTGGCCTTTGACCCGGGCAACTTGGTCGCGTACCTGACGCACTATTCCAAGGACTCCTCGGGAAAGTACACCACCGACAAGATTCAGTTCACCGCGACCACGGCCACCCTTATCGGGTCTTGGACCCGGGCTGACCGGGTCGTGGCCTTCCTGACCACGGGCCAGTTGCTTACCCGGGACGGGGGCTACTACCAAGTGTGCGACTCCGGCGGCTCGAAACAGTCGATCTTCCCCGCCGGCAGCCTGAAGTTTGCGGGCGAGTTCTACGACACCGCCACCTCGACGTACCGCTGCTGGTTCACCGAAGTGCTGTCCACCGACGCATCCCAGTCGTCGAACAGCGCGACCGTCCGGGTCTACAGCCTCCCCACGACACAGCTTGGGTCGCTCTAAGACTTAGAACAGCGTCGACAGGTTCTTCAGCGTGTCGGTCATCGCGGCGTTGCCCGCGTAACGGCGCTGAAGTCCCGACAGGTACTGTTTCCTCTCGTCGGCGGTTGCCAGTTGCGAGAGGTTCGAGACCGCGTCGTTCACGCTGATCAGTCCCTCCTTCTGCCCGGCCTCGAGGAATGACTGCTCGTAGCGCCCAATCTTGTCGCCCAAACCCGGGAACGCCGCGTTCACCTCCGACGAGTTCAGGAAGCCGTTGAGCAGCACCCTGGACTGGAGCACCTGCGACGTGTCGGGGGTCTGGGCCCACAGAGGTCCGTCCTTGGTCAAGAAGTCCTGGAAGCCCGCCTTCATCGACTGCAGACTCGTGGCCGCAGGCTTCAAGCGGGCGGCCTCGTCCTGCGCGGCCTTGAGGGCTTCGGCGCTGGTGCCGGGGGCGGCCGGGGGCGGGGCCGCGGCCAGCTTCTGCTGGGCCTGGTCAAGCTGGGCCGCGGTTTGCGCCAGCGCCGCCTTGGCCTGGGCTAGCTCGGTCTTGGTTTGGGCGAGCTCCGCCGACAGGGCGGCCTCTTTCGGGCTGGGCCCTTGGAGCTGAGCCGACACCTGCCGGATGCCCGTCAGGGATGCGAAGCCGACCTGGCCGACGGGGTAGCGCGACAAAATCGATACGTAGGCGGCCAGGGCCTGACTGGGCTGCTGGGCCTTCACCATCGCCTCGGCGGCGGTGAGGTCCTTCTTGGCCGCATCGTCGATCTGCGTCTGCCGGTTGGGGAGCTCGGCTTCAAAAGAGGCCTGCCGCCACCGTGTCGAGAAAGCGACCTGTTGGCCGGGGGTCAGGGGGAGGCCGGCCAAGGCAGCAGAGTAGGCGGCCACGGCGTCGGCCGCATTGCCCGCGCTCAGGGCCGCGTCACCCGCCGCCAGGGCGGTGGCCACGGCGGCCTGACGCGTTTGCTCGACCTTGAGGGCCGCGTCGATAAAGTACTGGTGAGCCTCGAGCACGGATGGCAGTTGGCTCAGTGCCTTGNTGTAAAGGCCCTCGGCCTCGTCGGTCTTGCCGGCGGCCACGGCTTGTTCTGCTTGCTGGACTAGGGCCTGGATGTCACCCAGCGTCGATTGCGTGGTCTGCAGGCGGGCGGTGTCGGCGTCGAGCCGCTTCTGGTCCTGGTCGAGCCAGTCGGTGAGGGTGGACGCCAGAAGCAGGTCGGCGTCGCGCCGCTTCTGGATGTCGGGGAGGGACCTGACGCTGGGGTCGTTCAGGAAGGCGACAAGACCCTGGAGCTGTTTCTGGGCGTCGACAAACTGACGGCTCTGGATGGATTGGGCGACCTTGGTGTACAGGCCCAGCAGCTGGTTNTGCACAGAGTCGGTCTTGGTCTTTTCGTCGTTNAGNTCGCGGAGNACCTGCTGGGCCTGGGCCAGCTGGGCCTGACTGGCGGACTGCTGGGCGGCCAGATCCCGGCTCTTTTGGTCGAGCTGGGCCTGGAGCTCGTTCTGCTTCTTCTTGGAATCGTCGAGCAGACGCTGGCGCTCTCCGGCGAGGTCGTTCAGGTTCTTCTGGAAGTCGGCCTGCTGCTTTTTGAGGTTGCTTTCCAAGTCGGCGCGGTCGGCCTCGGCCTTCTTCTTGTACTCGGCCATCTGCTGTTCGAACTCGGCGGTCTTCTGCTTCTCAAAGGCTTTCAGCCGCTCTTCGATGGTCGCTTGGGTGAGGCCTTGCTGGTTGAGCCTGGCCCTTTCGGCGGCAAGGGCTTGCTGAAGCTCNTCCTTGAGGGCGGCCTCCTTGGCGGCCACCTTCTGGTCCATGGTGGCCTGCAGGTCGTTCTTCTGCTGGGCCAGGGTCTCCATGCGTTTCTGAATATCGGCAATCTGCTGGTCCTTGGCCAGGAGCTGCGTCTCGGACTCCTTTTTCAGCTCCTCAAGCAGCTTGCCTTCGGTGGACTGGAGCACAACTTGGTTCTGCACCATCTCGTGCGCCGTCTGCCGGAACAAGAACCACAGGGCCCCCAGGCCCGCGAGCAGGACNACCAAGGCGCCGAGGTTCACCATCAGGGGGACGAACAGTCCGCGCTTGTTGGCCTTGATGACGAAGGTCTCGGGCCGGCTCTGGATGCGGTTCTCTTGGGCAACCTTGTCGATCTGGGCGAAGATTTCGCGGCGGTCCTCTTCGGAAATGCCTGCGGTATCCGAAAAGCTGCTTTCGAGGGGGAGGGGATCGGCCATGGCGGAATTCTAAGGTCGAACAGGGAAAAAAACAATCCTAGATGACTGATCTGAGTAGGAATATGCACCCGTTCCGCCCTTGCNGGAGCCCGNCGCCCGGAGTAGCCTGAGGGCCATGCCGTATCATCTGTCCGCACTCTACGAACACCCGCTCAAATCGGGCCGTGGCAACTTGACCGAATCCGCCCTCGTCGGGCTCGAGGGCCTAGCCCGGGACCGCCGGTTCCTGGCCCACACCCTCGACGGCACGTTTATCAGCGGGCGCTCNCATCCCCGACTCGTCCTGGTCTCGGCCGATTGGGACGGCACTACCCTCCGCCTTTCGGCNCCGGGACGAGAGGACTTCATTCTGATGCCCTCGACCGGCACCGAAACCCCCGTTGTTGTNTGGAAGGACAAGTTTTCGGCCTTCGATCAGGGCGAGGCCGCCGCNGCCTGGCTCTCAGGCTTCTTGGGAGAGCCGCTGAGGCTGGCCTGGCTGGGGCGCAGCCAGCGGACTCTGCGCTGGGACCACGACAGAGCCGTCACCTTCGCCGACGCCGCCCCTTGCCTGGCCATCGGCGCCGCTAGCCTAGCCGAGGTCTCGCGACGGGTCGGCGAGCCCCTCTCCATGCGGCGCTTTCGTCCAAACTTCGTCATCGAGGGCGCCGCGCCCTTCGAAGAAGACACGTGGAGGCGTTTCAAGATCGGCTCGGTCGAGTTCTTTGGTCTCGACGGCGCCGGCCGGTGCGAGTTCCCTACCATCGACCCCGACCGCCGAGAAGCATCCCAAGAACGAGCCCTTCGTGACCCTCGAGGACTTTCGCAAGGTGGACACCGGCATCTACTTTGGCATGAACGTCATGCCCCTGGGGCCGGGCACCGTGCGGTTGGGTGACCCCGTGACGGTGCTTGAAACCCGGACACCGCTGTTCTTCGGCGCCCGCCGCCCCATCGACGTGGCCCTCGAAAAATGCAAGGTCGGCCCGCGCTGGCCCGAGGGCGCGGCCGCGCTGCGTTGCGTGGGCGTGCGTGACCAGACCCCCGAGGTGAAGACCTTCCAGTTCGTGCGAGTGGACGGGCAGGCCTTTTCGTGGGACGCGGGACAGTACCTGACCCTCAAGCTCGACCTGCCC
>JGI26470J50227_1000614_pt1 | contig 14217 bp, 15 predicted proteins | sample FreactTroBogLake_FD_50227 | JGI IMG/M metagenome (IMG submission 50227) | reverse complement strand
CCGGCTCGGGAGTCCAAACCTCGAGACCCAACCGGTCGGCGCAGCCGGGAGAGGGTGATGCATCACCCTCTCCCGGCGCCACCGCCGCAGTGGTGGAACTGGTATACACACCGGATTTGGATTCCGGCGTCCCTGGCTCTGGGAATTGTGGGTTCGAATCCCACCTGCGGCACATTTTACAAGGAATCGCGCGGAAAGGTCGACACACCGCTACTCTCCGTGCGATTGCGAATTCAGAGCGCGGCGGCAGCGGCCGCAGCTAGGGCGGAGTCCAATGCCACGCAGTGAGCGTCAGCCAACCCGGTCGGTCAACTCCCGAAGTCGAGCATGTGCGACACGATCAGGCCGGGTAGACCAATGGAGTCCGGCGAAGATCTGGGCCTATAACCGGGCTCATATTTTCGGGTCCGCCACTGTCCGCCACCGTCGGATCGTGCCTGGTAGGCGACTTGCGTGTCCGAGGATTCGTACTTGAGTCCCGCAAATCGCTGCTTAGCAGTGGGTCCGACCAGGATCACGCCTAGGGGTCGCCAAAGACTGAAGGGTCCAGTCAGCCCGCGTCCTCAGGGTGCGACGCTCAATGTCCCGACGTCTTCCTCAGCCTCACTAGCTGAGATATCAGCGCATTCAAGTTAGGACCTGAGATCATGGCTGACTCGCCCAAAGGATTGCCACACGGTACCGGAGGGCGCATCCCGGAACTACCGATCATCCCTTGGACTATGGGCTGGATTGATTCCCATCCAATGGTCGACCCACTTCCACGGACTGGACTTCAGCAAGAAGCACAGAGGGCCTGAATGGAGAGCGACCTTGGCTCGCAAGGCGATTGGCTTCCTCCAACACCGGCATCCACGTGGGCCTGGAGTCGCGATTGCTCCGATGGGTCATGGCACACTCACCCGCTCAACCTGGCCTGCCCAGCATTGACCTGCTCGGACGTGCCTGTGCCCAGTCAACCACTGAATCCCCTATTCAGCAGACGAGGTGGGAAATGGGGTACCTACGCGCATCTTCCGACCCCGATCAGGCGATCGAAGGAGGCCTCAGAACCAATGAAGATCCCGAAATCGGTTGGTCGGCTGATGCATCAAGCAAGGTCCAGACGGTCATTCGCCGGAAGCTGACTACTGAGCGCAACAACGGACCTTCACACAGGGGTCGCACCGCCGTCCGGTTCGGATATGTCTGCAAACGGACTCAAACCGAGAATCGCGCGAATTGTATTCAGGTCGTGGCCGTAGGCCGACTCGGCCGACAATGCGAAATCGCGCAAGAACGTGATATTCTCAACACCGAATTCCGCATCTAGCTTGTCGAAAAGCTCCATGCCGGTTCGTGACGATTCTACCGCCTCGATGAACACTTCGGCGATCTCCATTTCCGATCCGACATTCGATCCGGACCTGACCAAGTGTCCTAGCGTGAATGAGACTGATGGCTCCGCCATTAGACGATGAAGATTGCGGTTTCGCTCGAGTCGTCGATCCTCATTGGCAATTACTTCGGAAGAGTTCTCCGGTGTGAGTTGGTGTTCCATGAGCGTCTCTAAGTAACTCTTAAGCGTCGCATTGATATCGCTGAGCTCTGCCACTTGGGTCGCAAGGTCTCGGATCTTCTCGCTGTCCACTTGCCTCTTGAGAAGATTCCTAAACTGACCAGCCCACTGTTCGCGCAACCAGGGACCAATGTCATCAAAGTTGTCGAATGTCTGGATGGGATTGTTACGCGGGAGCGATACGATCTGCTCGATCAGCTCAAACACGTTGACGGATTCTGCATGCGCATACACCATCTCCTCGTTGCCTTTGTTGAGCTTATAGGTTCTGAACTCCGCGTGTACTGGCTTATCAATTAACACGTAGATCGGTATGTCAAGCCGAATTGCCTCGTCAATCTCGCCGCGAGTTACTGAGGAATATCGAGCATAGAACTCCGGAGCAGTGGCCGTTTCCTCCGTTCCGGACCGAGGGGACCCGTACCGTCCGCCGATTACCGCTACGAAGATGTCGCAATTGCCTACCTCGCGATAGCATGATTCATCCAGCGGCCTATCGAACGCATAGGCGATGTCACCCTTCTCTGATAGCACCGGCTCGAAGCCCAGATTTCGAACGAACTCGTCGAGCGAAGCTCGAATGTACTTCAGGTCGTAGAACGTCGAACTGATAAATACGCGTGGCTTTGCCATTGCACGATTCCTCCATTGTCACGTTCGCTCACTCTATACCGGGGAGCTCAATGGGCCCGCCTGCCCACAATCTCCTTTCGGATTCCATCGAACGAGCCTTGCGTCACCCACCGACCGGGCTCTCGGCACTGGTGCACCGTCGGCGTAACCAAGTGCGAGAACTCCGATCAAATCTCCTTCGAGTCCGAGATCCAACTTGATGTCGGATTCAGCAACACAAATGTCGCCCATGAACGTGGCTGAAAGCCCTTCCCCGATTGCCGCCAACCACATGTTCTCTAGGGCCGCGCCAATGCCGGCGAGTTCAAGCTCGAACCCGGTCAGTGCTAGCGCGCGCGCTCCGGGATCCGCGTTGAGGAGAGAGCGACGACCGCCACTGAAAGGACCGGAATTCTCTACAAAGACTCCAGATGCGACCCTCTCCAGAACCTCGGCTGACTCGAGGACCGACGAAGTCCATTGTGGATGTGGGAGACCGGTCACGGGGCTATGGGGCGTGAACTCAGCGAACTCGGGCGCAGATCGAACTAGTCCGGCAAGTCTTGCCAGCCGACCTCTGTCCGTAACTACGGTAAAGCTCCAAGGGGGAGCCCCCTTGGAGCAGGGCGCAAGAAGTCCGCAATTAACGATGCGATCGAGGATCGAGGCTGGGATCGGCCGACCGTCATAGCCACTTCTGACGCTCCTACGCCCAGCGATCAAGTTGAATGAATCATGAGGCGTGCCAGTCACGTCTAGAGCTCCTCTTGCAATAGCCAGCGGAGAACCGCAATACGCACAGCCACTCCCAGATCGGATTGTTCGAACACGCGTAGCCGGGAATCGCCAGCCATCACCGGGTCGATCTCATCAATCACTGGTCCTGGAGATAGGACCACGGCGCTGCCTGGAAGAGACCGGGACGACAGGGGCGAGAAGCCCCATTTGAGGTGAGCATCGGCTGCCAATGGAACAGTCCCTGGACTCGGCGCGAGGCCCGAAAGCAGCAGAATGTCAAGTTCGGAAAAGTCCGGCTCTTCGGGTGAAGCCGCCACTCCCCTGAGCCTGGCGGGAAGATCTGCGATGCTCAGCCCTCGTCCAGGTGGGGCGAAGAGACTAAGTCGGCGAGGAGGCCGCATTGCAAGTAGCTCGATAAGGGACCGAGTCGCCCGCCCATGGAGATCACCAGAAATGCCAATGTGAAGCTCTGACGAAGGTCCAACGAACGTTGATATCGCAAACAGGTCGATCAACGCTTGCGTTGGGTGCTCTCGGGAATCGCCACCGTTAACGAGTGGGCATTGTGCGATCGGGATCAAGTCTTGGATCTGGACGTTCCTGCTGGGCCTGCAAACAACAACGTCACTCATGCCACTTGCGACTCGCAGTGTATCCGCCAAAGTCTCCGACGGTAGGCCGTCACCGGTCTGTCTCACCATACCCAGATGAGGGGCCGATCCACCGAGGCGCGCAGTGGCTGCGGCGAATCCAAGAAACGTGCGGGTGGAAGGCGCTAAAAACATGAGCGTGACTAGGGGGCTCTTGTCGATTCGCCGAAATGCACTCCGAGAGTCGCGCGCAAGGCTAAATATCACCGACACCTCCTCCTCCGAGATGTCTGAGATACCCGTCATATGGCGCATCAGCTCACACCGTGTTCGATTCCCCGTAGCTCATCGACGCACTGCCATGCGCAGACGAACTTGGGAGCGTGAGAGTGTTGTGAGAGCACGGTCTACAACTAGGTCCCAATGCAGACCCAGCGGCCGCGCACAGTTCGAAAGCACGTCGATATGTCTCCCGCAAGAACTGTGCCGAAGGAGGCTGGTGCCCACTGAGCGGAGTAGCAGGATCCGGACGGAATGGACTCAGGACAGGCACGCATCCAGACTCCAGAACCGCCCGCACTCCATCCAGAGTGTCACCCATCGGCTCGAGCCCGACCATCAACATAGATCGGACGCGCCCGGGTCCAAGTACGTCCGCTGCTTCTCCAAGAAATGCGAGAAATCCTTCACGCCCATGCCGAAACTTACGAGGCATGATCTTCTTCGCGATGGAATCGTTAAAGATCTCAAGATTCAGGGATAGCTCGTTCACGCCCAATTCGGCCAGCCAAGGAACATCGATTACCTCAGGAATTGGCACCATCATGATGTCTACCGGCATGTTCGTAAACTCGGTAGTTACGGTCTCATATACCTCGCGCAGGAATTTAAAGTCTTCGGGGCGCGGCGTTCCACCGGAGATCAAGATATGGTGCGCGGGTTGGACTGGATCATCACGTGCCGCTTCAATTGCGGACACAAGTCCTTCAATGTCTTTGCGACGATAGCGAAATTCGTACGGCAGATCGCAAAACTTGCAAGTGAAGGCACAGCCAGCAATGGGTGATATCCTGACGCGATCTGCGTGGGTCACGGCATACGTCAAATAGGACTCGCCCTCGCGATTGAACCCTTGATGATAGAGGGGTGGGAGCCAAAACGATACCGACGACGACATCCCCGGGCCATGGAGAACAAGTTCACCGTCGTCTTCAACAAGCCGGATGCTCGTCTCGTCCACGAAATTTGGATTGTGGTCGGAAATCGGGGCGTTCACCCAGACGTCTCCCTCTAGGCGGAGTATGACACCCGAAGTCGATGCATAGTCAGCTGGGGTCAGTGGTCGATCAAGATTGAATTGCGAAATATAGGCGAGCGCGCCGGCGTCAATTTCAATTCCGGACGCGAGGACTTGGAACTTCAGCGCCTCCGCCTCAGTGAGCATTTTCGCTTCCAATGGAACTCGCTTCCTCTGAGACTCCATCTCGCTTCGATGCAGGGACAAGCGAGTGGAGCGACTGATGGGGCTCAACTAGATGCCACATTCCAACATAGCGCCGCTGGCGCTTATGGTCCGACGCCATTGAAGACGCCAGGCGGACCCACTCATCAGTAGTCAACTGCGGGATCGGAATGTTGTCTAAGGCCCACGCGTGAGCGATGGCATCGCCAGCGGCATCAAAATACTTCTGTACCCACGAAGATTCGGGGCCTTCAGATTGCAGCGAAGAGCGGAGTATCGAGGCTTGCCAAGCTGCCATACCAACTCCTTGTCCATATAGAGGATTGACAGACGCGTACGAGTCGCCGACCGCCGCGTAGCCTTGGATGGGATCCACGATGTCCTCATAGTGGAGCCATCGCGCGGTTGGCCGTCGAAATGGCGCCGGCCTTCCGAGTGGCTTAGCCTCACAGATGAGATCTTTAAGCGGCGGGCCCGGAAGCCGATCCAAGAAATCCTGAATCTGGGCAAACGTTCGGGGCGGATGGAGTGAACTTTGGCTAGAAACCAATAGAATCCACTCGTCCGTACTGAATGGGCTAATAAGCGCGGCATGACGCTCGGGAGGCTCCGTGAAGGTCATCCAGTAGTCTGACCCGCCGTACCAACGCCTAGGTCGCTGAAGTCTTAAAGTGACGAACCAGCGGCCAAGTTCGTGCTCCGTCACCTGCGGAACAGGTATGCCTTCGCCGCAAAGTAATGGCGTGGCGTTTGGCCGATACCCAGTAGCATCTATAACTGCCTCCGCCATTAGTACTGCGTGGCCGCCTTCTTGCAGGACAATCCCGGAGACGCGCTTCCCTTCTAGCAATACTCGCTTCGCTATCGCGCCGTGCCGGAAGTGCACATTCTTGGGCAACAGTGAGTGGGCAGTCTCCCATAGCAGTCGCCATGGGGCGCTCCAGATTGACATTCCGAGCGCAACTTCTCGCGCCTGCCCGCCAAATTCAAAGACATGAGTGTCGGCAGCTACCGACCCTTCGACTGCCCCACCGGCGAGGAGCTGACTCCGAAACCCTGGAAGCAATTCCTCGAGGTGATACTGGCCTCGCGTAAGAATATTGTGGAGTTGATGTCCATGTTGACTCCAGTGCGTTCCGTTACCGATACCATCGTGGCCATCGACGACAATAATCTCCCCAAACTCCGAGGCGCATGCCGCGGCAGCCAGTAAGCCTGCGATCCCTCCGCCCGCAATCACGAGGCGTCTGTTCTTCATTGAAACTTAATAGGACCGAACGTTACTCCCGAATAGGTAATCACAGCTTCTGAATCTGCCTGGACCACCAATTCAGTTGGCTCGACGGTAATGTGCCCGTAATCTCCCTTGAGTAGCCGAAATATTGAATCAGTTTCGGCGTGGATGGCCACATGGCGTACCCCGCTCCCCTCGATCGCCCACGGACCGCCGGCCGCGCCATGGAAGATCAGTCCCACAGTGTCTCTCAGCGCGGAAAACGCCACTCCATTTCCCGACGCCACACAGTTTCTGAAACTTAGGAGGTCCAGATTACTCGCAACGTCACCTTTCGGCTCTGATTCGTTGACGAATTCGACGTCCGAGAGATCGCATTCTTGCCAGGCCGCTCCGCTGAGGTCGCAACCTTCGAAGCGAACGCGATCCATTGTCACGTTTCGAAATGCTGCGCCCCTCATGTTGCAGCGTCGAAATGTGACATCTCGAATGTTCGAGCCTAGGAAGAATGCGCCCGTCAGGCTCCAATCCTCCAAAATGACGTCACTCATTGGCGACATGACTACGCTCGCATCCCAACCTAATCCAGAAACAACAATCCGGCGATTACCTTCGACCTTCACAGACGCGACCCCGTCCCAATAGTGGGGCACGACACCGACTTCAGGGGGAATGAAAGTCTCCCTTGCGACTGGAACGTCGAATGATCTCCCGGTTCGAGGCGTGATGACACCGACTACTGCACGTGGCTCATTCAATTCCTCAGACGCCCATTCCTGCAGCGCGGCGCCCATGCCATCGTGTACGAGCTCGTAGACCTCGTCGCCCTTCCGCACGAACCTTCGAAGGATATTGGCTCTTCCAGCTGCTGCGGACCAAGCTTGAACTGCAGCTGAAAGGAGCTCTTCCAAGACTTCTTCTGCACTCCAATCTCGGGCACGCCCCATTCCTTGAACCCCAGCAACAAGACCCTCCATGCGCGCCACCCCTGCTATCCAATCCTCGGAATCAGTTCTGGCGGCAGCACCGGCGACGGCTCGAGCCGCCGCCGGAGACAGATCTTCAGCAAGTACAGTTTGCAACATTCCGGAACGAGACTGCGCCACTTTGTAGCCAAGTACTGAGAAGAGGTGGGCGCTCCGCGCCGCCATGAGCCGAGGGCCATTCGTCCAGGCGCCACGACCAGCTCGAAACCCAGGTGACCAGTGCTCACTCCCCTCTGCGGGTTCATGAATCCCTGCACAATGTTGACGTACGTATTCAACCAAGCCCGTTCGATAGAGACGCGCACCGGACTCGTCGTCGGCACCAAAGGCGTATTCCTGCGCAAAGTTCTCTAAGTGTTCCGATGTGATGATTGCACTGTTTGGTGCGTGGCGAAGCAACCACAACTTGAACAGCCAGAGTGTTCCTTGAAGATGCAAAAGTCCGACGTCCGCCCGTCCCACTGCAGCACCCATCGATCCAGGCAATCCGTCCAAACGGGCCAAGAGCCACCATGCTCTAAGTCGTTCAACCACCTCATTATCGATATCGACACCGGCAGCCACCACCGGTGACCTAATAATGTCATCTACGGCATCGGTGTCACTGATCTCCGGAAGTGCCCAATGGAAGAACGAGCCGCTAGCTTCTTCCATTGGACGAAGCTGATCGCGATATTCTGACCGCCCAGCGACGATGTGGGTGACACCCAGATCTGCCGCCGTCTTTCCGATAAAGGTTAGGAACGCTTTGCCTAGCCGTTCGCGGTACCGAATGAGTTCTTCGAATTGGTCAAGAACCACCACCGGACGCCCACTCTCTGCCAGTTCCGTGAAGTGATCGGAAATGGGCCGGCTGTCGCTTTCCGATTGCCACCCAAGACACAATCTGTAAAGTAACTCCGCGTCCGCTTCACCTTGGGAGATTCGGTCGTAAGCAGTTAAGACGTAAGACCACGACCAATCGCGACGAGCGGGGCGGACTTGCATTCCGGCAAGTCGCAATTGCGGGATGAGACCCGCCGCGATGAAAGACGACTTACCCACCCCGCTTGGGGCCGTGATCTCAAGCACATCAACATTGCGAACCTTATTGACGAGATTCTTCATGTCACGGTCGCGCCCGCGGAGAATGTCGCTGGGGCCGAGCGGCACCGGCCCCCCCCACTTGATCTCGTTCATGGGCATAGCATCACCCCTGTCTCGCATCGCGAAGCAACTTGCTGAACCGCCTACCCAGAATGGAGCTGTTCCGTCTGTCTTCGAACGCGTCAACAGTTAGTGTACTTACAACTGTACCCAGCTCGCTCTGAATCATGGTAATTCCCAGCGAGTCCAATAGAGATCGCTCGGGCCAGTCAAAGGCTCGATCAAAAGCAACATGGTTCGATTGCACTATGGGTTTGCTATCTTTCGAGCCGGCCCACTTTCGGGTAAACAGACTCAACCGGGGGATCCAATCAGCAAAGCGCTGGCCCATAATTACCCAGCTTCGACCCTGCCACGAGAGGCCCTTATCGTGGTTGCTCAGACTGCTCAATAGCCCGCCTGTTTCGTTTGAAGTCCGTGTCAGCTCATCAAGCGATTGCATCGCCGTGAGGCGGTCGTGTTCGTCATAGAGCACGGCGAGTTCGATGAATGATTGGTCGTGGCGCCTCGTCGGAAACTCAAATGCAAACTCAGATACATTGCAACTGATGGGCTCACCGCCGAGTGGTGTTCTATCGCATCCATTGAGTCTAATCGCGATTGGTCCGACGATGTCTTGAGCCTCAGCTAGCCATGACCAGGTTACATCCGCCCGATCCTGACCGTCCTTGCCGGCAGTCGCGAGCAGCCAATCAATTTCACGAGAGCCTGACGTTACCCACACTGGTATGGCTATGTGGAACCGATCTTCTTCACTCAGTAGCTCGAATATTGTACGTTCGAAGCTGTCTCCGTAGTCGCCGAGTAGGGCAATCACGCACAGGTCAAGGGCTGGAATGTACTTTCTTTCTTCTTTCGTATACTCGTCGCCCTGTTCTATGCGCTTTGTCGCCTTATCTCTTACGGAGCCGGCGAACTTGACCGTCTGATGTTGGGCCAGTACGCACCGCGCAATAGTCTGCAGAACGATGGATTGCTGGGGATTCTGTCGGCCATCTTCTGGTTGGCTTCTAAGCGTCAATCGCGTCACGTCGAAATCACGAGCCGAGCGGTCGCCGTAGATGGCGCGCCGGAGATCGGCCAACTGGGGTTGGCTCTGTTCACTGAGAGTGACATAGAAGGCCAATTCCGACTGTGAATGTTGCACCTCGGCATCACTCGAAATCACGTGCCAGAGGAGGTCGCCCAGCCACTCGACGTTCGAACCGTGAAGAGCTTCAGACGGTCGGTCGAAGCACCGGTCCGCAAGCACCTCTAGCATCATTGATATTCGAAGGGGCAGAAGTACTTGAACCGGGGATTCGATGGCCTTCAGAAGCGATGCTGGAATGGATGTATCCAGATCGGCCACACCCGTTAGAGCGAGATCTGATAGAGATTCAAACTGATCCTTTGTAATGGGTCGCGACTCCGCTATCTCACTTATCACCCAGGCCAGCCTACTCGCCGTTCTGATAGAGCTCTTGCTTGCCAAAAAATGAGCGTGTGCGTCCTGGTTCTCAAACGGCTGTGAACGATGTTTGGCCTGTCCAGCTCTTGCCCATTCTGTGCTCACACCGATTGGGACTGAGGCTTCCTGCCAATGAATGACCGGAGAATGCCCTTCCCCGATTACGAGTCCAAGCAGACAACTCGTGTGCCGATACGCACGAAGGATCTCCGCCGCAAGAAGAGTTCGCCATGGTTGGAAGCTTTCCAGTGCGCGCGGAGTCCTACCAAGGGCTGTCATGTAGTGCGCCGCTGCTAGTTCTCGTTCCTCGTCCCAGTTCGCCTTGGCTTCGGCTACGAAGGAATCGAGTCTGTTTGCAGCCGCAATGCGTCCCTGGCCAGACCGACGTTCGTAGCTCAGTTTACTCAGGAAGAATTCCCGCATGAATAGCTGCTCATCTTCCTTGAGCCGACACATGACTCCGGCGACTCGATGTTCGATGTCATTCCATCCGACGCTATCGGGCTCGTCGAATCCCACTCGGTAGCAACCGGGACCGAGAACGTATATGGGGAAATCCTGGGCAACTACTGACAACAGACGATCTTTTGCAGCCTGGTCGAAGGGCGTGATGGTCATAGGGCGCCTTGCTGTGTTGTGTCCGAGAAACAAGTGTGTCGACGGCTGATGGCAGCCTGAACTGACGGGGTGATTGATAAGCCGTTCTCGGTCACCCGGTCGGGCCAGACGAGTCGACCTAACACTCCGCCGGGTGCCACAATCGCATCTTCTGGATCGAGAGTCCAGCGCTCCCCTCCAGCAAGGCCCGAATCAGTTGACACTTTCGTAACCTCCGCGTCCAAGGTGTTGTGAACGACGAGATGGGCGCAAGCCGGCTGGATAGCGCACCATTCTCGAACCGTTGGCGATTGGTACCCAAGTTCAAGCCCGAGGCTGGCTGCGACATGATCAAGCAAGAGATCGGGGAGGTCGAGCCCCTTGGCAATATGGGAGCTTATCGAGGTTGATCCTTGCATTCGCGCGTTCACTTCGGTAAAGAACACGTCGCGACCTAGAACCAGAGCATCGACTCCAAATGCTCCGACGTAGTTCTCGCTGTGAAGCCAATTGCCGACCGAAACTAGTAAGCCGTGAAGGTTGTCGAGCGTCTGGCGATCGAAGTCTCCAATCAGTCCGAAGTCGTTACCGCAATAGCCGAATCGACGCGCGGTCATAGATTGGATGCCTATCAGCTGAACGGACGGCGGATGAGTGCTGATCGAGCCGTCACCGAAGACGCAACCGGAGAGGTTGATCGGGATTGCCCCCTCTATGTACGGTGCGATGGCCACGAACTGGTCGTCTCGGTCGGACCAATGCTCGACGAGTTCCTCCTGCGTGCGCACGAGCGCCATTCCTACACCCCCCGAATTGCGACTTGTGCGAAGCACGAGCGGTCCGTCTTTGAGGGCCCGCACGGCGACTGAGCGTCGGCCGTCGGCCACATAGTTCCATCCGAGTGTGCGGATACCTCTGCGCTTGAGCTGTGTCTCTACCCATGGCTTGTGTTCGAACGCGCTCTGCCGATCCTTATACATACCTGCCAAGGTCAATGTATCCTGCATTGAAAAGGCCAGTGCCGAGGTGAATTTGGAGGGCCGATAGGTGACGAGTACACATTTGGTACTCACGGCCCTTAGAAGTTCCCTTCGAAAGGTATCCGCAGCGGCGTCGGCGTCGAGATCTAGATCGTAGAGATCAAGATCCACTCGGGTGCCCGAGAGTTTTTCAAGTGTGACATCGTTCGACGAACTGAGAGACGCGCTGCCTACAGGCGAGGTGACCGAGAATGATGCCCCGAACGCATCAAGGGCGAGGAGGGGAGCCGCATCGGCTCCACGAATCCCAAACCAAATGAGTGAACGGTTCGAAATCGAGCGATTGAGTTCGGCAATACGCTGTATGCGTGGGTTGTCTGCCGCCATGATCGAACCGTCAGGATAGCTGATCCTGTCCGGGCCCAACTCCGTCCGTCGGCTCCCCGCAGCGTCGAGGCGCGAGCCGATTCGATGGCACTCGACTTTCACCATCCCGTGTCGACCCGACAGTCAGTCGTCTCGGACAGTTGGTGTTGCTTTCGCGCATCCTTAAATGGAGACTAGTGAGGTTCAGGGTTCAGGATCGGATCCAACGTGTAGGAGTGACCTGCGAGGCGCAGGGGTGCTGGATCAGGAGCAGCGGGAGGCGACCCGCAGTACTTGTCGATCCCAACTTGCGTTCCTTCTACCCGCCCGGGTCAGATTCAGAGTGCGACGCTGCTTACGCTCCGAAGTCCAATGCGGCGACGGCGTTCTCCACGGCACATGCCGACATCCTCGATGATCCTCCGTACGCCTGCTGTCAGCCGAATCCGTCCTCAGCTCAGCCAGCTGAGGACGTCAGGAGGACGACTGGCCTCCGACCTCGTCGCGAATGGCCAGCAATTCACCAATGCGCTCGTCGTCGGCGCCCAGGTACTCGGTCAGCATTCCAGCCACGTACGGGACATCGAGTCGGTTCGCCCGAATCATCTCCTCGATATCCGCCCAGTCCTTGCGACGGCTGAAGAAGGCCTTGAATACGGCGAGGTCGTTGCATCCGAGGAAGGGAATCCTCCTACCGGCAAGTTGATGCTCCTGGAGGTGCAGGCGCAGGTCGGCGTGGAACGGGGTGGTGTCCAGGAAGAGGTCGACCGGTGTCCGATCGAACATCACCCGGCATTGGCCTGTCGACATCAACTGCGCCGACACGTCGGCGGAGGGCTCAATCTCTTCGGGCAGCGCATCGAGAACTCGTTGCGCGTCTTCGGGAGCGAGGAAGATGTTGAGATCGATATCCACTGTGGTCCGGGGTTCGCCCGTGCACCACAGCAGGGCGAAAGCACCTCCGAACGCGTGAGGCATGCCGGCTGCGTCGAGGCAGTCGTGCAGCTCGACGACCGCATCGAGTATCGGCCTCATCGACTGGACTCTCTGGTCGCTCCAAAGATCGGATAGGTGAGCGGACCTCGTGCACTTCGCGGCAGTGCGTCGACAAACGAGAACAGGGCCTCGATCTTCTCGGTCAGCTCCCGCTCGTCGCTCGGAAGAGCTGGTCTCAGACTGACCTCAGTCTCGAATCCGGCGGCGCGAAGCAGCCGCTCCAAGGTCGCTACCGAGGGGACGGAAGCCCCCGATTCATAGGCGGACAACGTGGACGCCGACGTGCCTCCGCGTTCGGCGAGCTTCCTGCGGGACAACCCACTCCTGCGACGGGCTTCCTGAAGCAGCACTCCGGCATCCATGCGTCAATGATACCAAATTTGGTGTCAGGTTGGACCCCTGTGCCGGCAGTCGAGGAGACCGGCGCGTCGGAATCGCCCGCTTCCGGGGCCACTGATCTATCAAGCAAACGGAGGCTGGATGGCGCCGGTTCGGCCCTGTCGCTCGACCAGACACGTCTGGGTCGATGCCCACGCCGACTGGAGCCGAGCGGTTCCCTACCGTCACCTACTGAGCCAGCTGAGGATATGGGCGCGGCTGGAGTGAGCGCTACCCGGGCCCCTCACACGCCGCAGTCGACGGCAACCTCGAGCGCCGCGCGGATGCCCCTTCAACCCGACACCTTGGAGAAGGGGGCGATCGGGGATCACCTCCGGTTGGAGACGCCGATCGCCTTCGCAGCTCGATCAGCGGCGGCACCTCCAGCCATCTGACGGAGCAGGAGCAGGCCGTCGAGGACCGCGACGGCAGCCTCCGCCTCGGTGCGCCGCTTCGTCGATGTGCCGCGGATGAACTCGGACGTCCAGGTGACCCAGACGTCCACGAGCTGAGGGACCAGGGTGCGGTAGGGCTCCCGGCCTGAAGCAGCCAGGCCACTCGCTTCGAGGAACAGGGCGAAGATGGGATCAGCCTCGGCGCGGGCCATGATCGGCCATGCGGCCCGGATGAGCTCGAGGTGGCCCTCGGCGGGAGAGGTCAGTGCCGGCTCGAGGGCCTGCTGGAGCTGCATCCCGACGGCCACCAGGACCTCGCTGACGAGGTCCTCCTTGGACGGGAAGTAGTAGACGACGATCCGGTCACTGATGCCGAGCTGCTTGGCGACCCGTCCATAGGTCAGCTGGCTCAATCCGTCGGCGAAGGCGACCGCGAGCGCGCCTTCCAGGATCTCCTCCTTGGTGTGCCGGTAGCCCATCGCCGCTTGATTGTAGTGACCACTGCGAATATGGTTATGTAGTGATCACTGCGATGGATACCGGCGGGCGGCGTGCCGTCCTCGGCACCCACGGTCCCCAGGAGGTTCCATGACCACGCTCACCCCCGCCCAGGCGTCCGACCTCTTCCGTCGTGCACCCGATGCGCTCCTCGACGTCGGCGCGGGTGAGGTCGCCTACCGGCGGATCGGCCAGGGTCCCGATGTCCTCTTCGTGCACGGATGGCCGGTG
>JGI26470J50227_1000611_pt1 | contig 14267 bp, 9 predicted proteins | sample FreactTroBogLake_FD_50227 | JGI IMG/M metagenome (IMG submission 50227) | reverse complement strand
CCCCCGCAGAAGTGGCCCTGGCCTGGCTCATCGCCCGTCCCGGGGTCACGGCCCCCATCGCCAGCGCCACCAGTCGGGCCCAGGTCGACAGCCTGGTCAAGGCCACCACCCTCACCCTCACGCCCGGCCACATCGCCACCCTCGACGAGGCGAGCGCCCCCTAGGTCTGGTCGTCCGGGGGCCCCAGGGTCACGGTCAGGGACAGATCGAGGGCCCAGGTCTGCAACCCAGCCCCGGCGGTTCCCGCCGAACTGGACACCGAAGTTCCCTGGGAACCATCGGCGGTCACCACCTCGTTGCCCCGGCCGAAGAAGGTTCCCTGGTACGTGATGCTGGTAGCGGCCCGGAGGGAAGGCCCCAGGGGCCACGAGGCGGCCAGCCGGGGCTCGACCATGAGACCTCCGATCACCGTGTCGTGGAACGTCAGGGCTCGGGCTAAATGGTCGTCGGTCTGGGAGGCCAGGGGGAAGGGGGCCACCCTCAGATCCAAGTCCCATTGGGTCCCGGCCCAGGGGACGGACACCCCTGCCCCCACGTACACCAGGAACCAGTCTTGGCTGAGGACGATGGTCACTCCTGAAACATGGACGGTGGACGTCGCTCCGTTGGATTGGCGGGTGGCGGTCTGGGTCGTGTTCCAGGCTTGCCACCCCAGATGGTGATATTCGATCCCCGAATCGAGCCTCCCGACCCAGCCATCGCCGCCCCAGGGCGTGGCGGCCTCGAGCCGGAGGGTCCAGTCGGCCGTCAGCGACGCCGTGCTATCCGAGTGGATGGTGCTGAGGGTGTTCCCCTGGCTGTCCTGCAACGTGGTGGTCCCCGGGGGGTTCCAGTCATCGTCGGTCATCGTCCCGGTGCGCCCCGGAACCACGGTTTCAAACCTCAAGCTAGTGGCGAAACCCGGGGTCCATCGGACCGCAAGGGACGACCAGACTGTGGGGGCCAGGGGAATGGGCCACAACAATTCGCTCAGCTTGGTGAGCGTCGAGGAGTCGACATACACGATCTCGTCGGCGGTTCCCCCGGTGAATCCCGTGCCCACGTCGGCCGAAAGGCGGGGGAAAGAACTCTGACCCCACGCCGTACCAGCCACGAGGAGCAACCAAACCCAGGACCACTTCATGAGACCATGGTACACCGAAGAGACCTCAGGGGGTACCCTAGCCCCGGAAGCCCTTACCGATGATTTCTGTGGTCGTTGTGATGGTCACGAAGGCCTTGGGGTCGACTTCTCTGAGGACCCGGCGGATGGCCAGCGCCTGGCGGCGTCCCACGACGGTGTGGATGACCTGCCAGGATTTCCCTGAATAGGCCCCGGTGGCCGGGTACAGGGTGGCCCCCCGGTGGAGGGTATGCAGAATGAAGTCGACGACGGGCTGGGGATTGGCGGTGATGATCTCCATCTTTTTGTGGACGTTCAGGTTGTCGATGACCAGATCGATCACAAAGGCCTTCAGGACCAGGCCCAGGAGGGAGTAGAGCCCGGACTGGACCCCAAAGACGGGGATGGCCCAGGCCGCAATGACGAAGTCACTGATCAGAAGGGCCATCCCGGTGTTGATGGCGGTCTTAGTGCTCAGCACCTTGGCCACGATGTCGGTACCGCCGGTGGAGGCGTTCTGGTTGAACACCAGGGCCGACCCCACCGCAGGTAGCCCAATGGCAAAGAGCAATTCCAGCAGGGGGTCGGTGGTGAGGGGCTTCGTCAGGTGGCAGGCCAGATCCAGGCCCCAGACCATGGCCGACAGCATGAGGCTGGAGTACACCGTGTTCCAGGCGAACTTCGAGCCCAAGACCGAAAAACCCCAGACCACGAGGACCACGTTGATCACGGTCATGGCCGGGCCGACGCTCAACCACGGAAAGAGGGCGGCCACGATGATCGACAGGCCGCTCACCCCTCCGTTGACGAAGTGGTTGGGAACCTTGAAGAGAACAATGCCTACGGCCGTCAGGAGCAATCCCAGGTTGATGAGCAGAAAGCTCCGGAGTTTGATCAAGACTCGGTGACCTCTTTCGGGGCCCCGGGCCCCGGGATGGTCGCCAAGGGTTCTTGGGGGCCATTGATGCCCAGGAGTTTCTCTTGGTAGGTCCGGCGCTCAAACAGCCAGAAGGCCGCGGGCACCACAAAGAACGTCAGCACGGCCGAGGTCACGATACCACCCATCATGACGATGCCCAACACCCGGCCGAACTCCGACCCTTGCCCCGTGCTGAAGATCAGCGGAAAGCTGATCACGAGGACCGTCAGGGTGGTCATGACGATGGGACGGAACCGCAACCGGGCCGAGTCCACCAGGGCCTCCCGAAGGGGCATCNCCTCGAGCCGCTCGACGACGAAGTCGAGGTAAATGATGGCGTTTTTCGCCGAAAGACCGATGAGCATCAACATCCCCAACATCCCGAAGACGTCGAGGCCTCCGCCCACAAAGAAGATCAGCCACAGGGCCCCAACCACCGCCAAAGGCACCGGGAGCAGGAGGTAAACAGGGTACTTCCAGGAGTTGAACTGGGCCCCCATCACGAGGTAGACGAGGAACATGGCCAAGGCGAAGGCCGCCGGGGCCGCCGTTTGCAACTGGCCGGCCAACGCCGTGGGGCCAAACTTACTGGCATCCCCCAGGGTCACCGAGCCGTTCAGGATGCCCTCCTTGGTGAGCTGTGCCACCAGATTGTTCTTGAAGACGAGGATGGGCGGGGCCTTCGGGACCAAGTTGATGTCGAGCTGGGCCGAATAGAGCCGGTTGTACCGGGTGAGGGTCGCGGGAGCGGCGGCCATGCTGAAGTGGCCCAACTGACCTGCGGTAAGGCTGGTGCCCAGGGTGGGGGAGTAGATCGGCAGGTTCAACAGGGACTGGGTACTGTGCAGAAACGATGGATCCAGTTCCACGTCGATGGGGTAGGCCAGCCCACCGATCTCGGCATTGGCCGCTTGGACCCCGGTGGCATAGGTCTGGAGGGCCAGGGCCGCCGTCGACGCACTCAGCCCCGTTCCTTGGAGCTTATCGGGGTCGGGGTAAAAGTCATCCTCGGTGGTGTTCACGATGCTCGAGTTCACGTCGGTGACGTCGGGGTTGGCGTTCAGGGCTGCAATTACCTGATCGTTGGTCTTGACCAGCAAGTTGTAATCGACCGTGGTGAGGGTGAGGGACAGGCTGGCCGAGCTTGCTCCGCCGCCGCCCATGGAGCCGCCGGCGCTGACCGAAAGGCGTGCGCTGGGGGCAACCCTCTGGATCATGGGGAAGATGGCCTTTCGCCACTCAAGGGTCAACTGCGAGGAGTTCTTTCGGCTCTCGATGGGACCGAGGGTGGCCGTGATGGCGAAACTTCCTGTCCGGCCGGTACCCCAGCCCGTGGAAACAATGGCTTGGGTGGTGACCACTTCTTTTTGGGACGCGAGCCAGGTCTCGACCCGACCCGACAGTTCGTTGGTCACCGACGGGGGGGNGCTCTGGGGCAAGTACGACGTCACGACGATGGTCCCTGAGTCGTAGGTGGGGACGAAATTGAACGGGATCCCCGACACGAAGGTGAAGAAGAGCACGGTTCCCACGAAGATGGCCCCGGCCCCGGCCATGACCCAGCCCGAGTACTTCAAGACGAAGTCCAACGAGCCAGCGTAGCCTTCCCGCACCCACTCGACGCCCTTTTCGGTGAGGTCGTGCAGGTTGGTGGTCAGGGCCTGAAGGCCCGAAATTATGATCTTGAGAACGTAGAAGAGCACACCCATGGTGATCGGCCACAGGGGCACCACCAAGAACACGGCCATCCAACCGACCTTGGGAACCGCGGCCGATCCGACCATGGGGAAGATGATGGCGGCGACGATGCCCAGGAGGATGAACATTCCCTTCTTCCAATTCTTCCAGGCCCAGGACAAGGCCAGGGGAAGTTCGATCCAACTCTTGAAGAAGTCTTTCCAGTCGAAGGTGTGGGCCTCGGGCGTGTAGGCCAACCGAACGGTGAGGAACAGTACCGCTTCGAGGAGCGAGAAGAACACGGCGGCGGCCAGGCCCAGGGAGAACTGCATGATGTACTGGCCGATGATGCCCCCCAGGAAACTGATGGGCAACAGGACGGCGAGGAGGGATAACGAGGCGGCCACGACGGCGCTGAAGACTTCGCTGGCCCCCTTGAGGACCGACTCCATGAGGCTGTAGCCCATGTGCCTGTACCGCTCGACGTTCTCGGACACGACGATGGAGTCGTCGACGACGATACCGATCCCGACAATCATGGCCTGGAGCGACACGAGGTTGAACGAAAAGCCGCACAGGTTGTAGAGAACCGGGGAGGCCGAGAGGGCGATGGGAATCGCCAAGATGACCGAGAAGGCCGTGTTGAGCTTTCCTAGGAACAACAAACAAATCACAGCGACGATGAGGGCCGTGAGGAAGAGTTCGTGGTACGTCGATTCGATGGACGCCGACACCGGGCCTGTGGTGTCGTTGGAGTAGGTGAGTTTGAACCCGGCCGGGAGGGTCTTCTTGGCCAAGAACTGACGGACGGCCTTGGCCACGGCCACTTCGTTGCCGTCGGTGGTCTTGATGACCGATACGATGACCGAGGGGACGCCGTTCACCCGGTCGTAGTTCGAAGGGGCGGGGTAATCCTGAACCACGGCCACGGTGCCGACCGTGATGCCCCGGGCGGCGTCCACCAGGATTTTCGAAATCCGGTCGGCGCTGTCGGGGAGGTTGTTGGTCGAGAACGTGATGGTGTTTTTGGCAGCGACGATGCTCCCGATGGGTTGGGTCACCGCGCTGGCGGCGATGGCCGAGGTCACGGATTGGGGCAACAGACCGTAGGACGCCAGCTTGTTGGGGTTCAGAAGCACGTTGAACGTCCGCTGGGGGGCCCCGTCGACGGTGACGTTGGCCACCCCGTCCAACCGTTCCAGCTGAAGGGCCAGGTCGTTGTTGACCCAGGTGCCCACCTGGTCCATGGTGGCCCCCTCGGCGCTGATGCCGAACTGGATGATGGGGGCCGCATTCACGTCGAAGGTGACCACCGCCGGGGGGGNGGTCAGGTTCACGGGCAGGCTCTTGGCGGCTTGACTCACCTTGGCTGCCACTTGGTTCGCATCGGCATTCTTGTCGGTGCTCATGTCAAAGTTGAGCACGACCCGGCTCGTCCCCGTGGAACTGGTGGAGTTGATGTCCGTGATGCCCTGGACCGTGGACACCGCCTTTTCAATGACCTGGGTGACCTGTTGGTCCATGACCGTGGGGTCGGCCCCGGTGTACGTCGTCTGGACGACGACGACCGGGATATTGATGACGGGAAGCAAGTCCACCCCCAAGTGGAGGACGGACACAAACCCGAAACCCACGACGGCGATGAAGAAGCCGACGGCCATCACGTACCGGGTCACCGAGAATTTGACGGCGGGGTTGATCTTATCGAACAACTCAGCCTGAAGATCCCGGAGGGGGGCCATTAGCGTCGCCCTCCGGAGGCGGCACCGGGGTTGTTGCCCCCAGGACCTGGACCGCCCTGGGCTCCCGGCGCCCCCGGGGCTCCTGGGGCCCCGCCCCCACCCAACACCCGGACCGTGGCCCCCGGCAGCAACCCCGGCGGCGGGTTGACGACGGTCACATCCCCATCGTTCAACCCCGTCACCGCGGCGTCGGTTCCGGAGTCACCCAGGATCACCACGTCTTTCTTCACGGCCTTGTTGTCCTTAATGATGAACACGTAGGTGGAGTTTTCGAGGGTCTGGATCGCCGGAACGGGGATGACGACCCCGGTGGCCAGGGTTAGGGAGTAGGCCACGGAACCCACGGTGCCGTAGGCACCGGGGTACCCGGGGGGGAGGGCCGCCTGGAGGGGAACCAGGCCGTTCACAGGGGCCGACGGCACCCCGATCAGGGAAATCGGGGTGGTCTTACCGTCCTGGGTGAACGTGATCTTGGCCCCATGGGTGAGGCCCGTGACATCGGCGGGGGGCACACTGAAATCCACGTCCTTGACCTGGCTGACCATGACAAAGGCCGTCGTGTTGGTGGCGACGTACTCGCCCGGTTGCACATTGATCGAGACGATCTGTCCCGAAAACGGAGCCCGGACGGTGGCCCAGTTCAAGTTCAGCTGGGCCTGCTGCACCTGAAGTTGGGCTGTCTGGACGTTGAGGGGGTCCTGTTGTACCGCGATCTTAGCGGATTCGAGGGTGGCTTGGGCCGTCTCAAGGTCGGAGTCGGCGATTCCTCCGATCTTGCTCAGGGCCAGGTCCGATTCGTAGGACTGCTGGGCGGCCTTCAGTTGCAACCGGGACTTCGAGTTTTCATCGAACGAGCCATCGGACTTCATGCCAGCGTTGAGCTTGGCCGTGGTGAGGGCCGCCTGGGCAATCTTCAACGCCAACTGCAACTGCGTGTCGTCGAGTCGAATCACCGGGTCGCCGGCCTTGACCCAGTCTCCGGCCTTCCGGACCAGTGCGGTCACCGTCCCGGCAATCTGGGAGGCAACCGAGCTCTGGGTGTCGGCCACGACGGTACCGGCCGCTGCGTTCTGGGCCCGGAGGGGACCGTACTTCACGGTTTGGGCCTGGACGGTGACCACCGCCGACCGACGTTCCCCCGGAGCCCCGGGCGCCCCTGTGGGCCCCGAGGGGGCCCCGGCTTGGGGCGCTCCTCCCGAAGCGGGGGAGGAGGCGGGGGGGGCGGGTTGGCAGGCCACCAACAACGCCAAGCCCCCGACGGCGAGTAGCACCTTGGTCCGGGCCAGGCCCGGGAATGGATGGATCGTTTTCATGCTTTCCTCTTCTTGCTCACAGGCCCAAAAGGTTCTGAAGGTTGAGTGCCGCTAACTGGGCGTTAATCTTGGCGGTCAGGACCGCAAACTCGGCGGTGGTGGCGTTGATCTCGGCGGTGAACACGTCGGAGATGGTCTTGATGTGGGCCTTGAACTGGGCGTTCACGATGTCGAGCTGCAGGTCGTTCGCCTTGCGGCTCACCAACGACAAATCGTACCGCTTGAGATCCTGTTGCCAGGTCTTCCAGGCTTCCTCGATGTCCACCGGAATCGAGCGCTCCAGCTGATGCTTGGTCAGGGTGTAGTCGGCGACGGTGCGCTCGGCCTGCCGGGACTGGCTGCTGACGGCCCCCGCATCCCAGAGGGAGGCCCCCACGGTGACGCCCAACTGACCCACCACGGTGCTCTTGTTGGCCGTGGTGTCGAGGTAGTCGGTGACCCCCCCGGTGACGGCCACCGTGGGGATGTTGGCCCCCTGGGCGAGGGTCTGGTTGATCTGGGCTGACCGGGCGTTGAGGTCCGCGATCTGGGGTTCGGTCCGGTTCTTCAACCCCAGGGAGACGGCCTCGGCCAAGGTCGAAGCCGGGGCCACGGGGTCGGGTTCGGTCGATACGGTGAACTGGGTCTCGCTGGGCAGGCCCATCAAGTTCGCCAGGCGCTGACGGGCCGTCGCCAGGGTATTCTGGCCGGTTTCCAGGTCGAGCTCGGCGCTCTTCTCGTTCACCTGGGCCGTGAGCACGTCCACGTCGGTGACCTGGTTGAGGGTCCGTTCCGCCTGGACAAACTGCACCGTCAACTGCCTCGACTTCACCGTCGCTTCCAAGAGGGCTAAGTTTTCTTGGGCCGAGAGCATGGTGTAGTAGGCCTGCTTGACCGCCAGGATCGTCGTGTTTCGGGTGGCCCGGGCGCTCAGCGCAGCGATTTGGTAGGTTAGGTCCGCCTGGTCGGCGGTGGCCTGGCCCGTTCCACCCCAGTAGCCGTTCCACAGCGTTTGGGTCACCTTGGCCGAGGTCTGGGCCACGTTCCGACTCGTCCCGTCGGGGTAGGTCATGGTGTCCGTCCCCGCCCCGACGGTCACCTGGGTCAGAGGTGTCCCCGCCGTGATGGTGGCCGTGGGGNTTTGGATGACGATGTTGTTCCCTGTGAGGGTCCCGACGCTCGACGTCGCGTACACCACCCCATACGGAGAGTACGACGAGCTGTAGGGGTTGAGGGCGGTGTTGATCCCTGCCACCCCCGACGAGGGCGTTTGGGCACTGTTGAAGCTCTGGCTGGCCCCGTAGCTCAGGGCGGTGGTCACGGTAAAGCCGTTCTTCGCCTGGGCTTCTGCGTTCGTGGCCTGGGATGCGTCCAAGTTCGCCTGGACGATGGCGACGCCGTCCCCTTGTTTGAGCGCCTGGTCCACCACTTGGGTCAAATTCCACAGGGGAACCGACGGTGCAGCCGCCTCCTGGGCGAACACCGGTCCGGCCCACACGAGCCCGATCAGGATCATCCGTAAACGTTTCATGGACAGAATCATACTCTATCAGACATCTTTGGGTATCCCGAGTTTCTTATCAAGTTATTAACGACATTTGTTTCTAACTTGCCTATAATGGGACTTCATGAATCCCACCCTCACTGATCGGCAACTGGACCGCTCCGGCTGGCGTCGCCGCTACCATGCGGCGTTCACCACGCTGTTGCATTTTCGGCTTACCGTGCAAACTCTGGCTCTTCCGGACGATCCGGCTCCCGAGCAGTTACCCCAGGCGGACCTCGACCGCTTTCTGGTCCGGTTGCTGACCGACCTGTCCCGGTTCGTGGTCCGGGAGACGAGGTTCCTCGAGGCCCTCGGGGGAGGCTTGCGGCCCTGGAGGGTCGGGGAGTTGCTCCCCATCCTGGACCTGTTCGACGAAACGGCGAGCTTAGACCTCACGGTGTTGTCCCCCGGCGTCCAGGGGGATTGGCGCCGGGTTTCCGCAGAGTTGATCCGCCTCAAGGCCAGGGTGGTCCAACTGCACTTCTTTCACTAGCCGGGGCTGGACCCTCAGACCTGGAAGCGGGCGACGAGGGCCTTCAGGTCTTCCATGATCCGCGCGAGGTCGGTGGTGGTGTCCCGGACGTGGACCACCGCCTCGGTCGCCTGTTCCATCCCGAGCTTCTGCTCTTGCATCGAATGACTGATCTCTTTGGACGCGTCCCCCAGCCGACCGATGGCCTGTTGAACGGCTTGGCTGTGCTCCATTTGAATATCCATGGAGGTCGACAGGTCGCCGTAGAACCGAGTGAAGTCTTCCAGGCCCTCGGACAGGTGGGCGTCTTCCTCCTCCTGTTGGACCATTTGCCCGGCGATGGCCTGGCTCGCCTTCCGGACCGCCCCGATGTCTGACTGTACGGATCGGAAGTTCTGGGTGGTCCCCTCGGAGCGGTCCAAGGTCTGGTGAGCGGCCTCGGCGATGCCATCGACCAGGGTCTTGATGTTCTGGGCCTGCCGGGAGCTGTTTTCGGCCAACTTGCGGATCTCGTCGGCCACCACGGCAAAGCCCCGGCCGGAATGGCCCGCATGGGCGGCCTCGATGGCCGCGTTCATGGACAGAAGGTTGGTCCGGTCGGAAATATCCAGGATGAACCGGACGATTTCTTGGATCTCCTGGGTCTTCTTCACCACGGAGCCAATGGACTGCCTCAGGGCCTCCAAGGACCGTTCGCCCTGTTCCCCCGTCTTGCTGAGACCCTCGGCCAGTTCCCCGGTGGTTTTGGCCTCGGCGGCCGTGGCGGCGATCCGCCGACGGTTGGCCTCCATGGACTGGCTAAAGAGAAAGAACTGGGTAGCCATGCCTTGGGTCAGATCGTACGCTTCTTGGACGCCTGCGAGCATCTCGCCGATCTGTTCCCCGGAGGCGCTGGTTTGGTCGAGCTGGGCCCGGGCGAACCGGGCCACTTGGGCCGACGTCGCCGACATTTCCTCGATGGCGGCGGCGGACTGTTCGGCGTTGGCCGCCAGGTCGGAGGTCATGTGGGCAATGCGGTCGGTGGCCTGGGTGAGGGACTCGATTTGCGTCCGCAAGTCTTCCCGAAGCACCTTCACCGAACCCGCCAGGCGCCCCAGTTCGTCCTGGGTTTTTAGCAGGGATTCGGGCACCTTTTGGACCAAATCGCCCTGGGCGACCGCCCCCAGGGCGCCGACGAGCTGGGCCGTCCGCCGGCGGATGCCCCCCACCACGACCAGAAGCACCGTCAACCCGAGGACGAGGCCCCCGAGGGCCACCGAATAGGCCGTGATGAGTTCGTTGACGAACGAGGCGATTCGGTGGTCGAGCATGGTTTCGAGGGCGGCCCGGCCGTGGGTGTAGAACGTCTGGAGCAGGGGGACCAAGGCGTCGAGGCGGCTGTTCATTCCCTGGGGGTCAAAGGCCTCGGCCAGGGCCGACTGATTCGCAAACCCTTCGATGGAGGCCGTCTGTCCCGTGATCGGCCCCACGTCGCTGGTCATGTTGGCCTCGTACCCGGGGACCGGCCCGTACGAGGTCGGGACCCCTTTGACCGACCGAGCCACCTGATCCTGGAGTTTGTTCGCCTGGTCCTCGAGGGCGCTGGCGCTGGCGAACAGCAAGAGTTTCGCCCCGCCGGTGAGCTTGGGGGACCCGGGGCGGGACAGACTGCGTAACTTGGTAGCCCCGTCGAGGATTCCGGGAAGGGACTGGTAGAGGCCGAGGACCAAATAGTAGCTGTCAATGTCGGGGTCGAGGACGAGGCCGCTGGAATCGGCGAGGTAGAGGAGGTCTCCCATCAAGGCGTCGTGGGCGGCCTTAAACTTGCCCACATCCCCCCCGGCCCCTGCCTGGACCAGGGCCTGGAGGGCGGGGAGGCCTACCCAGGTATACCCTGCCGTGGTCATCGCTTCGGCGTTGTAGGCCAGGTCCGCCGTCAACGGCGTCAGGGCTTGGACGTACTCGTCGAGCGCCTTCAGGACGGTGGAGTCCGGGGTCCCGTCGATCCCCAAGGTCTGCCAAGCCAGCAGCGCTTTCATCACGGGGGCCGTGGCCGCGAGCCCCTTCTTCTCCCATTGGGCCGTCTGAATTTGGGCGATGCCAGCCTGGTACAAATACACCAGGGAAACCGCCAGGGGTACCAGCAACACCAGGGCCCCGAAGAGAATCTTGACCCGCAGGCTGGTCGAACTCAGTTTCATGGCGAACGCTCCGAAGGTTTTTACTTCCTTCGAGTCTGACGGCCCGAGATTGAGCCGTCAAGGCTTTTGGGCAAACTCCCCGACGGCTTTGAGGAAAATCTCACCTTAGGCGTCGATAGGCCACGGGTGAGGGNGGGCGCCGTACGAGGCAAAGGTCGTCCAACGGAACCCCCCAAGGCCACTCCCCCATTTCCAGCCAAACGGGTAGAGTGCCTTCCATGATCGAACCGCTCGACGTCCTGAAACGTGTCTTCGGCTACACCGCTTTCCACCCTCTCCAGGGGAAGGTGATTGACCACGTTATGCAAGGTAAGGATGCCTTGGTCCTCATGCCCACCGGGGGTGGCAAGTCGCTCTGCTTTCAGGTACCCGCCCTCTGCCGAGACGGATTGACCTTGGTTGTGTCGCCGCTGGTCGCTCTCATGAAAGATCAAGTCGAAGCCCTGAAGGCCAACGGGGTGGCGGCCGACTTTCTCAACAGCACACAGAACGCCGCCGAGACCGAGCGGGTGAACGGCGAGATTGCCTCAGGGTCCCTGAAGCTCCTGTATGTAAGTCCTGAACGCCTCTTCTCTGGATCAACCCCAAGCCGGTTGGCAGACTGGAAGGTGTCGCTGGTTGCTATCGACGAGGCCCACTGTATTTCGTTTTGGGGTCATGACTTCAGGCCTGAGTATACCAAACTGGGGCAGCTCCGGGATTTGGTTCCCGGCGTACCGATCGTGGCCCTCACCGCGACGGCCGACCCGGCGATTCGTCGGGACATCTTGGCCCAGCTAACCATCGACGAAGACTCGGTGTTCCAGTCGAGTTTCGACAGGCCCAACCTTCACCTCGCGGTGTTGCCGGGCCAAAAACGCTTGGAACGGATCCTCGACTTTCTGGCCCGGCGACGGGGGCAAGCGGGGATCGTTTACTGTCTGAGTCGGGCCGGTACGGAAGACCTGGCCGCCAACCTCAAGAACCGGGGGCACAAGGCCAAGGCCTACCACGCGGGGATGAACTCCGAGGACAGGGCCCGGGTTCAGGAAGGCTTCCTGAAAGACGACATCGACATCGTGTGCGCCACCGTTGCCTTCGGCATGGGAATCGACAAGAGCAACGTCCGGTGGGTGATCCACTACAACCTCCCCAAGAACCTCGAAGGGTTTTACCAGGAAATTGGACGAGCTGGCCGGGACGGTCTGCCCAGCGATACCCTGTTGTTCTATAGCTATGCGGACGTTGCCCAACAGCTGAAGTTCATGGATGACGCCAACCCAGAACGTCGGGAACTTTTGGCTGCCAAACTCGAACGGATGAAGCAGTACGCCGAATCGAGGATTTGCCGTCGTCGAGTGCTTTTGAGCTACTTCGGCGAAACCATCTCCCAGGACTGTGGTCATTGCGACGTCTGTGAGAATCCACCCGAGACGTTTGACGGGACCATCACGGCCCAGAAGTTGTTGTCCGCGGTCTACCGTACGGGGGGAAGGGCAACGTTGCGCCAGTGTGCTCTGATCCTCCGGGGAAGCCAGGCCCAGGAGATCGTCGAACCGGGATGGCACGACCTCAAGACGTTTGGTGCAGGGAGGGACCTCAAGTTCGAAGAATGGATGGAGTACGGCAGCCAGGTGGTCAACGCCGGCTTTCTGGGGGTGGCCTACGACAGAGGCATGTCCCTTTCCTTAACGCCCCTCAGTGGGCCCGTTCTGAAAGGTGAAATGACGGTACCCCTGGTGAAGTTTCGGAGTGCCGAGGAAAAGAAGGCCGCCACCCCCCAACCCAAGGTTGCGTCGGACGGTGATCCTGGACTCTTTGACCACCTCAAAGCGGTTCGGAAGAAGATCGCCGATGAACACGAGGTCCCTGCGTATGTGGTCTTCAGTGACAAGACTCTCAAAGACATGGCGGCCAAGGTCCCCAAAGACGCCGTGGAGTTCCGGCAAGTTCACGGCGTCGGTGAGGTCAAAGCCGAATCCTACGGCTCAATCTTCTTGCGGGCGATCCTGGAATGGTCGGACCTCGCCAAGTAGCGTCCTTCCCTCCTTGGGGCCGTCTTCAGATCGAAAAGACTCCGGCGTTGCCCCGGTTGTATGGAGAGGGTTTTGACTTACCGAGACCTTTTGGGCGAAGCTGGACGAGGAGGCTCCCATGGAAGCGTTTTTGGCTATTTTCCATTATCTCAGCATCTTCGTCCTCTTCGCCCTGTTGGTGGGTGAATTTGTGTTGCTCAGGATCGAAGTCTCGGGGTCGAGCCTGAAGCTGATCAGTCGGCTCGACGTCCTCTACGGCGTGTTTGCCGGCATCGTGATCCTGTCGGGGGTCTTGAGGGTCTTCTTTGGGGAGATCCCCGCGGCTTTTTGGGCGTCCAACGTCAAGTTCTGGATCAAGATGGGGCTGTACCTGGTGGTAGGCGTCTTATCTGTTCCGCCTACCCTCCAATACATGCGGTGGACCCGGACGTACGTTCAAGAGGGGCGGTTGCCAACCCCCGGGGAATGGAAGAAGACCTCCCTCTGGGTTCACATCCAGATGGGCCTATTCCTGCTCATCCCGGTGTTCGCCGTTTTGATGCGGGACAAGTGACCGGCTCCAGGCCAACGCCTTCCCTTCGAACCGCAGGCGTACGGAGGTTCCCGGGGCGGGGGCTTCGTGACCATGGACCCGGGCCGTCCAGGTTCCCGGGGTGGGACCCGCCAGGGTCTGGACGGTGACCAACGCATCGTGGCCGAAGTAGTCGCACTGGTCCACCCGGCCCAGGGTACCGGTGGGGGTCTCCCCGGGGGCGATGCGGAGTTGCTCGGGGCGAACCAGAACGGTCACCAGCGACCCTTCGGCCCACGGGGCGCCCCCGGTCATCACCGGAAGGAGGCCCAGGACCGTCTCGGCCTGGCCTCCGTGGATCACCCCCTCGAGGACGTTGGACGAACCCAAGAAGTGGGCCAGGTCGGGGTCCACGGGCCCCTCATAGATCTCCTTGGGTTGGCCCGATTGCACCAGGATTCCGTTCCGGAGGACCACGACCTGGTCCGCCAACGACAGGGCTTCGTCTTGGTCGTGGGTGACCAGGATGGCGGTCACCCCGGCCTCCCTTAGAACCGTTCGGACGTCGACCCGCAGACTGGTCCTGAGGCTGGCGTCGAGGGCCGAAAACGGTTCATCCATTAAAATGAGCCGGGGCCGAGGGGCCAGAGCCCGGGCCAGGGAGACCCGCTGTTGTTCTCCGCCCGACAATTGGTGGGGGTAGCGGCGGCCCAGGCCCCGGAGCCCGACCAGGTCCAGCAGCGCCTCAACCCGGCCGCTTCGGCGCTCCGGGCGACGGAGGCCAAAGCCCACGTTGTCGGCCACCGAGAGG
>JGI26470J50227_1000610_pt1 | contig 14271 bp, 11 predicted proteins | sample FreactTroBogLake_FD_50227 | JGI IMG/M metagenome (IMG submission 50227) | reverse complement strand
GAAGGTGGCCTATATCTCAACTTCACAGTTGATTACTCGCGTGAAGCCTTCTTACGATCATGCTCTTTCAGGTAACGCTTACGAACGCGAACGCTCTTCGGTGTTACCTCAACCAATTCATCATCGCTAATGAATTCCACTGCATATTCCAAAGTCAAATCGACTGGTGTTACCAAGCGAACTGCTTCATCAGTACCTGAAGAACGCACGTTTGTTAATTGCTTACCTTTAATCGTATTAACAACTAAGTCATTGTCACGGCTATGGATGCCAATGATCATGCCCTCGTATACTGGGTCGCCATGCTTTACAAACATACGACCACGATCCTGCAATTTCCAAATGGCGTAAGCAACCGCCACACCGTCATCTTGACTAATCAACACGCCGTTATGACGCTCACCCAAGATGCCATCTTTAGCGGGGGCATAAGAGTCAAAGGTATGGCTCATTAAGCCGTTACCACGGGTCATGGTCATGAAATCACCTTGGAAGCCAATCAAGCCACGCGCAGGAATACGATATTCAAGACGAGTGCGGCCTTTGCCATCGCTCACCATGTCTTGCAACTCACCTTTGCGCTTACCCAAGTCCTCCATCACAGCGCCTTGAGTAGAATCCTCAACGTCGACTGTTAAGTTTTCAAATGGCTCCATCTTCACGCCATTCTCTTCGTGAAATACCACGCGAGGACGTGATACAGCCATCTCGTAACCTTCACGACGCATTGTTTCAACCAAGATAGTTAGATGCAATTCACCGCGACCAGATACTTCAAAAACAGTATCGTCATCGGTTTCTTTCACGCGCAATGCCATATTGGACTTGAGCTCACGATCTAAACGCTCACGAATCTGACGGCTAGTAACAAACTTACCTTCACGACCCGCAAATGGGCTCGTATTCACCATGAAGTTCATGGTTAAGGTTGGCTCATCAATCTTGAGCATTGGCAATGCGTCTGGTTTATCGGCTGCACAAACCGTTGTACCGATCGCTAATTCATCAATACCGTTAATCAAGGCAATATCGCCAGCAAAAGCTTCGTCAACAATTTCACGCTCAAGGCCTTTGAACTTCAATACTTGATTGACGCGACCTTTAAATGGCACACCATCAGGGCCGTTCAAACAAATCACTTCCATGCCGGGCTTAACACGGCCACGGTTAACACGACCAATACCAATTTTTCCTACATAGCTGTTGTAGTCAATAGAGGAGATCTGGAATTGCAAAGGACCATCAGGATCATCATCACGGACAGGAACATGCTTTAACACGGCATCAAATAAAGGACGCATGTCGCCTTCACGAACATCCTCAGTTAAACCTGCATAACCATTTAAGCCAGATGCATAGATGATTGGGAAGTCNAGCTGCTCTTCAGTAGCGCCGAGTTTGTCAAACAATTCAAACGTAGCGTTGATGACGTAATCGCAACGTGCGCCCGGACGATCCACTTTATTAATCACAACGATAGGCTTTAAACCAAGGGCTAAGGCCTTCTTAGTCACAAAACGGGTCTGTGGCATTGGGCCTTCAACCGCATCTACCAAGAGCAATACACCGTCAACCATAGAGAGCACACGCTCTACTTCGCCGCCGAAGTCTGCGTGTCCTGGTGTGTCAACGATGTTGATGTGTGTACCGTCATATTCAACTGCACAATTCTTGGACAAAATAGTAATGCCACGCTCTTTTTCCAAGTCGTTTGAGTCCATGACGCGTTCAGTCATTTTTTCATTTGAGCGGAATGTGCCAGATTGGCGCAAGAGCTGGTCAACCAATGTTGTTTTGCCGTGGTCAACGTGGGCGATGATGGCGATATTACGAAGTGCGCGTTTAGTCATGTGAAGCTTCTAAAGTTAAGAATAAGAATTCAGGTTGGAATAAGGTTAATCAGTCAAATGGGTTTAAGTGGCCTGAGAGATTAAACGCTTTGGGTGCAATACGCCAGAGCGCCAATCAGCAGTACCGATAAAGTTATGCGGGGCAGCAGTTGCGCGATAAATACGCACTAAAGCTTCAATCGATGGCAGGTTGAGAGGTACACGTTGACCCATCTCTAAGCGTTTCGCTTGTAACTCATCCACAGTGAGGTGAGGTAGAGTTTGCAAGAGCGCGTCAACCGGCAAGATATAGTTAGAACTATCTTGTAGGCCTTGTTGAATCGACTCCATCGTAAATGACTGTTCGAGATTTAAGTGCCCTACTTCGGTACGGCGCAAACCTACTAAGTGAGCACCACAACCAAGGGTGTTGCCAATGTCTTCAGCCAACACTCGAATATACGTACCCTTACTACAACTCACTTCTAAGGTCGCTTCCGGCCAATGAATATTGGTCCAACGGATAGCATGAATCGTGATCTCACGCGGTACACGTTCCAACTCAATGCCAGCGCGTGCGTATTCGTACAGAGGCTTGCCATCACGCTTTAATGCCGAATACATCGGGGGCACTTGAGTAATCGGGCCGGTAAATTTTGGCAACAAAGNATCTAAAGCAACTTTAATAGCAAACTCATCAGCAAACGCTGGGAGAGGCAGCACTTCAATGATTTGACCTTCGGCATCACCTGTATCTGTGCGGGAGCCAAACTTCACTTGAGCGATATAACTCTTATCCGCCTCAAGCAAGTCTTGTGAATATTTTGTAGCCTCACCCAAGCAAATCGGGAGAAGACCGGTAGCCATTGGGTCTAATGTACCAGTATGGCCAGCTTTATCCGCATTGAATGCGCGTTTGACCGCAGTCACTGCACCTTGCGAGCTCATGCCAGCAGGTTTATCCAATAAAACAACACCATCGATCCGTATAGACATGAAATTACAGACTCTCGTCTTTACGATCACTATCCACCGCTTGATCAATCAAGCGAGACATTTCAATACCATGCTCCACTGAGCTGTCATAGTGAAAGTGCAAAGTAGGTACGGTGTGAATATGTAAACGTTTGAACAACAAAGAATGTAGATAGCCTGCTTTTTCTTGTAATGCCTTCAGCGCATTCTCAGGCTCAGCACCTAAGACGGTAAAAAACACTTTAGCGTGTGCCAGATCAGGCGTGAGCTCAATACTTTGTAAAGTAATTAAGCCCAAACTAGGACTGCGCAACTCACGAGGAATCAGCTCGGCCAGGTCTCGCTGAATTTGATCAGCAAGACGCTGGTTACGATGCGGGCTAGTTTTATGCATTAGATTTGGAGTTGATTAATTAAAGAGTTCTAGCTACTTCAGTAACTTCGAATGCTTCTAGTTGATCGCCCTCTTTGATGTCGTTATAGCCTTTTAATGACAGGCCGCACTCAACACCAGCACGCACTTCTTTTGCATCATCTTTGAAGCGCTTGAGAGAATCAAGCTCTCCAGTCCATATCACAACGTTTTCACGTAGGAGACGAACGCTAGAGTTACGCTTAACAACGCCATCAAGCACCAAGCAACCTGCAATCGCGCCAACTTTAGATACTAAGAAAACCTGACGGATCTCAACCATACCAGTGATTTCCTCTTTCTTATCAGGCGTCAACATGCCGCTTAAGGCTGCTTTCACTTCATCGACTGCGTCATAAATAATGTTGTGATAACGAATATCTACGCCATTATTCTCGGCCAACTTACGCGCCGCTCCATCTGCGCGAGAGTTAAAGCCAATGATGACTGCCTTAGAGGCAACCGCCAAGTTCACATCGGTTTCAGTAATGCCACCCACAGCTGCGTGAACGATCTGAACCTTCACTTCTGCAGTAGAGAGTTTTTGTAATGATTGTGACAATGCTTCTTGTGAACCCTGCACGTCGGCCTTGATGATCAGAGGTAAGAGTTTTGCTTCAACAGCGCCCTCTTCCATGTTTTCCATCATGGTTTCAAGTTTGAATGCTTGCTGTTTAGCCAACTTCACATCACGGAACTTGCCTTGACGGAAGAGTGCAATCTCACGAGCTTTACGCTCATCAGGAACCACTTGCACTGACTCACCAGCTGCTGGCACCTCAGATAAACCTTGGATCTCCACCGGAATGGAAGGACCAGCCTCATTACATGGCTTGCCGTTTTCATCCATCATCGCGCGAACGCGACCATAAGTAGATCCTGCCAACAACATATCACCACGCTTCAGAGTGCCGGACTGTACGAGTACCGTGGCAACTGGACCGCGGCCTTTATCTAAGCGCGCTTCGATTACAAGGCCTTGTGCTGGAGCGTCTTTAGGAGCTTTGAGTTCGAGAATTTCTGCTTGTAATAGAACATTCTCTAACAAAGCGTCAATGCCTTCGCCAGTTTTTGCCGATACAGAAATAAATGGCACATCGCCACCGTATTCCTCAGGAACCACTTGCTCTGCAACCAACTCCGTTTTAACGCGCTCTAAGTTCGCATCCGGCTTATCAATTTTATTGATAGCCACAACAATTGGAACGCCACCTGCAACAGCATGGTGAATCGCTTCTTTGGTTTGTGGCATCACACCATCATCAGCAGCCACTACCAAGATTACGATATCTGTTGCCTTAGCACCACGAGCACGCATCGCTGTAAAGGCTTCGTGACCAGGGGTNTCTAAGAAAGTAATCATGCCGCGTGGTGTTTCTACGTGATATGCGCCAATATGCTGAGTAATACCACCAGCCTCACCAGTTGCTACTTTTGCTGCACGAATCTTATCAAGCAAAGAAGTTTTACCGTGGTCAACGTGACCCATTACTGTCACTACTGGAGGACGTGGCAACAATTCTGCATCATGACCAGCTGTACCAAGATCTAAATCAGGATCGTCTAATTTGGCAGCATGCGCTGTATGACCCATCTCTTCTACGATGATCATCGCGGTATCTTGATCCAAAATCTGGTTGATCGTCACCATTTGGCCCATACCCATCAGGAGCTTAATCACTTCGGCACTCTTCACGGCCATTGCATGAGCTAACTCTGAAACAGTAATAGTTTCTGGTACGTGAACATCATGAACCACTTTTTCAGTCGGGACTTGAAAGTTTGTATCAACGTTTGCTTCAGCAATTTGACGTTGTTTTCTTCGGCCACCGCCTGAACGCCAACCACCTACGCCGCCAGAGCTATCGCCACGAGTCTTCAAACCGCCAGGCTTCTTAGCGCCCTCTTCTTGCCAAGTAGATGAAGTCTCGGCAGACTTGATTGTCTTACCGCCAACTTTGGCAACAACCTTCTTCTTGTCATCGGCACCTTCAACCTTGGCAGGCTTGTGCAAGGTACCTTTCTTAGCTTCTTCCGCAGCGACTTCACTTGGCGCCTTCAGAACTCGCGCTGGTGCACTCATCATGTCGCGAATCGCTAAAGCCTCAGCTTCAGCAGCAGCACGACGGACACGTATGTCAGTTAATTCCTTTTCTTTGGCAGCCGCTATGTCTTTTGAGGCTTTGTCAGCTTGTGCTTTTTTCTCTGCCGCTTTAGCCGCAGCAGCTGGGGCATCATCAGCCTTTATCTCGATCTCTATTTCTGGAGCTGCAGCTTGTTTTTGGCGTACTTCTTCAGCAGCCTTCATTTCAGCTTCTTGACGAGCCAATAACTCAGCTTGACGCGTTGCTTCGGCTGCGCGCTTCTCTAACTCTTCTTCAGATATTGCATGCTTAACTGGAGCGGCTTTAGTAGCAATTTTTTCTGGGGCCACTTCTACTGCTGGAGTTGCAGCAACTTTGTCGCCCGCTTTAACCAATACACGCTTCTTGCGAACTTCAACCTGCACTGTGCGAGTACGCCCAGCAGAATCCGCTTGGCGGATTTCAGAATTCTCACGCTTAATCAAAGTAATCTTTTTACGATTACCTGTATCGGCATTGCCGTGCTCTTTTTGCAAATGCTCAAGCAGAACAGTTTTGTCCTTTTCGGTAATGCTATCGTCCTCAGAACCTTTCTCGATACCGGCCGCCTTCAACTGCTCTAGAAGGTCTGGCGCGGTACGTTTTAATTCTTTAGCGAGTACTTTTACTGTTGTTGCCATCTACTACTTCCTCTCATGAAGTAAACCAATGTTCGCGCGCTTTCATGATGAGCGTTTTCGCAGTTTCTTCGTCAATTTGTGTCGCCTCAACTAGCTCATCAACAGCTAGTTCAGCAAGGTCGTCACGGGTATGAACTTGATTGTCAGCAAGCTTAGCAATCAACTCCGTTGTCATTCCCTCAAGGGAGCGCAAGTCTTGCGAAACTTCGCCAACGCGCTCTTCTTTAGCCAATTCCATGGTTAACAAGGAGTCACGTGCACGTGTACGCAATTCATTTACGGTGTCTTCATCGAATGAATCGATTTCCAACATTTCAGACAAGGGTACGTACGCAACCTCTTCCAATGTGTTGAAACCTTCTTCGATCAAAATATCAGCCACTTCTTGATCCACATCCAATTTATCCATAAACAACTGGCGTACAGATGCGGCTTCTTTTTCAGTTTTCTCAGCAGACTCTTCTGGAGTCATGATGTTGATCTGCCAACCAGTCAAGTCGCTAGCCAAACGAACGTTTTGTCCGCTACGGCCAATGGCGATTGCCAAGTTCTCTTCATCAACCACCACATCCATGGCATGACGCTCTTCGTCAACTACGATAGAAGATACTTGTGCTGGGGCTAAAGCACCAATCACAAACTGTGCTGGATCTTCAGACCACAACACGATATCCACTGCTTCGCCAGCAACTTCGTTACGTACTGCAGTAACGCGTGTGCCACGAACACCAACGCAAGTGCCGATTGGATCGATCCGCTTGTCATAGGTAACTACTGCAATCTTGGCGCGAACACCAGGGTCACGAGCTGCACCCTTAATCTCTAATAAGCCTTGTTCCATCTCAGGAACCTCGTTTTCAAATAACTTGATCAAGAAGTCTGGGCAAGTACGTGAAAGTTCGATTTGTGGGCCACGGGCTTCACGATCCACTTTAAGGATGTAAGCACGGACACGATCACCTGAGCGCAAATTTTCTTTCGGAATCATTTGATCCCGACGTAATAATGCTTCAACGCGACCAGATTCGATAATGAGGCCGTTCTTATCGGCGCGCTTAACGGTGCCGGTCATGACCTTTTCACCACGATCAAGGTAGTCGTTCAAAATTTGCTCACGCTCAGCATCACGAATACGCTGCAAGATCACTTGCTTGGCTGCTTGTGCACCAATACGACCAAAGGCTAAGGATTCAATTTGCTCTTCGATGAACTCACCAACTTCCATATCTGGAAATTGCTCAAGTGCTTCGAAATGTAAAATTTCTTTGTCAGGCTCCTGCAGACCAGCTTCATCTGGCACGACCAACCAACGACGGAAGGATTCGTATTCACCAGACTCGCGATCGATTGAGACACGAATATCAACATCTTCTGTTGTGTAGCGTTTCTTAGTCGCAGAGGCTAAGGCCATCTCTAGCGCCTCAAACACAATTGCTTGATCAACGTTTTTTTCACGCGCTAGGGCGTCTGCCAACATGAGAACTTCTCGGCTCATGACTTTCTTCCTTTGAAATCAATAACAGGGACCAACCGAGTCTTATCGACCTCGGCTAAAGAAAACTCCAATTGAGACTCGGCGCCATCGGCACCTTCAAACAACAAACCAAACTTCGCATCCGGTGAATTCAATTCACCACTCAGCAAACCTTGCAACACACCACGAAAATTCTTACGGCTGCCAACGGCAACACGCAACTTCATCTCTACTTCCATGCCAGAAAAGCGCTCAAAATCTGCTGCAGACTTCACGGGGCGATCTAAACCTGGGGAAGAAACCTCTAAACGCTCATAAGGAATATTTTCAACTGGCAGCGTGTAGCTCAACTGATGACTTACCTTTTCGCAATCTTCCACGTTAATTAAACGCTCGTAATCGGGGTTTTCAATCGTGACGCGCAGCAAACCTCCAGGTTCACGCTCGATGTCCACCAGCGCGTAGCCCAAGTTTTCCAGCTCTGCAGAAATAATCTGCTGATCTTTCACGGCACCCCTTAAAGCCAATTTGGCAAAAAAAATGGGCTTTGAAGCCCATATTCTCAAAATTCAGAACAGGCCGACTTACGTTGATCGCAACATCAGTCGGTAACTACTCACCACAGCAGCAAACTGCTGCAGACCAAAATTATAGCTGATTTAGAGGAAAACCGATAGAAATCAGAAGCTTTCGCTTGGATTTCGTGGTTTTCTGGGGCCTTTATTGAATGGTTTGCGCCCTTTCGGTGCGCCCCGTTTAGGTCCATTGCCTGGACTTTGTGGGTTTGCAGTTACAAAAGCAGACTGTCCGTGATGGACTTTTGCGCCCTTGCTACGGTTTTGACCCTGGCCACCTTGGCCGCCGCCTTGCCCTGCCCTACCACCTTGGCCGTTGCCCTGACCTGGTCTACCGCCTTGAGTGCGACCCCGGAAAGGACCGCGTCCCTCAGCCGAACCTCCACCAGCAGGTTTACCACCTCTACCTTGATGAGTCAGGCCATTATGACCATCAGCCATCGTCAAAGCATCTCGCGAACCCCAATAAGACACTGAAGTTTGCATAGGATCAGGCTGGAAATCTTCTCCAGAAACACCTGTATGACGATCGCGACCATGTGAGCCAGGGCCTAGACGACCCCTATCTTGGGCCTGAGGCACTTTTAAGCCTGCAGATTTCATGAGGTTTGCAACACCATCGGGAGAAACTTCCTCCCANTTGCCACGACGCAGACGTGGAGGCAATAAGAACATTCCATAACGGGTGCGGATCAAACGAGAAACAACGTGACCAACCGCTTCAAACATACGGCGCACTTCGCGATTACGGCCTTCCGTTAAGGCAACCTGATACCAACGATTAGCACCGTCACCACCACCCATAGCTAAGCGCAGGAAACGTGCTTGGCCATCATCGAGCTGAATACCGCTCTTGAGTTGCGCAGTNTTTTCTTGACTCAATTCACCCAAAATACGTACAGCGTATTCTCGCTCGACACCATACCGGGGATGCATTAAGCGATTTGCTAATTCACCTGAAGTGGTAAACAAGAGCAAGCCTTCAGTATTGAAGTCCAAGCGGCCTACTGCAATCCAGCGACCTTGGCGCGGCTTAGGCAAACGATCAAATACGGTTGGACGCCCCTCTGGATCGGACTGACTCACGATTTCACCAGAAGGCTTGTGATACATGATCACACGTGGTGGCTTAGTCTGAATCTTGCGGTGGACCTGCTTGCCGTTAATGCGCACTTGATCTGTCGGTCCAATACGCTGCCCAATATGAGCAGGTAAACCGTTCACTGATACACGACCTTGAATGATTAAATCTTCCATGTCGCGGCGTGAGCCCATCCCAACATCAGCTAATACTTTATGAAGCTTTACGGTATCTTCATCATCAGCATCATCATCTAAACCATCTAAATCCGACCAAACTTCATCACGCAAACTCAGAGGCAAGTCATCCACGTTTGCAAATTGCAAGCTACTCATCTCATCGTCGCTAGGCATATCCGCATCTTCGTCGTGACGCACACGCTGAGCACGACGCTCGGCACCGGTCTGATGAGAAACCTCATTCTCATTCACGCCATCGGGATTTTTTGTTTCAAGCGCTTCTGGAGCATCCAAAGCAGCATCGAACTCACCAGATACTACTGAAGCAAACAAAGCCTCGCTCTCAGCAGGATTAGGAGCTATTTTTGCTGACTGATTGCCGCCACCCTCTCGAGGGCCATTGGTATCGCCGCCTTCTCTACGAGGCTTATCCTTATTAAAAGGGCGCTTCTTATTAAAGGGATGCTTGCCAGTACCGGTGCGACGTGGACGACGTTCACCACCCTCGCGACCTTGAGGAGCGGTGCCATCAATGTTTGATGGGCTTGTCTCAGTATTAGTAGGGCTTGCCGATGAAGGAACTACTGGGGATGAATCGTTTTCGTTAGAGCTTGTCATTAATAATTATTTTGTTTCGTCTGTTTTGTCTTCAGACTCAGGGGGAACCTCTTCTATTGCTTCTGTTGTTTCTGTAATTGCTTCTTCTGTTAGTTTTTGGATAGTTTCTTCAAAGTCGATTTGAATAATCTCCTGACCATTCTCGTCCAGCTCAACCACTGTCTCGACAGTAGCAGTAGGATCAAACTCCATGACCGCTTGCCCTAATTGCTCTGCAGCAGCCATCGGCGCAGAGTCTTCCAAGATTGGCAAATTTTGCAAGTTAGTCAAACTCAAATCATCTAAGAATTGTTTGGTAGTGGCATATAAACCAGGGCGGCCGATCGTTTCTTTATGGCCAATCACTTCAACCCAACCACGATCTTCCAATTGCTTCATGACGTTACTACTCACAGCAACACCACGGATCTCTTCAATCTCACCACGCGTTACTGGTTGACGGTAAGCAATGATTGCTAAGGTTTCCATCACGGCGCGAGAATATTTTGGCGGCTTTTCTGGTGTTAAGCGATCTAAATATTCACGCATCGACAAACGACTCTGAAAACGCCAGCCTGTAGCGATGTGCACTANCTCCATGCCTTTGTCGTGCCATTCTTGCTGAAGATCCAATAAAANATCTTCTATCTCTGCACCAACAACATCTTCCGCAAATAACCGGGTGATATCAGTAACAGTAAGTGGCTCCTGCGCGCACAGGAGAGCTGTTTCAATTACGCGCTTGTGGTGATCATCCATAAAATTCGGGCTATCAGGAAATATCCTGATTAGACTTTAATAATGTATTTCAATAATGGGTTTGTGGTGTTATCTAGCTACTACGGACATTCCGTCTCTTTAATTCTGATTAGGGGGCCGTCCGCGCTGAAACGATTTATCTTCGTTCACCGTGGACCCATTATAGGGTAGGCTCAATACAATAGCTATATGCGCCAATTTCCACCTAAAACCCCCATATCCGCCACCGACCTCACAAAAAGACGCCATTTTTTGAATCTCAGCCTAGGTCTAGGGGCTCTTGCAGGCAGTGCTAGCCTGAGTTCTTGCGGGGTATTTACTGGTCACAAGCCTGTTATCGGCCTTGTTCTAGGGGCAGGTGCTGCGCGCGGGTTTGCCCATGTTGGTGTGATTAAGGCGCTTGAGGCCCAAGGAATTCATCCAGATATTGTGGTTGGTAGCAGTGCTGGCAGTGTGATTGCCGCCCTATTAGCTTCTGGTGCCACTGGCAACGATCTCAATCGACTTGCTCTGAATTTAGATGAAGCCACTATTGCGGATTGGGGTCTGCCTTTTGCCGGTCGCTTTGGCGGACTGATCAAAGGTGATGCCCTGCAAAACATGGTGAACCGCGAAGTACAAAATAAATCGATTGAACAAATGCGCATTCCATTAGGAATTGTGGCAACTGAACTCCAATCTGGCAAAGGTGTTTTATTTAGAACTGGCAATACCGGCTTAGCAGTGCGGGCCTCCTGTAGTGTGCCGGGCGTATTTCAGCCGGCAGTGATTAGCGGCAAAGAATATGTTGATGGCGGATTGGTTGCGCCAGTGCCGGTTAGTTATGCAAGACAAATGGGTGCTACTCTAGTCATCGCCGTGAACATTTCTTCAGAGCCCGTTCATCAAGATGCCAGCGGAACTTTTGGAATCCTGCAACAAACTATCTCGATCATGCAAAGAAGTATTAATGAGCATGAGTTAAAAACTGCCGATATTGTGATTCAGCCTCAACTTAAACAAATGAGTAGCAGTGACTTCAAATCCAGAAATGCTGCAATTCTGGCTGGAGAAGCTGCGGCGCAAGCGCAGATGGCACTGATCAAAGAAAAACTGAAGATATAAGAACTTTTAAAGGCTGCGGGACTTACGCTTGAGGTTCTTGACCTCATTGAGTAGGTCTTGACGCTCTTGATCGCCAAGGTTATCACTACCATCTAGGCGGCGAGCGCCATCAAAACGTTTATCCCAATACAAGCTACCTAAGTCATCAACGCGCACACTTGCACCTTTAGATGGGGAGTGAATAAATTTGTTGTCACCGACATAAATACCGACATGCGAAAACGTTAAGCGCATGGTATTAAAAAATACCAAGTCACCAGGTTGCAACTCTTCGCGATTAATGGGCTTGCCAACACGACTCATTTGAGTCGACTTACGCGGCAATAAAAATCCCAACTTATCTTTAAACACGTAGCCAACGAAACTGCTGCCATCCAATCCGGATTGTGGCAATTCAGTATCCCAGCGATAGCGCACACCAATAACCACCATCGCTTGATTAATTAACTCTTCAGTTTTTCCGGATACGGAATCCACCAAGCGATCCGACACGCGAGCAAAGTAAGACTTACCCGCTTGGAACATGCTTTCTTTTGGAGCATCTTTAGAAATCTCAACAGGAGCATCTTGTGCAACATCCGCCGCTTGGATCATAGAAAACGAAAAGGCACAGCCCAACATGAGGCCGAAGCGCACAAGCGTGGCTAGAGACAATGAAAGTAGTGCTTTTTTGAGTGACATCGAACTAGTTTAACAAAAAACCTTTCATTAACCAAGACTTGACTCTAAGGCTAACATCTTGTTTATAAAAGATTATTTGCGCCAATCAAGGGCATATGCACCTATTTGGACCGGCTACAGGGGAGCTTAAGTAAACTCAGCGGCTGTAAAAAGCTCTTTTGTATACACCTGCCGAGGATTTTTGATAAGGGTCTCAGTCTCGCCAAACTCTACTACTTTGCCGCCTCTGAGCACCATTACCTCATGCGACATGGCGCGGATTACTGCCAAATCATGGCTAATCATGAGGTAGGCCAAGTTGTATTTTTTCTGGAGTTCACTCAATAAAGCCAGAACCTGCTTTTGAATGGAAACATCCAAGGCGGAGGTCGGCTCATCTAAAACCAAAATCTGAGGACGCAAAATCAGTGCACGAGCAATCGCGATCCGCTGTCTTTGCCCGCCAGAAAACTCATGGGGATAGCGGGCTAATGCTGCCCGATCTAAACCCACTTCTCGCAACATATCCAAAACCCTGGACTCACGCTCGGCAGCAGACAGATTTGGAAAGTGCACATCCAAACCTTCGGAAATAATTTGCATCACATTCATCCGCGGGGAGAGTGAGCCAAATGGATCCTGAAAGATCACCTGCAAACTGGAGCGCAATGCGCGCCGCTCAACAGACTTTAATTTTTGCCAATCATTACCGAGAACATCGACATCACCAGTGACCTCTGCCATAGAGTCACCAAGCAATCCAAGTACAGCCATACCTAAAGTCGTTTTACCAGAGCCTGATTCGCCAATGACGCCAATCGTCTGACCTTGTTTTAATTCAAAATTGACCTTACGCAATACTTGGTGGCGAGACTGCTTCTTAAACCAGGAAGTCGCTTGGGTAGCTGGGTAAGAAACCGACAGGTTATCGGTCTTTAGCAGTACCGGGGCTAAGGGCATCACCGGCGCGATCTCGCGCACAGGCTGACTATTGACTAAAGCACGTGTGTAAGGATCTTCAGGTCTCTCAAAAACCTGTTTAGTTGCCCCCACTTCCATGAGATTGCCTTGATTTAACACTGCAACCCGATGTGCGAAATGTTTCACTAAATTGAGATCATGGGTAATGAGCAAGATGCCCATGCCGCCATCATCTTTTGCCTCTTCTTGCAATTCTTTTAAGAGGTCCAAGATTTGTAAACGCAGACTCACATCTAAAGCAGTGGTAGGTTCATCCGCAATCAAGAGGCGCGGTTTACAAGCTAAGGCCATCGCAATCATGGCGCGCTGTCGTTGACCGCCAGAGAGTTGGTGAGGATAGGAATGAAAACGGGTTTCTGGCTCAGGTATACCAGTCTTCTTCAGCAGTTCAATTGCAGCTGACATGCAGTCAGCTTTAGAGATCAGTGGCTGATAGACCTGCACTGCTTCGACAATTTGATTGCCAACAGTGAACAATGGATTGAGTGCAGTCATTGGCTCCTGAAACACCATGGCAATTTCACGACCACGTATCTCACGAATATCCTGGATCGGTAAAGATAAAAGGTCGATCGGTGTTCTCGAAGTCTGTTTATTCACATCCTCTTTGCCGCTCCACCAAATCCGGCCAGTAACCTTGGCCCCCTCTGGCTCCAATCGCAAAGGTGCCAGTGCGGTCAAGGTTTTTCCTGAACCCGATTCACCGACTAAGGCGATGCGTTCACCAACGCCGATTTCTAAATCAAGATGATGAACGGCAAACTTCTCACGGCGCCCAGATCCAAAGGAAATACATAGATCCTCATAACGCAACAATGGGTTAAATGACTTAGGAGTTGAACTCATGAGCGCCCTCCACTCATCAAGCCTGATTTACGAGA
>JGI26470J50227_1000608_pt1 | contig 14277 bp, 8 predicted proteins | sample FreactTroBogLake_FD_50227 | JGI IMG/M metagenome (IMG submission 50227) | reverse complement strand
GTCGTTAGTAAGACTTCTAAGGCTTTTCCGTTAATCATGACTTTCTCCTGTATTTGCCCTATTTGCCAAAGGGAGCAAATTGAGGGGGTTATGAACCTAGGGTCAGATTACGGGTGGTGAGGCTCAGGGGGTGAGCTAGATAAAACTAAAAAAATTATTAATATATTTTTAAAAATAAATCCCTCAAAGCTAATACTAAATTGATCCGAGGCATAAATTAATTGCGAGATCTTGGCTAACTAAAAAAGCGAAATCTAAGCTGGATTGATATTCAGTTATCTTCTTTAAATTATTGGGAGTTTCTTTTAATGCAATGCCAAAAGCAATCTTTTTTGCCTCATTGAAAGGCTTTAATAAAGTCGATATGGAGTCATCATACAGTCGTGACCCCCTTAGAATGCTGATTGCCTCTATGTCAACCAAATTGAAGTCGACTTTATTTTCAAAAAAAATTGCTGTATCTTGCTTTACTGCAACTATGTCAGGAATAATTACTCCGCTGTTTTTTGATCCACCCGATCTACTCTTGCTATGCAGTGAATAGCCGGTCCCACTTTGTGGATAATCATACGAGACAATTTCCCAGCCGTTATCTTTAAGCCATGAGAGCATACTTCTCGTTATTCTTTCTTCAGTTAACCGTCTCTCCATAATGCCCCGTTTGGAAAAAGAATTGCATCTGCAAAATAAGAAATAATCCTAACTTCTTTACTTTTAGAGAACATGGATCCATAACGTACCTGCATGTAATACCTTGGTATTTCAGCAGACTTAAGATCCATATAATTTTTGGAAAGGATATTTTTATCCTCACTATGGTGAATTTTTTCTATTAAGTCATTTATATCTGCCTTTTGACTATTGAGTGTAAAGGTCTGACCTTCAGCATCAATAGCTAAACTCCCCCATGCTATGACTAAATTAAAATCCCTCTCCTCAAAAGACTTTCCTTTTCTCGCAGCAATGTAGTCGATTGCGGCTAAAGCCCCTGGGTAAGGATCGCCCCTAAAGGCGGCATCAACACAATAAATTAAGGTTTGAGGTCGAGACCTTAATAAGCCACCAATTAAATAACCGCCCTTTTCATATCTTTTCAAATAATTCAACAAGCAATTTGTGTCCACGGTTTTTACCGCCGTAAGAGGTGACATTTCTTCAATCTTGCGTCCAGAGGATTTTGCATAAAATTCTGAGGTCATAAATGACCTTCTGTTTCTTATTTCTGGTATGGGGAGCAATGCGGCTCTAGATTGAACGGCCCCTTTGACTATAGCTTCAGAGAGTATTTTGTTAATCCCCTTGAATAAATCTTGCATTTGGGCATCATGAGAGTCAGGACAGCTTGGATATTTATGATCCTTTCGTATCCCTTTATTGTGATTTATGTAGTTTGGCGATGCTTTTGCATTATTCGCATACTGGCGATAGTCGGTTGGAAAGTAATACAAGAGCGCAGGAATATTATGAATGTTCATCACTTGATCCAACGCATGAAAGATCAGAGGATTGAGTCTATCCCAAGTTACATCAACACCACCGTCATTTGATTTTCGAGAAATGATCGTTGCCTCAGGATATATATATAACGCTGGAACACCATTCTCAACAGATGCCGCCAGTCTTGCAAACCTTTGAAATGCATTATGACCGGTACCAGCTTCTTGAGATATCTCAATTGAAAATATAGGCTCAGAGTCTATTTCTACGATAATATCGGGCGCATCAAGATACAAAATTTGCTTAATATGATCAGGCAGTGTGTGGAAATTTTTTCCATTATTCGCATCGCTTTCGAACAGTTTTCTAAGAGTGGGCGGCGGTTGAATTAAGGCTAAATCTGTATTAGCGATAATGTATTCTGCAAACTCTTCAGTGCTGTGCCAAACCGTTACTTTCATATTAGATTTTTTTCTTAATTACCTCGGCCAGAGCCTTTGCAAGTAATGGCGGGACAGCATTCCCAGTCTGAACCCTCCCCTGCACAATTCCGCCAGTAACAACAAAATGATCAGGAAAACTTTGAATGCGACAACGCTCTCTTATCGTCAAACCTCTTACATCCCTTGGGTGACCAAACTGAAATTGAGGTCTAATGCCACCAGCAACCTGAGTTGGGCTTTGTATGTCCCATGCCAACCGAATTCTTTGCTTAAACGCTGGATACATCGGTTGTCCAGGTTTTGTAGATCTAATCCTTTCAATGGTATCCGCAGGGTGCTTGGGAGATCTGTGATTTGTTAAGGCATTACTGGTTACACCTTTGCGCATAATTTTCTGATACTCAGAAAATGGTTCCTTGAGATATTTAAAAGCCTCTTGACCAGACTTTAAGCTTGGTAAATCACCAATTGCATCTTTAATAGTTGTATAAGGCTTAGCCCTTCCAGGGCCATGAGTCGGTTTAATATCATCAAAGTTAAATGGTTTATCGCCCTCAATACCAACAAATACAAGCCTTTGCCTCTTTTGCGGAACTCCGAAATCTGCAGCATTCAGCAGCTTACTTTTCACAATCATGCCGGATGCCTTACTAAGATCTTTTTCAATTTGCTGCCTAAAATTGCCGGTACTCATCATTCCTGAAACATTTTCAAGAACAATACATCGAGGCTTGAGCAACTTTATTGCCTTTATAAATTCCTTATATAAAAGATTTCGCTTATCCCCTTCCTGTCTTTTTCTATTGTTTAAGGAGAAGCCTTGGCATGGAACACCGGCAATCAAAACATCCACCTGAGTCACGGGCAAGGCCTGAAGAAACTCATCAATCTTTAGTCTTTTTATATCACCTAAAATTGTGGATGCATTTGGGTGATTGGTTTGGAATGTTTCAATAGATGGTCGATGTATATCAACTCCTAACGCTATATGAAAGCCGGCCATCTCAAACCCCATGGATGTCCCGCCGCAACCACAAAAAAGCTCAACCACAACAGGCGCAGACCCTCTATATGCGGGCCCTTTTGTAATTATTGGCTTTGCGTTCCAATAGTACGAGCTCTCCTCAATTTGAACAGACTTATCCCAAACATTTTGAGGGGAATTTAATTCTTTTTTAATAGCCATAATGAACTTCAGAGTGATCCTGAGATGTTGTAGTCAAAAATCTAATATTCAATTGAATATATACGAATGCAACCAAGTAAACTTAATGGAATGGGGGTAAAAACACGTTTATATTCACATAAATAGATCGAATCCTTTTAGTGAATAATGCACCTAACCATTCCATCCACCTCCTCTACCAGCGCTAGGGATTTAAGGCGATCAAGTATTTCACCAACAGAAATAAGATTTTCATTTAATCCAGAAATGTTTATCAGTTGATCTGGCTTAACTCCTAAAGGGTAAGACAAAATCTTATTTAATACCAAATAGTAGGGATAAGGAATCGTATTTATAAACTCTGTTCCGACTTGTGAATTGGATATATAAGCCTCAAACAAATCCATCTTTTTTACTTTTTCCTCGGAGTTTTTTAAGCTCAATAAATTACTAATTGCACGAATTTTGTCCCTATCAGGGCCGTTTCCGTGAATAATTTTAGTTGCCAAAGATGCGGATATATCGGATTGAAAATCAGATGGATTTTGAGACGATAAGATTATTCCAACTCCATAAGCACGGCACTCCCTGACAAATCTAGCCAGATACTCCGACTTTAAAACCCTGTGAGCTTCATCAAAAACAAACATCAAATTCAGCGCGCCAGCATGTGGTAATGCATTAAAGTGTGCATGAGATGAGAGTATAAATATTTGCGCGAGTGCATTCTTAATTGACTCGCTGCCCCTGCTTAAATTAAAGACAGTAGAATCATTAAGGGCAGAATCAAACCTATTCTGACTGGCCTCAGCTTGAAAAATCTCCAAATCAAATAATGGATCAAGGCGACTATAGGCCAGAGGATTAGAAGCCTTCAGCTTAATACCAACATCATTAAAATCTGGATAAATAAACTCCTTGGAGTTTTTTACCATGCCAGAAGACTTAATACCCTTCATCTCAAAGCACTCTCTGATTGCCTCTTTTAATGAGGCCTCTTGCTGAACCCCCAATTCAAAACATTTTGCAAGTATGGAAGCTACGCCAGTAATGTGCTGAGAAACGCCTAGTAATTCCGACCCATCATTTGCCTCTGGATCAACTTCTGGAGTTGGGATAAGTGGGTTATATGGAAGACCATATTTTGCAATATGAGAAACTTTTAATTTTGCCTGCTCAAGAAATTTTTCATCGGGTGAGTAGTCATTTTTAAAATCCAGCATCACAATTTTTTTATTTTGTGATCGAATTTCTGAGGTTATTGTTTTTACAAGCTGGGTTTTTCCTTTACCCGATGATCCTGTAATCATAATATTATAGTTTTCTATGCGGTCACCTTTCTTCTGTGGATCGAAGAAAATTGGCAGTTTTCGCTCATTAACACCTATTAAGATAGGTTTCAGAGGTGCGTTCTCACTATCATGTGTCGCCTCAACCTCTTTTACCTCAGGTTGTTGAGTCTGTACATTAGATAAAGCAGAGTTAACGTCTGATTGTGGAATTGGATATGACAGTTCGGGCTCTTTAAGATCTATATTATTAGTTTTAAATTCATTTAGATCAGATTTTTCATTAAAAACAGTAGAAAGACCTTTTCTGACCCTTAACAAATCATCACTCTCTGCATATCCGGGCCAATTATTTGGACTCATTCTAATCCACCTACCAAGCCTGTTGTGTAATTTAGCAGAGTCAAAATCACATTCAGTAGTAAATAATATAGCGCTAACTTCGGGCCTTTTCACAATAATACGTCCCGAATAAATTGCCGACATAATTAAAGATTGCCTTAATACCCAATCATCCGAATCATTCGAAACACTTAGGATTCGGAGTCCAAATTCAATTAATTTTGCCAATGCCAATCTTTCCGGCATTGCATTAAATGATCTTGCGGATCTTGCAAGTTCGTCAATACGCCCAAAACTTTTTTCAGCCTGCATTAAAGCCGAGTCGACTTGATCTGGGGGATAAATCTTGCTTGAATATTTGCACTCTATCCCAATGAAAGATAGGGTAAGAATTCTGGAGTCCTCGTCAAACATTCCCTGGACTGCAACCAAATCACCGCGACGAGAATCCTCCGCATCGTCCAATGAGCCCCCTAGCAAATCACCGAATGAATCCACTGGCAATAAGAAGCCAAAGTGACTTTTATCATTCAACAAAGGAGGTGCAATACCTTCGTACCCGGATGTCATCAACCTGATTGCTGCAGATAAGCCAATTACACCCAAGGCATGCGATTGCGAACGCATTGCTTCGCCACCAACGGCAATGCCAACAAGTCCCAAATCGGAAATTAATGAGGAGGCTACATCGCCTTTATCTTTAAAAATAGGGCTACTATTTAAAGCATAACGAATATCATCCTTAATTCTTGAGAGGATATAGAAAGTATTGAATTTTTTTGTAATGCTAACCCTGTAATCCCAGAGAGCAAAAACCTGATCATGTCTTGTCATCCCCTCTTTAATATAGCTAACAAAAACTGCGGGGTCTGCATGACCGCCTGGCAAAATGTTCCATGTATATTCAAGGATTTCAGGCAGCTGAAATGACCATACAGTCTTTTTATTCTCCAATCTGAAGTCACTAATTCTCGATAGAACCCTCATAAAGGTTGAAGGCAATAACAATTCTTCATCTACTGAATTATCTATTTCTATTTCATATGAAGAGTGCTTTCCCGCCCTCCCTCTTGTAACCTTTCTCGCAGGAGTTTGAAATACGCAACGAACGCCGTCACCGCGAGCAACGGGAATTTTTTCCGAAAGACCGCTAAGCTTTAAATTGCCAATAGGTGGTAATAATTCTATATCCTTAGAGTATGGCCAGTTAAATTTCCCGCTAACTGACTCATATAAACAGATTGGCGGTTGCCTCCACTGAATCGGCTCAACTTCATCAAGATTATCCAGCAGTAAATGAATGCCGCCAGATAACTGCATACCCTCATTCGTCAAATCACCATCTGCGTATAAAAGTTCTTGAGCGGATTGATAAATCTTCTGAGATGAATAAGATGAAGGCGCATGTAAAGTAATTGCCCTGTTACCAGAGAAAGTAGTGCAAAAGTTTTTTAAATATCTCCAAGCCTGCTGCTCACGAGCCAAGGGGAATGCAGAAATTTCCAAGCCGAGAGAATCTCGCATCAGCTTACAAAAAACGTCGACATCGGCAATACTATTTTGAGATAAGCCAACTAACCAGCCAGGATCAGAAGTTGCAGAAATAAAAGCATACTCAAGGATTGGCTCATCACCAGCCAATGATGGAAGCCATCTTATAGGGCTATGATTTTCTAGCAGAGTAATTAATTTAGAAAATCTCCTGCTAGCATCCTCGGATAATAAGCGCCGACCGCAATCGTGAATTGCAGACTGCGTCATGTACCTCTTTGCTACAACAATAGGATGCCACGGACCGAGTAAATGCATCCCCATCAACCTGCCATTATCAACAAATTGAATAGAATCTCTATTTGAAAGCAGAAAGAGGCTGTCCCATTCTAGATCCTCGGAATTCAAATCCAGAAAATCTAGGATATACAAATAGGCATCAAGAAATTTTGATAATAGATTCTCTAATTTATCTGACTTTGAATCTATGAATACTGGATATTGAGCATACATTGGCCTAGATTTATCCGGGATAAATCCCTCCCATAGAAATTCAAGAAAATTTAATCTAGCTTCAGAGTATGAGCTCAATAAGGCCTGAATCTCTGCTGATTGGGTGTTAAATTGAAAGCCAGTTTGTTCTTTTTTAGTTAAGTTCCAGCAACCAAAGCTTAATTCCTTATTTGTTAACTCAAGGTTTGGATTAAAAAGTAACGGCTCTCCGCAATACGCTCTTGATTCAAAAATATCAGCTAAAAAAGAAATTTTTCTTGAATAATCATCAATACCGCCAAGCGAAGGGTACCGTTCAATAACTTCACCATTAAAGATTTTGACAAGCTTGTTTACGTTTGGTTTATTCGACTGTCTAATTTGAGAAATATATTCTGCCTCTAAATTGAACTCGCCTCTCAACGCATCGGTAGATTCAATCGAAAATAGAATTGATGCCTCAGCGAAATTTGCTTCAAAGTATCTTATTCCCGATGGCGACTCATCAGGATCGACAGCATTCTTTAAACGAAATACTCTACCCCGTTGATCCGCTTCGATAAGCTCCGTGCTTTCTCCATCCAAAAATACATCGCCACTCTCAGTTACGCAATCCTTAACAACAAAAATATCAATTGGGTGATCAACAGAAATTTTAGTAGCGTCGCTATCTTCTAGATTTTTTTGGGGCTTAAAAACATGAAATGGATTTTGCACTACGACCAAATAAGGATTTTGATCATTAACCAAATGTAATGATATTTTCTTTTCCGAAACTATGATGCCCTTGGCATCTTCTATGGCAATCTTAATAGAGGCATTGCTCAACTTTTCAGGGAGTGCCCAATCAGCAACATTAAAAGATTCTCTGAATAGCGAGTCCTTGACGACGCATTGCTGAAGCAGCTTATTTCTGAGGGTAAATGTAACCTTAAGCGGTAATTGACAATCTGATTCCGTATTATCGATTTTTAATAATATGCACGTCGTGCTCAGATTAACTAAGACGCCCTTCAACAAATCCTCAGAAAGGATTCCATCAATTGAAACAATTGATGCATCTACAAGCAAATTCTTTTTATCAAGCCTAATGTTATATATGTTTGAGAGCGTCTCGAGATCCAAGCAATTCCATCGCTCAAGGCTTTCATCCCAGCAATTACGAAGCGTTAAAACTCCCGACGGCAAACCAGGATCTTGGTTATTTACACCATCAAAAAAACCATCTATGTTCATCAATATTTGATTGGGGTTATCTTGATTTGTCTCAGCTGAAAATAACTCCTCTATCCGCTCAACTAAAACAGTTCGTGCATTTGTTTTTTCGTGTTGAGCATTTATATTTCTTGCTAAAGTAAGTATCTGCTTAAGAAACTGACTTACATCGACTAATTCTTTATTCTTACCAGCCTTTGGGATACCACAAAAAAACAGGAATTGATCAATAATACTTTGCCCATTTTGAGGGTGGGATGAAGGTACAAAAGATTCCAATATCTCATCGAGTACGATTTTTGATCGATCAATACATTTCTCAGAGTGCTTAATCAGACCATCGCAAATAACTTGCTTGAGAATAATTTTCTCGACTGGATCGGCCGTCCACGCCCCCAGCATATGATCTAAAAATTTATCTTTAAATTTAAAATTAGTATTTTGAGACTCGACCCATGGCCATTCATCCATAAATGAATAAGATCTAATCGCACCACCAGCCCCAACTAGTGAATCTTGAAGATTTGAAATCTCTCCTGGGTATGTGACAATTATCATTGAGCCTTGACGAAGGCTAGTTAGGCCAGCAGCAACAACAAACCGCAGCTCCTCAGAGGGCTTTACAACGCCCCCAGAGGGGATGACAAAGTAACTAGGTAAGCCATCTGCCAAAAGAAGCCTATGTAATTTCTCACCGATATCAGCTGTTAATCCGGGTATAACTATGCGGCACTGAACATCTCCAGAACTCTGCCCATCCAGGGACAAATAGTACTCTTTAACTAGGTGAAATAAGGTTTGAGAAATATTATTCATAATCAATTAAATGGAGACCTAACCTCGACACTATCACCTGCATCTGGACTTCCATTGAGTAAACCCAGGTCCTGAAGCTCTGAAATTAATCTTGGTCTTGCGCCGGCTGCAACACCAAATTCAATACCGTAAATTTTAAAGTGATTCTCTACATCAGAAAGCACTAGTCGACCAATTGGATTATTTTGCGCCTTTACTTTTGCAGCCAAATAAACTACCGTTTTGATAAGCATTGGCCCAGGGAATATTGAGTAACTATTTGCCCTTCCTACCCCCCTGATTGGAGTCACTAAATAACCGTTATCACCGTCATTAATCTCTGAGCGAGATAAGACTCTGAGGGCCTCTGAAAGCGGTTTACCTTGTCCCTTTTTAAATGGATCTGTCCACCCAGGATATGCCTCGCAATTTCTAATCAACCATTGCCTTGTCGACAAACCACCGAAAAGTTCAGTCAACTTAGCCCTATGCTCCTTGAATGTCAGAATGAACTCTTCTGTAGGCATGCGATTGGTTCGGTTACCATTAGAACCAACCAACTCTTTTGATGAAAAATCCTCAACTACACCTAATGACTGCAGCGCATATGTTAATAACGTTAGCTCTATTCTTGCTCTAACATAAGTTTTTACATGGATATTTGGACCATCTGTAGCTCCTGATGATGCTATAAATAAATTACGATTTCTTTCCGAAATAAATTTGAAAATATCAACCTCTTGAATAAAATAACTGGGGTCATCGATAGCCTTTATAAGCTGATCTCGCAACCATACCGTTATCTTCATTTTGGACAAAATCCAAGAGCTATTAGATATTCGCAAGTAACACTTGAGAACTTCTAACCACTGTAGTCTTGGAATTTTTGCCTCAAGTTTGCATAACTCCAAAAAATCTTTAGCAAGGGCCTCAGAATATTCATCGGATTTTGGAGATACAAATGTGTATGAGCGCCTAACACCATCAATCGCATCTTGTATGACCTCCGATAGGTTCTCTATTGCTTGCGCAGGAGTCCTAAGGCCATCTTCCTCTAAGTGATCACCCCCCTTGATTGCCTCCCATAGGAACTCAGTATCATGACCAGACTGTTGCGGGTTTGAATTTTGCCCCACCAAAGCATCAATTATTGCCCTAGAGACGCTTTTTACCTTCTCATCGCGCACCTCAACCGGAAGAAGCCTAAGGCTCTGTGCAATAAAACCCTTAAATAATGAGTCTCTGATTTGATGCTCCGCTTCAGGTCTCAGCCAACCACCTCGCGCAATCGATGCATATGCCGGCGAATAAAATCCAGAGCTTTCTCTACCCTTGATTCTTTTTACTCGACCTCTTGTGAGATAGAGGATTCCTTTTTCCCTATCTGAATATTCTAAATAAATTGAGGGGTCATTTATGGAGGGATCTAGATGATGCTGCCCCTTAGAAGAAGAAAATTGTGTATAAAAAAGCTCCCTAAAAAGCTCCAATAACAAAATATCTGGGGTTTCTCTTAATCCAGCGGTTGCCACGAATAAGAAAGAGTCAGAAAGTAATTTAGGAAGGCTAGGCTCAACCTTACCTTGTTTAGTTTCTAGCAATTTTGTCAACAATTGATTATTCGACACTTATGTTGCCTCTAAATCTTTTAAAGGTCATAGATGAATTATTTGGGGTTAGAACCTCTAGCTCTACATCATCCTTTTGTGTTGAATAATTACTCGCGCCAGCCGCTCTCACTAGTGCATCCTGAACGCAATCTATGTGTTGCATTGGGAAGCTTTTAAATGACATGTTGAAATTAGCTTTCCTCAACAACCATGCAAATCCCTCTGCATTCAAAATTTCCTTTTCTTTGCCAAATTCAACAGGTACGCCTAAAGTATGACTTGTTAAGCTAGGATTTATTTTTGGCCTTAAATTACTCGTAACCCACAGACCTTTAAGACGGCCATACTCTGAAATTTTTACCCCCGAATTATCTCCAAGTAATAATCTATTCAAGGTCAACTCTATCTCTTGAATGCCCCGGAGAACCTCAGCTTTCTCATGACTATCATCTGAGCCTATTACTTTTGCCAATTGATTTATTTCTTGGCCAAGCATAAAGTTATTTGAGGCTAAAGAACCCATCCTAAATGAGAAAGAGCTATACCAACGAGAAAGCCAGAAGAAATGTTTTGAGCCTAAGGCAGGTGATGATTCTATGAATGATGAAATTTGAAGAAATAGATTATTTATTTCCTCCTCTAATTTTGAATATATTTCTCCAGATAATTCAGAAATTTTTGCAGACCCTATTGACCACTCATTAAGAAATTGCGCGGATGTTGGGCCATTATTTACATCCAAGACACTCATAATTTTCCCGCTTCCGAGAAGTCTTTGAATTCCAACATCTGAAGACACAAAATCATCAACTGAGCTATTCAGTATCGGCCGCATCATTGAGGCGATGGGAGAATCCACTTCCAAAGCTGAAATTTCCCTCAAAATCTCCTGTAAAAAAGAGGCCTGTATTTCACGAATCCCCTCTTGTAGCTCCAGACCACTAGGAGAATAAGCGGAAAATAAAATCATATAAATTCTTCGAGCAGCTAAAGCAAGTAAATTACCGTTTTTAGTTGCCGCATGAACCCATTGACAGGGAGAATTAACCCCATAGTCTCGTGGGCAGCCCGCTAAGATTAGTGAAATCAATGCAAGGAATTCTCTAAATACAATTAACTGGCCCGATAGTAGTTCTGCGTATTTAAATAAGTTAATGGTTGATGCCTGACCACCATCCGAAGCAAGCCATCTTTTATTGTTATAAAAGGGACAAAGCTCCTTGACTGAACAGTCTTGGCAAGCGAGCCAATTCGAATCATCGACAGCTTTTTCAATTATTTTCTTCGCTGTATCAACCTTAAAAAGCAAGCTTTCAACTTCCAAATTTTTGGATGACAGCAATATAATATTTTTTCCGCGCTTGTTTTGATCTAAGCGGACTTCCTTGTTTGAGGCACCATTTATTTCTAAGGCATTTCTAATAACACGACCTGGAACTGCAGATGTGCCTTCTTTACCTAAAAAGCTTGAACGAGACGCCTTCTCCAAAACGCCACGATTAGTGCAGACAACAAGCGAGACGCCATGGTCGATAGCTTCATCTATTAAATCTAGCAATTCAGCACTTGGATCAGCGTCTTCCCTGTAGGGATTCCTGACTACTGAAGCATCCTGAGCGATCCATATGGAAGCATGACGACTACCCTTACCGTAAACCTTTAGCAAATAGGGTATGTTAGAAGGCTCAATATCTGCAAGCGATACTCCATCTTCATCGGTAATACTAAAACCAATATCAGTTAACTTTCTCGCCAACAAGCCAGCTGCGGCTGACTTACCATTTCCAGGGGAACCAATAAAAAAGCTCCAAATTAGGACATCACCTTCTAAATTCGAATGTAATTTGGTTTTTAATGAATCGACCAACTCATCCAAGGTGGTTTCGACCTTTAATAGCGGCTCACTTTTAACCCAATTCGATGGAGCGCTAATTGCCCCCGAACCATCTTGTTGCAACTGGAGTAATTCAGTTAAAAACGGATTATTTTGTAGTGCCATGAATTTTCTTGTGAATATGGGCTATAAATTTATATATTGCGCTTGATTAATAATACTAGTTCATTTTTTAGAGTTGCTTGCAAGCAAAATACTGCGGAAATGTTCACCAATTCTGGTCCCCAGTACGACGGGTACCGCGTTACCGATTTGAGTATATTTAGGCACCGATCTTTCAAACAGGCCCATTCTTGGATTTCCCGCCCTATTGATACCCCCTGTTGTGCGGCTTCCAGAAAACTCATACCAATCTGGGAAGGTTTGTAAGCGGGCCCACTCCCTTACAGTTAAGGTCCTCGGTTGCAGATAATGAACGTAATCATCAGGCATGGAGGTTATGGTGATAGTAGGTCCATTTTTTCCCCATTTAGCTGGCAATAACCTTTGGGAAAATTTTTTAGTCTTCATGTTATTCAAAATTTTTCCTGAATGACTATGCATGTATATGAATTTATTTCTTATCTTGATGCCGTGATTACTATATTTATGCTCGCTAACTGAAGAATTTTTTGGAGAAATCTTTTTCGATCGCGGATTAAATCTAAATAATTTCTGAGGCTCAGTAGCTGCCCTTTTTGGATATTTTGCGGTTATTCCGCCGTTTAAATAGTGATCATCAACCAAATCGCCGAGCAAATCCTCTAAATTTATATAGTCATTAGAGGGCTCAGGTAAAAATCCATCAGCAAACTTCGTCTTATCAATCGTAAAGTTAATGTCGGATCTAATTCCAACTATTAATACTCTTGGACGATTTTGTGGGATGCCATAATTTTTTGCATAAATTAATTCCGGGTGAACTTGATAATTCGGTATTGAGGAGAAGGCTGCCTGTACATCTTTCCATATCTCTCCTTTGACACCCTTTTCAGACCATCTCGCAGTAATTAAACCCCTAACATTTTCAAATAGAAAGATCTTGGGCCTAAGTCTTGAGATTACATATGCCATATCTTGGTAAAGGTGATTTGATGGCAGCTGCTTCTTATTTACACTATAAGATCTTCTGTGACCCATTCCAGAGAACCCTTGACATGGCGGCCCCCCAACCAATAAATCTAATTCCTCCCTTTTTATATCAATCTTATAGTCCTGTTTAAAACCATCTATCAACTTATCAAGAAGCGCGCCATCATCCGCAATAAGCTCTTTGATATCGCGAATACTATATTTTGATCTTAAAAGAGGATAAGCGACATCACGATTAATTAAATATGTCTCGAGTGCATCAGAATTTAATTCATTTACAAAAATTGGTTCGAAATTAGCTATCTCTAGACCCAAAGAAAGCCCCCCGCAACCAGCAAATAAATCTACAAATTTAAATTTTTTATTTTTTATTTTTTTCATTACAACAGAAAATATTTGTCAATTTAAGACTCTTATTTAAATTAGAGCGTCCTCTCGATACTACCCTATTAAGCAGCTCATTAAATGAGCTTTATAGAGCTCTACATAAACGTGGCTAATTCTATAATTTGTAGTGAATTAACCATGCGATACCTTGAGCACTTTATAAGAATGACGACCATTGATTTAAAGCCTGCGTCATAGGCTGCATCGAGATAGGTCTCAAACTTATCAATAGCCTCTTCTATGGTTGGGTAACCAAGCTCCATGTTGAAAATCAGGGTTTCGGTTATTGCCTCTGGAGTTTGCGTGCTATCGCATAGACGGCAGTTACCAATTAGTTGGCGTTGTCCTCCGCAATCCAGACACAAGCACAGATAGGTTTTCTCTTTGGGCATTACTTTTCAGGTTAAAAGCTTACCCTCATCATACAAAGGATTTATGAAGTGAACCCACATAAAGTACTCACCTTCATGTAGTCAATCGATCCAGGCTTTGCTGAGCCGATATCCCAGTCAAGGTCATACAGGTCTTTGACTAGCTTGCCTTTACTGAGTGGCTTGGAGAACATCATGATGTCCTCGACAGAAACAGTGTTTGTTCTGCAATTGATTCCTTGGCGCAGGATGACAGAGGAGTAATTGACCATCTC
>JGI26470J50227_1000607_pt1 | contig 14283 bp, 16 predicted proteins | sample FreactTroBogLake_FD_50227 | JGI IMG/M metagenome (IMG submission 50227) | reverse complement strand
CGCCGGAAAATTATTGTAAATACCCGGCGCGTCGGCGTTGAAGGCTGTCACCGCCCACTGTGAATCATTTGCGCCGGAAGTGATTTTGTAAGCAACCCCGGAGGCTAAATTTAAAGTGTATATCCCGGTCGCGGAATAGTTGCCAATCAGCAAAACGCTCGGCGGGGCAATTTGTGAAACAGAGGCCGTCGCACTGTTGCCGCTTCCGTCGGCGGCATCGCTATTCGGATAAATTTTAAACAAATTTCCGCCAATCGCGGCCATAATATAGCCATCGCTCCCCTTCCGGTAATAGCAGCATCCCTGAAAAATACCCGTTTGAAAATTGGCTGCAACATTGGCGGCAGTGTAGCCGTCCCCGTCAATCGGAGAAATGCTCACATTGTTAAAACAGGGTCGCTGCAACGCNAAATCGCCACGAACGGAAACATTGACTGCGTAGGAAAGCTGGTCAATCGGCAGAAGCAGCGGGTCGGTATTCGAGTTTATCCCTTTCGGAAAGGCTCGAATCATTGAATATAATGGTTTCCCTATCGCCATATCATTTTCGCACCCAAACGCCGTTACTGCTCACGAACAAAAACCCCGGCGCGTTGGTCGCCGTGGCAATGTAGGTGTAATTCGTATTAACCGGCGGCAGGGCGTTCGTCGTGCTCCAAATAATCATGTTACCGTTGGTGATGGAGAGGGTGCTAAGGTTGGTCGTCGTGATGGATACTGCGGTAGCGGTAACAGTTGAGAGATTCGTGGAGATTGAAACGGAATCATTGTTCGTCAGCGTGTACACCGTTGGCACCCGGTCAGTCGCCAGACCGATTGACTGATAGCCGTTTGCCTGCGCGGGGGACATGCTGCCAAACTGGTCAAAATGCCACCAGCGAGTTGCCGTACCGGAGCTATTGGTTGCGCCAACGATATACACATCGGATGCACCGCCGGTATTGCCAGCGTAGCCGCCGAGGTCGAGGAATAGTTGTTGCGAGCCGGTTGTGAGGTAGTCCCAAATAGCGTAGTTCAAAGACGGGCCGGAGGAGGCGTAAGGGAACGCTTGGAATAGGTAGCGGTGAGTGTTGTTTGCGGTGACGCCGCTGCCGCCACTGTCGGCACCCGCGAGCGAGCCTTGGTTTTGGAGATTGATTTCGCCAATGAAAGTTTGACCACCATAACCCCCCCAGATGTTATTGTTGGTCAGGCCGGGGATATTGGTCGAGTTGAGGGGCAGATTTCCGCCCAGTGGGTTTGTAAAAGCATTGGCGACAATCCCGGTTGGGTAGTAGCTGCCGCCGCCGGATGCCGCGGAGGAAATAAACATCACCGAGTTGGTCGAGATATTCGTCACCGAGCCGACAATGTTGGTCGTGTAGTAGTTGGTGACATTGAAAAGGATGTTGGTCGAGGCGACGACTTTCGGGTAGTTGGTGCCAAAACCAAACGAGGAAATAACGTTCGTGAGGTCGTAAAATGACGGGTTTGCCGCACGGGCGAATACGGGCAACAAGAGGGCGAGGATGAGGATGAGTTTTTTCATGTCAGACCCATTTTTGGGAAGCGTAATTCCAAGTGTAGGTTGAGCCAATGCCGAGGATGTCGTAGCAGGTGGCCGGGAGGTTGAGATATGGCGGGACAATGTTCGCGGCGGTCGGATTCGTCTGGGTCGCGCTGTTATAGGATAGCTGCGGATTCGACGGGGGTTGCGCTGCCGGACTGCCGGGGACTGAGCAGCAGGCGTTATCCGTACACGGCCATGTTGAAAATTGAGACATAATTTTACAAAGTCTTGCTTTTACAGTAGGCTCTAATCGAATTATGTCAATACACAAGTATGGCCTGACTTGGGCCGACGAGTACGAGCCTTTAGACATCGAATTTCACTGTATCCGTAAAGGAGCTGCGTGGTGCGCCAAAAATGGCACGAGTTTGTTTGACCACTACAAAGCCGCGCAGGTGATTTTGTGGCCGGAAGACCACTATCACCGTTGGTCGGACACCATTCTCAAAAGCATCGTCGAGAATCAAGTCACCGTACTGGCGGGGTCGTCGGACTCCGGCAAGACCTACCAGATGTCGAAGTTCGGGCTGGTGGACTTCTTCGCCGCCCCTAACAACACCTTGATAATTGTCTCCTCGACCGACTCACGCGGGTTGGAGCTTCGCATCTGGGGCAAAATGAAGGAGCTTTTCAACCGCGCCAAGGACGTGCGGGATGACCTTCCGGGGAACGTGATTGATTACATGAAGTGCATCACGCCTGACGACGTGGATGAAAGCGGAAGTCGCGCTAGAACGGTAAACAAAGGCATTATCTGCGTTCCTTGTGTGCAGGGCAGTAACAATTTAGGCATCGGCAAATTTATTGGGGTTAAGCCGCCAAATTCACCCGGTAAAAATGATGGAAGAATGCTTGTATTAGCAGACGAACTTTCCGCGATGAGGGATACTTACTTGGATGTTTTTTCAAACTGGGTCGGAAAACCAAATTTTAGAGCGGTAATGTCGGGTAACTTCATCGACATCCTTGACCCGCTCGGGAAAGCCGCCGAACCGAAAAACGGGTGGGACTCTCACCCGGAGCCGACCAAGACGACGACGTGGCGCAGCAAGTTCTACGACGCCTTGGTGGTTAATCTCGTTGGCACCGACTCGCCCAACTTCGACTACGACCGGAATCAACCGCCACGTTACCCTGAATTGATTTCTTGGGTCAAGATTGACGCCGTGGCTGCGACGTGGGGCAAGAACTCGGTGCAGTATTACTCTCAATGCGTCGGCGTGATGAAGCCGGGCTTTGACGGCAATCGCGTTATCACCCGCGATCTGTGCAAAAACAACCGGGCGATGGACGGCGTGATTTGGGATGGTAGCGAGCGGACGCAGATTTATGCGATTGACCCAGCCTACGGCGGCGGCGACCGATGCACGGCTATTCACTTGGAATTCGGGGTTTCATCCGAGGGCGTCCAGACGATTTTGACTCACGCGCCCAAGGTTATACCAATCAATGTCAATTTGCCGGAAAGCCCGGAGGAGCAAATCGCCAAGTTCGTTTACCTCGACACGCAGAATTTGGGGATACCAAGCGAGAACATTTTCTACGATGCGTTTGGCAAGGGGACGGTGGGGTTTGCTTTCGCCAAGGTTTTTGGCCTGAATCCCCCGGTGCCGGTCGAATCCGGCGGCAAGCCTTCGGACAGGCCGGTTCGCCACGATTTATTTGTGACCGAGCGCGGAACGCAACGGCTCAAGCGGTGCGACGAGCATTACAAAAAACGCATCTCGGAGTTGTGGTTCTCATCGCGCTACGTCATTGAGTGCGGCCAAATGCGCGGGTTGACCCAGAGCGTGATTGATGAAGGCTGCCTGCGCTATTACATGGTCGTCGAGGGCGGCAAGCTCGAAGTCGAGTCGAAGATTGACATGAAGCAGCGGATTGGCCGGTCGCCCGACGAATTTGACGTGCTTTGCATCGGCGTGGAAGGCTGTCGTCAACGCGGTTTCAAGATTCGCCAGTTGAACGAGGGAGCGCAGTCGGACAAGCCGAATCAGCTTTTGGAATGGTACTTACAGGGCCAAAAAAAGGCGCAGCAGGATAGAACCCGCTACGCCTTGAAACGGACTTAACGACGACCGGAAGCCAGTCGCTCAATCGCAGCGTCGAGAGACGCCATACTACTCATGGGGGCGGTCGGCTTGGAGCCGCTACCGCCGTTGTCAGGAGTTGACTCCTTGAACGCGGAGAGTTGCTTTTGCAAGTCTGCAATCTGGGCTTCGAGCGACCGGGTTTTGAGGACTTGCCGGTCAAACGCGCCCGCCTTGTTCACAATCGCGGCGTGGAGTTTCGCCATTTCAACCGCCGGAAGCCTGCCGTTTACCATGCGCTCCTGAACCCATTGGGGGAGCTTGGCGGCATCGGTGGCTTCGATGGCTCCGAACGCAAGTTTGGCGAGCGCAAAGCCCGATTCCAGCGCGGCGTTGCCCTTGTCGTCACCTTCGGCCGGCGCGAACAGGTGAGGGTATTTTGTGACCCCTTCGGCGGCGGTTTCCTTAAACGCTTTGATGATTTCTCCGGATTCCTTTGTCCGCGCTTCCATGCGGGCTTTTTCCATCTCACCCGCCTTGGTCTTGTAGGTCGCCAAGGCGTTCTCTTTGGCCTTCCACGCGGCCAGCGTCTTTTCGGAGGCGGCAAGGACTTGCTGGGCCTTGATGCCGGTGCCAAATAGTTCCTCAATCTTGTCGGCGCGTTCGTTGATGTCCGTGATGGCGACGATGGCGTCAAAATCTTCCGGTTTCGCCTGCCGGATTTCGCCGGTCGTCGGGTCGGTGACTTTCAGCAGCGCAACAGTCTCGCGGGACTCCTTGTAGGTATCGAAAAACGGTTGCTCGTACTGCTTTTTGTACTCCTCGGACTTGGTGTAGTCAACGTACTTGATGTGCTCTTCAAGCTCGTTGCGGCGTTTTTCGGCGGCGGCTACCTTGTCCTCGTAGGCCTTCTTCTCCTCCGGGGTCAGGCCGGTCGGTTTTGCCTTTTCGAGTTCTGCGAGCTTTTTCTCGTATTCCGCCAGTTTGGCCTTGCTCGCCTCGTAGGCTTGGCGCAGGGTTGCCGCCTTCTCCGGCTTGGCCTTTTCAGCCGGTTTTTCGACCGGCTTCTCTGCGGGCTTTTCGGCGGGTTCGTCACCTTCCGGCTTTTCGGTCGGTGCAACCGGCTTGGACGGCTCGGTGTCGCTCTCGCCGTGCGACTTGTCGGGCGGGGCTTCCCCCATCATTTTGTCGAGGTTGGCGAAAGCGTCGTTGAGGTTCGGCGTGGAGCGCTGACCGCCGGGGAGTTCAATCGGCGCAGCCGGGGCGGCGGTGGCCGGGGCGTCGGGGGTAAGGAGGATTCGCATAGTCAGTTATTTTGCGGCGGCAGAGGTTCGATTTCCGGGGCCGGGGCTTCCGGCTTGGGTTGTTGCGCGGCCTCAATTTGCTTGGCGGCGTCGTTCAGGATTCGCGCCACACAGGGGATGCAGACCGGCACGGGGGAGAACGACTTTTTGCCAGCCGCGTCAACGCCGTGGTTGCAAAGCTGGATAAAAAGGGCCGCGCTTCCGGCTTGGTTGTAAAGCTGGTACAGGTAGCCGGGGTAGGGCGAGATTTGCGCAAAACAAATGCGGCATTGAACCGGAGCCTCCAAAATCGGCTTGTCAGACGGGTCGGAGGTTTCCACGGTTAAGTTGAGTCGGTTTTTCATTTTCGGTTTTGAGGTTTTCGAGGGTGTCGAGAAAGGCTTGCGCCCCTTGGCGACGGTAATCGTTTGCGGCGGCTTCTTCCTGCGACGACGGCTTGTTGAGCAGGCTCATAAAATGCAGCATCGCCGCATCTTTCGCCGCCTGAAATTGCACGGAGTCAATGACGTTTTGGAAGCCCTTGGAAATATCCGAGGCGCGGAACTTTTCGCGGTAGGTCACTTTTTACCTCCACGGGAAACCGCCGCCGACTTGCCGACGATTTTTTGCGTCATCTTCTTGGAAATGGAGTTTGGCCCCTTTTTCTTCCGGCCGCCGGAAGCCTCGTCGGCTTTTTGGTTGGCGAGTTTGAACAACAACGAACCCGCTTTGAAGGGGTTCATCCCTTCGGGGTATCGGATGCCGGGGTTGTAAACTGGGTCGTTCACGGTAACGCCATCAAAGTTTTTTCGTATTCTTCCCAATCGCACCCCAATTCGGCGCACATAAGGCGTTCCAAGCTGGTCGCAAAAAAGTGCTCCTTGCGATAAGGGGCGTCAGGCGCATCGCCGGGTTCGTCAAAATTGCCCGGTTCCCGGTTCGCTTCAAAGTTTTTGTCGAAAGCGTCAACCTGCTCAACTGTAATTCCCCTGTCCTCGCACAAAGAAACTTCAATCAATTCGTGAATGGCTACCAGCAAGGCGTATTTGTCCCCAATTTCCTCAGAAACAAAAATCCTCAGATTTCCCTCCGCGTCCCTGCGCCAGTCCCCGACTGTCGGATACGCTTGTTTAAGGTGCGGGATTGTTTCAATAATGATTCTCATTTCTTAGACCTTAACCTTTCCACAGATTTTGTCAAGCCTCGACGATGGCTTTTCCGTCGGGGATTTCGCCATCGCCGTAATGGATGTCCAGTTTTGCGGCCTCGTTCATTTCGCCAACGAGTTCAATCAGAGAATTGATGTCGGTCGAAACGCCGTCGGGAAGCTCCTCGACGCGCTCTTTGAGGGTTTCAATCGCCTCGTCCAAGGTGTCGCCACCGGCCACCAGCCAGCCTATCATCGGGTCGGGTTCGTCTTGGGGTGGGAATACCAGTTGACCGTCGTATTCGCAGCAGTTGCCGCATTTGACCCATTGGTGAAGCTCGTCGGGAAACGGGACACTGGCCCACGTCGTCGCCTCGCGCTTCAAATTTAGGACGGTTTGGACGGCGTATTTGAACACGGGGATTGGCTCGACAAGTTCGCCGTGCGCGCCGCGCCAAATAATGTCGCCCCAATTCGAGAAAAGCTCTGCCTCACATTGCGACGGTGGCGACCCATTGCGATGAGTGCAATCAATGTAAAAAAAGTCGTCCTCGGTAATCCGTATCTCGGTGGAAAACTTGTTTCGGTAACGACGCTCACGCAGAATCGGGGCAACGGCTTCATTGACCTTGCGAACTTGCTCAGGCAGTGAATCGTATTCCTGAACGGCGCAGAGGTAGCCACGGTCTTTGCACTCGATGCCGTGAACCGCAAGTTTCGGGAAAAGCCCATCCACATTGTAGCCATCATACCCATCTTCGATTTCCGTTTCGATTGTGTCCGCGATGACGAAAGGTATCGCGTCCGCCAGCGGGCCAAATTTCACGCGGAGAAAATCGAGCCAACCAGAATCCTGTTTTGCGTTACGCCAATGGAAGGTTTCAAAGTCGCCGCGATACTTTGACATTTTAATCCACTTGTCTTCCTTGTCCTTCAAAAATTCACCCATCGCGCCGACGCCCCTAACCCTCGTGTGCGGCGGGACGGAGAGGCCGACATCTTTGAGCATGTCCAAGAATTTCTCGCGGTGAATTTCGAGGCTGTCCGCGCTCCGCGAACCCCATACGGGTTTGCCGAGCTTCTCCAAATGGAGTTGCAGGCCGGAGAAACCGATGTCGGGGAAGCAATTGCCACACCAAATCGGAACCCCATTTCGACGCACATAAATTATCTGGTTGGGAACAGTAACGCAATAAACCATGCCTGAATACTGTTTTTTTACCCATTTATTTTTTTGTATTATTGGAGTCGAGTATTTTCGGCTTATATTTAATCGGTGTAACGGCTTCGATATATAATACTTTCCGTTTGTAGATTTAAAGCTTTTCGAGCAAACCTGTTTTTCTGAGCTTGAATATCCAAGTTTTAAAATTATTTCTTGGAGTCCGTCGCTTAATTTTTTACTAACAGTACAGCACCCGTATCCGGTTGAATAACCATCCCCAAACATATACCAATTAAACAAAATAGAAAGCTGCTCGACTTCGGCGTTTTTAATCCAGTCGGGTATTTTCTTATTTTCGCCAGTTCCAAAATTTTCTTCAAAAAACCTTGCCACCTGCACACTGTTTATAACAGCAACTCTAAATTTTTCGTTTCTTTTCTTGTAGGTTATAGGAAGCCCGGACTTTTCGCACACTTCAACAAATTGGTTCCAATATCTATTTTCGTTTTGGCCAAAAGAAACACCGCAAGCGCGACCACTATTCCGGTATTCAATAGAGCCTTCCGCCAAATAAAAACCAGCCAAAGCCAAAAAACAATCAACAGGAATTGTTATTTCTTTCCAGACTTTTCTTCTTTCAATCTCTGGAACTCCGCATTTCCAAACAGCTTCACATTCGGGTATTACAACATCTGGAAGCTTTTGGCCAATCCATAATCCAGTTTTTGAAAATTCTAAATTTGTTTTTCCAAAAACATCTTTTGCAAAAACCAAATTGAAATCTGACCCTTTTTGAGTTTTTAAATACATGCGGTGATTTGGCGTCACGCAGAAATTCACCCTGCAAGACTCAATAGCCATCATTTCACCTTCATAATGATATTGAATATGATGCTGCGGCTTTTGATACTGAATGTGGCCTGTTTGCTTATTAAGCGTGGCCACAAGTTCACTTTTTTCAACATTTTTAAATAATTTCCATCCAGATTCGGTTAATACCTCAGTCTGGTCGTCGTAGCACCACAAGTCAACTTCATCCATCACGTCAAACGGGTCGTCGCAGCGAACGATGTCCGCGAAGCCGTCGCCAATGATGGAGTCGGCAAGGCGCGGGAAGGCTTTTTCTACCGGCGTGTGGTAGTAAACCTTCTTGAACTCGCGGGCAAGGCGTTGGCCCCACGCGAGGAACAAGCCGTGATCGCAAATTAACGCCGTGACTTCTGAGGTTGGCTTCATTTTTTCAGACTAGCCAAAAATCGTAAGCAGCCTTGTTCCAAAGAGCATCCGATAGAGCGTTGTGCTCGCCTTTTCCTTGTTCGGGTAGAGGTGGGTTTCCCAATTCGTCGCAGAGTTGTTTCACATCTCGGCAATACATCGGAAACCCTTTTGGAAGCTGCATCATTGTTCCAAAAAGCTGGCAGAAAACCACCCAATCATAATCTGCATAGTAGCCCCAGAACTCAGGGTTTCCGTATTTCTCAACCGAGCAAAATTCCAGCACGGCGTCTTTGATTTCGTAACGGTTGCGCCAAGGACAATTATCAGACCAACATTTGCCGGTGGATTTATAATCAAAGCCGCTTAAACTTTTTGCGGAACATGCCGGGCGTCCAGACATATTAAATTCTGAAAGCGAAGGAAAAACATTTCTCCAAACCCAATCAGAAGCGTTGGTAAATTTGCAGTCCCGGTTTTGCAAATACATTGACCTGCCATCCTCGCAAACAATAGCGATGGAAATAAGGTCAATCGTAGTTCCATCCTTAATAAATTCGGTGTCAAAAAAATACTTCATTTTATTCTCCATTTAAAGCCCGAAGGCGGCTGTTGACTTGTTCGACCTCGTGACGATGGACGCCGTGAATCACGTCTTGCGCGTGTTTTTCCTGCTTCTGTTTTTGCTGCTGCTCGAAGGCAATCTGCTTCTGCGCGGTGCGTTCGGCGTGGGACTGCGCGGCGAGTTGTTGCTTCGCCTGCGCGGTCATAATGATGGCCTGAATCTTGGCTTGGTCTTTCGGGTCGAGTTGTTGGCCCTGTTGCGACTGCTGCTTTTTCTGCATCTCCGCAGCCTGTTGCACCATCTGCTTGACCTTGTTCATAACCTGATGCAAGGCGTCGGACAACTGCTTGACCTTTTGCTTCGTGGATTTCTCGTCCGCGTGGCCTTTGATGTGGAAAGTCGTTTCCTGCGCCAAGGCGGCGATGTGGGGCGTGACACCGTTGCCGCCGGGGACGGGCTGGCCATCAATCGTCTGGCCGGCGAGGTTTTGGATGCCGATGAGTTCTTGCTGGTCAACCGGGCGACCACGGGCTTGGATTTGCTGGACGTTCACGGTCAACGCTTTCAACAATTCGGCGGCGTATTCGTCGTGGTTGACGCCTTCCTTGAAGTCCATCGGCAGACCGGCGACCATGACCGAGGCGGCAAGCTGGGCGTCGTGTTTCGAGCCGGAGACTTTCGGCTGTTCGGGGACAAGGCGGTTCGCCAAGGCGTAGTCGTCGGTGGTGATGGACAGGCCCATGCGGAGGACTTCTTTCTGCGCGGAGGGGTCAAGGCGCGGGAAATACTGCGCCATGATTTTGTCCATCATGGCGACTTGAAGCATTTTGTTCCCCCCGGCAATGATGCGGTTCGGCTCGATGTCCCACCGGGCGGAATCCAAGGCACCGAGGGGGACGCCCTGCCGGAGACACGCGGCCCGGAACTTGTTCGCATCGGTGTCCTGCGACTCGTTGGTGGTCAGGCAGAGACGACGGCAAATTTCCTTGTACTGGTATTGCTTGTAAACGTATGCCTGCCCCACCATTGCGGACACCATGCCCGCAGAGTTGGAGAGCTTCGACATCGTTCGGGTCGCTGTTTCGCTGTCGCCGCGCTCGTCGTCGAAAGCGTGGGTGAAAGCCTCGGAGTTGGTCTGGATGATGCGGTTTTGGACGCCCATCGCCATTTGCACGAGGTTTTTGTCAATCCGCCAGCGTTCTTCCGGCTTCACGAAGTTGACGCCATCGGGCANCGGGCGTTTGTCCGTGAGGTCAATTTGCAAGGCGCGTTGCGCGTCNCCCATGTTGGAGACGCGGAAATACTGCATCATGTGCTCGAATACGGCGTCATTGAATTTGCAGTTGAGCCGGTTTTCGAGGTGGCAGACGGAATAGAGCAGGTAGCCAAGCGAGCGGACGGAATGGTAGCGAAAGGGCGCGACGGATGAGCAATCCGCAAACTGGAAATGGATGATGTTCTCGACCGATGGCGCGTAAACCGGGTCGCCGCGCTTGTCGGAGTCGTAGAGGAATTGGGATTTTTCCATGCCGTACCGCTTGCGGTCTGGCACCATGTCCTTGATGTCCTGCGTGAGCACCCCGCCGACACCCGGAAAGCCCCATGCGTCGAGCACCATCTTGCGCCGCCAGCCTTCGCGGCCTTCGGAGTCGTCCCAATAGAAAAAGTCGTACACGTCAATCGTGGGGACGGCATCGGACGAATACAGGCCGGAGTCTTGCTTGAGCCGTTCGGACATTTTTTCCGGCGACCAAATTTCCGGCCACTTGTTGCTGAGGGCGACTTGGGCTTGGTTGTCGGCCCATTTGCAGGCGGACTCAACGAGGTCAACATTCCAGCCCGCGTCCACATTGGAGCCGTGCGTCATGCCCCAGAGTTCGCGGACGGTGTAGGAGCGGTACTTGGCGAAGTAGGTCAGGTTTTCGAGCGAGACAAGGGTGTCGGACGGAATCAGGATGTCCTCAATGCCGTCGGCGCGGGGACACCAATGGTAGTCGTCTTTCCACGAGGAGGGGCCGATGCCGTGGAGGACGTTCTGGGCAATCGTTGAGCGTTGGGTTTCCATGAAGAAGCGACTGCCGCGAACGATGCGGTTGGCTTCTTTTGTGATGATTTGGGAGTATTCCTGACGTTTCCAGGCGGGGCCGAAATCGCAACTGACGGTGAAAAGCGGGTCGGGGACTACGAGGGCTTGGGTCAACTGGCGGCGGGCAGCGTGGACAACTTCAGGGCCGTGGAGTGTGTTGACATTGCAGTTGAGCGCGTTGTCCTGAACTTCTTGGTCGGTGTATGGCGGCGCGCCGTTCATCAAGTCATTCACAAGCGAGCGATTCTCCCCGCGAGGGAAGTCCGAAAGCTTCATATTGAACACAAGGGACTCGACCGAACTGGCGTTCTCGAATTTCATACTCTACGGTAAACTACCCCATTTCTTCGCGTTGGCAATGTTTCATTTAAACCCAAAACGTTTCGGGTCAATCTTGCGCTCGGCCAGAAACGGCAGGGCGCGTTCGTAGTTGAAAATGTTACCGGCGAGACTGTGGCGGATTTCCGGCTTTTCCCAATACGCCTCGTGCTTCGCGTGGTAGATGACGTTTTCCAGCTTGGTGTCGGGATACTGGCCGCTTTCGTCAATGATGACGCGCAAAATGTCTTTCCACCCTTCCCGCGCAAGAATCATAACCGGAAACTTCTTCCGGTTGGCTTTCCACCACTCCACCGTGAAGGCGTAGAGGTCGGAGCCGCCCATGGTCGAGCCTTTGCTGATTTCCGTGTCGGGAATCGGCTCCATGAATGGGTCGAAGTCGCGGCGGAAGCAATACAAGGCCGGGACTTTTTTCAGCCGGGCCTTGATTTTCTTCGCGCAGTCGGTCGAGACGGCGGTGTCGGAGTTCGTGAAAACAATGATGTCCTCGTAGAGCAAACCCTCGGCACCCTTGTCAATCACGTCGCGGACGAAGGGCAGCGTCTTGCGCGGCGGCTCGGTGAACAGGCGGGAAAGTTCGGAGTCCATGATGGGCATTTCTTTCCATCCTTGGGACTTCCAAGTGAACGCGGCGACTTGCAGGCGTTTTTTGTCCGAGTCGAGACTCGGTGTGTGGAAACTGTAAACGTGTAGCATTTTCATAAATTATTTTTGCGCCTCGCAGCGAATCGTTTCAATCTCGTCTTTTTCAATCCCGATTGAACGCCAATGATTATCCAGCGGGCTTCTGCCAGTCTGGTAGATTTTCGACCGCTCAAAACCAGCCGCCCAAAGCATATAACGAAGCGATGCGGGCGAAAAAACCATTTGATGACCATGCGAAAGAATCAGGTCTTTTGCATGTTCTCGGTCGGTGATTTTTCCGAGGGACGGGACGCAAATTCTCACCTTGCCTCCGGGCTTCAAAACCCGATGACACTCTTGAAACAGCCTTAGAATTTCGTGCGTGTTGAAATGCTCGACGCCATGCTCTATGAGCAACGTGTCAACGGACGAGTTTCCAAACCTAAGCGGCTTGGTTACGTCCATGTCTTGGTCATAATTTTCCCAACCCTCGATTCGATTGNAGCCGCAGCAAAGTTGCACGTTTTTCATATCAGGCCACTCTCTTTCAAGACTCTCAAATCTTCTTCGCTGGTTTGCTGGACGTAGAAAACCCGGTCTTTGATGTTGAACGGTCTTTCGCGGTCGTAGCCAAATCGGAACCGTCCAACCATGTCGCTGTCGGTCCGGCGAAGCCATTCAAATTTAGGCTCGCCAGTGTGCGCATTGGAGGTTTGCGGGTGACTGCCAAAATACTTTGTGACAAAAGTTCTCAGATAAAAATGACGAATCAAAAACAATGATTGAGAGCACGCCTGATTAGGCTCGCCGCGATGCCTACGCCCAAAAATCATCCCGCGACTTCCGATCTGGCGATACATTTCGTCAACATAATTACCAAACGCAAGGCAGTCCTGCTCTTGAAATATCAAATCGGATTCGTTGTTGTAGGCCAGCATCGCTAACGCCAACACAGCCCCAGACCATCCGTTAAACTCATTGTTTTTTATGCCTTTTATCAGGTCGTTATGGTTTCCCAAATCGCCCGAAACAGTTACCGACTCGACCCCCGATTCGGGGAAACGGCAACCGCCCTGACCGACAACGCAAATGCACTCTGGTTTTGGGGAGGCGAACCGGCGAATGTTTTCAATCCATCTTTTCGCCTGTTTTTTTCTTTCAGCCTCCGGGGTTTTCGAAGAATGAAACCAACCGCAGCCAATCATATATCTTTTGTTGTTCATGTGTTGTAGGCGGATGAGATAAACGCATTAAGTGAGTTCAGCTTTTTAACGGCTTTTGGATACGGGAAATTTGCGTACAGCCCAACGCTTGATGGCATGGAGCTACCCCAGCCGTCGCCCTTGGTGTAGAAGATTTTTTTGAGATTGGGAACTGCCGCCGAAAGATGCAGCGAACTTGTGTCTATNCTCACAAGCAATTTTGACACTTCAAACAGCCCNACCATGTCGTAGATNCGNTCGGCTACCATGTCGCCGATGTCCACGATNAAAAACTTGTCGCGCCATTTGCTGATGACGTGCTGACACTCCGGCATCGCGGCGAACGGGCTGGAATGACCGTTGAAGTTGTAGAGCAGGACGGGCANGTTCTTCTTGTTCTTTTTCAGGACTCGCGCAATCAGGGCTTGCTCGCGCTCGCGGTTGCGTTGGTCGAAAATNAGGGGCAGCTTGTTCATCAAGTCAATCGGAACGCCGGTTCTGNCCCAGATTGAGGTTTGATAGTTCGGCCACATTTGGAAATTGACCGCCCATTTGTTTTTGCCGAATACGAGCGTCGGGTCGCCCGCTTGCAGGGGGATGTCCGACCAGTCGCCACCGTCAGCCATCCACCAGCGCAGCACGCGGGCCTCGATGCCTTTTTCTTTGCAGTATTTTTGCGCCTTGGCGTAATCCGTGCCGGTCTGGTCTTGGATTTGGATGGCGTCAACGTAGGAGCAGCCTTCGTAAATGGAGCCGAAGCGTGTCGAGGTCACGACGATGGGGCGCACTCCGGTTTGGTCGAAGATGTATTTAAAAGCAGGTAGGACTATAATCGAATCCCCGAACCTGCCAAGCAGTAGAAATTTGTTCATCGTAGCCAGCATTTTTCCCAGAGTTTTTGTTTGGATAATTCAGGCATGTGCGCAAGTGCGACATCTTTGGGACACCACACCTTTAAGCGGACAGGACAGTCACAGGCATCGCACACGCCAAGTTTTGAGTCGAAAGCAGTGCGAAGGTTTTGACCCCTCACCCAGCCCAAAACGGCTTTGATGGTTTCCGCGTAGATTCCCCAGCGGGT
>JGI26470J50227_1000606_pt1 | contig 14287 bp, 15 predicted proteins | sample FreactTroBogLake_FD_50227 | JGI IMG/M metagenome (IMG submission 50227) | reverse complement strand
CCGTGGGCCGAGAAGATCTGCGCGTAGTGGTCGGCGTTCAGGTACCCCTGATTGAGACCCTCGGCGATGGCCTGCTGCGAGCGCATCATGATGGCGTCGACGACGCCGCGCACCATCATCAACAGGCCCAGAATGATGTACATCACGCCGATCTTCTTGTGATCGACGCTAGTCAGCCATTCCCGCCAGATGTAGCGCCATTTCTTGAAGTAGGCCACAACGGCCACCAGCGCGATGATGCCTATGGGCATCCCGACCGTCGCTGCGGCCAAAAAAGGATCGTGTAACGCGATCGAATCCCAGTTCAGTCTTCCAAACATCTCGGTTGCACTCCTATTTGCTAGTCGCGTTCGGCATTGGGGACGCAGTCATCTTCATGCTGTCGTCCGATGAGACCGACGTCGCCGAATCCGCCTTCTTCATGGCGTCACCCGTCATGGGCGCCATGGTCCCCTTGCCCATCATGCCCCCAAACAGGTTCACGACGTGGCCGAAGAGGTCTGGCTCCACCGTGGCGTAGATTGTGGCGGGCAGGCCGGCCTGGGGGGTATTCAGTTTCGTGAACTGTTCCACGCTCAAGGTCGAGGTGCTGGCCTTGGCGGCCTTCATCCATTCCTCAAACTTGTCCTTGGGCATGGAATTCGTGGGGAAGCGCATGGCGGCATAGCCCACGCCGCTGAACTCCATGTTGTGCCCTATGAAGGTGCCGGGGTGGTCGGCCTGAAGGTTCAGGTGGGTGATCATGCCGGCCATGACGTACATCTGGCTCCCCAGGTCGGGGATAAAGAACGAAGTCATCACCGTGGCCGAGGTAAGATCGAAGCTGACCGGCACCCCTTGAGGAATCGCGAGGGTGTTCAAGCTCGCAACTCCGTAGTCAGGGTAAATGAAGAGCCAGTTCCAGTCCGTGGAGACCACCTGCACGTGCAGGGCCTTCTCGGCCGAAGGGAGGGGCTTGTACGGGTCCAGGTCCGTGGTCTTGACCCAGGTCAGGTACGCCAGCACCCCGATGATGAGGATAGGGACGAGCCAGACGACGGTCTCGACCCTCACCGTCCCCTCCCAGTGGGGCTTGTACGTCGCTTTCTTGTTGGACTCGCGGTAGTGCGTGGCGAACCAGACCACCATGAAGAAGACAGGGATGATGACGATGAGGGCCAAGCCGACCGCCATGAGGATGAGGTCCCTCTCTTGGGCTCCCACAGGCCCCTTCGGGTCGAGCAAGGCTACCCCTTGGCAAGCGCTGAGCAGCAGAGCTAAGGGCAGTAGTCCTAGTAGCTTCACGACACGGCTGAGCTGTTTTTGTCTCATCAGGCCCCCTTGTGACGCAGCGCGGACGTGGAGACCGGCGTGCCATCGGTAAGATGGATTATATTTTCCCTNGTGATCCTGTCAACAATAGAATTCGGTTTTCTTTGTCAGGTAATCGTCGAATGGCTCAGGATGAAAAATTCCTCCTGCGACGGTTGGACTTCTTTTCTCTTTGCCGGAAACGCCTTGTCGAACTCTTTGACTTCGTCAGGATCGGTTTGGAAGACTTCGCTCTCGGCAAAACGCCAGGGACCGGCACCGAGGTAGCCCGAAGCCAACTCCAGGACAAGGAGCGCAGTCGGGAACACTCCATCGCCACTGGTGACATTGAAGCGCTTGCAACTTTTGAAACCGAACTTGACNTAGTTCCCTGGGGTCCCGTAGATGGCGACCGCCTTCCAGCCGAGGTCTTTCGCCCGGTCCAAGGAGTGTTGAATCAGTCGGCTTCCCAGCCCCTTGCGCTGGTGGTCGGGGTGGACGCTGACCGGCCCGAACGTCAGAACATCCTTCTCTTTGCCCTCGTCGCCATGGAGCAACGCGCGGGAGTACATGATGTTCGCAACGACCTTTTCGTCAACCGTCAGGACGAAGTCAAGTTTGCCAACGAAGTCAGGATGAGTCCTCAGCCTGTGGGCAAGATAGTGCTCGTCAGCCCCGGGGACATAAAGGTTCCAGAAGGCTTCTCGGGTCAACTCTTCCACAACCCGGTAGTCGGCCGCCGTCTCAAGTCTGATGGTCACGTCGTCCATCGCGTCCCCTTACGACGAAGTCTGCAGCAGTAAGGCTTGAGAATCAACTCAATCGAATTCCTCAGTGGACCAAACCGGTGGATGGAGGGACACTCCACGGGCACATTGTAGACAACGTCGCCAAAATACCATACATTTTGGCATCATGATACAGCGAGAACTCACCGCGCCGGATCGGTCGTTTTTTCTTTTTGGCCCTCGTCAGACCGGCAAGAGCACGTGGCTAAGCCACCTCGCCCTGGGCCAGGCCTGGACGATCAACCTCCTTCACAGCGAGACCTACTACAGGTACCTGCGAGATCCCTCGCAGTTCCGCCGGGAAGCATTGGAAAAGATTGCCCAGGGGACGAAATGGATCGTCCTCGACGAAGTGCAGAAGCTTCCCGCCCTGCTCGACGAGGTCCACGGACTGATGGAGACGACGTCCGCGAACTTCATTCTGTCGGGTTCCAGCGCCCGAAAGCTCAAGCGCGGAGGCGCCAACCTTCTTGGGGGACGAGCCCTCCGACGTGCTATGCATCCGTTCACGGTCAAGGAGCTCGGGACCCAGTTTGACCTCGAGACTGCCCTCCAATGGGGAACCCTTCCGCCACTCCTCGGATCGCCCAAAGGGGACCGGAAGGACCTCTTGGTTTCCTACGTCGAACTGTATCTGAGGGAAGAGATCCAACTCGAGGGACTGGTCCGCAATCTGGGGGGCTTCACACGCTTCCTTGACTTTGCCGCATCGTACTGCGGCGAGATTCTCAATTACAGTTCGTTGGCGAAGGAGGCCGGGCTGCCTATCAAGACCGTCCAGTCGTACTTCGAAGTGTTGGAGGACACCCTCGTCGCACTGCGCCTGCCCGCCTGGACGAAGAGTCCCCTGAAGCGTCTCGTCAGCCATCCGAAGATCTACCTCTTCGACAACGGCGTCACTAACGCTCTCAACCACAGGCTCGCCGGGGCCTTGGACCCCAGCGTTCGGGGTCGGCTCTTTGAACAGTTCTTGATCCAGGAGACCTTCCGCCGGCTGGACTACGCACAGGCCGATTCGGCGCTCTGGTACTGGAGGACCAACAACGGTGCCGAGGTCGACCTGCTCGTCGAGATTGGCGGGAACTTGGTCGCCGCCGTGGAGTTCAAGAGCCGTCCAGCCGTGTCGGGTGCGGACCTGAGCGGACTGCGGTCCTTTCACGGCGACCACCCTTCGGTCCCGTGCTTCATCGTATCCACGGCTCCTGAGCCGTTCCAGCTGGACTTTGCCAAGGTGCTTCCGTGGAGGGAGTACTTGGAATTGCTGATCAGGTTGTCGGAACCGGTGGCCTGACAAGAGTAGGACGAACCTCGATGTCCACGGATTTCGCCAGCATGACGTAGACCGGGCAGAGGGTCGATTCGGCCTTGGCCAGGCAGCCCTCTAGGTCCTGTTCGGTGGTGTCAGAACTGACAATCTCCAACGCGATGGTGATGCGGTTGAACACGGTCGGGTGAGTGTCGGAGCGGTCACCGGTCAGGGTTGCGCGGACGGAAGCCACCGAACGGCCCATTTTGCGCAGGAGCAAACCCACTCCCGAACCGGTGCAGGTGCCCAGGGCCACGAGGACCATTTCCATGGGCCCCGGGCCCGAGTCGTCCCCGAAGGGTTGATAGTAGTCAAGTTGAAACGGGGGGAANTCNCGCACCGTCCCGGCGAAGCCCATCTTTTGGTCGGTTGAAACCACCGACGCTGTCACAAGTCCCATCCTGTCTCCTTTGGCAGCCTCGGCTGCTCTTCCATTCGACGGGCGCCGCGCCAAAAGGTTACGCGAATTACTTTCTATTTGGTGGACGGGAGGCTAGCCGTCTTGCAGGATGGCCCAGCGGGCGCTGCGCACGTCTGCGGCCAGGACCTCGGTCAACCGTGAGTCGGCGGCGTCCCCGAAAGCCTTCTGGTAGGCCTGCCTGAGGTCCCGAAGCCGGACCACTTCGCCGCGGAACAACGGGTTGACGAAGTCCACGTCGGGACCGACCCTGCCCTTGGGGACCCAACCCCGCGCCTGGCCAAAGCGCACCCACTGCCGGCAGCGGCAAGGGTTGGACTTCTTGATGAACCCGCACCTGTCCTCCATGTACCCTTTCCAGCGCGTCACAGCCCGGTGGAGCGAAGCCTTCACGGCCCCTTCGGAAATTCCGAGGATCTGGGCAGCCTGGCGGTGCGAGAGGTCGAGGGTAACGGTGAGGCAAAACACGTGACGCTGGGCCGGGGGGAGACACTCGGTCAGGCAATGGAGGCACTTGAAGAGGGCCCACCCCTCGAGCGCGGCCGTCTCGGGGCTGTTGCCGTCGTCGGGGTCCCTCAGGTCTTCGAGGCGGAATCCCTGGTCTTCAGTCAGTTCGACAAGGGGCAGCTTCTTTCGCCGGACCCAGTGGTCCTTGCAGAGGTTGAGGACGATCTGGATGACCCAGGTTCGGAAGCTTGCCTCCTCCCTAAACGAGGCGAAGGCCTGGAAGGCCTTCAGAAACGCCTCTTGGGCAATGTCCTCGGCGAGGGCCAGGTCCCCCAGAAAGCCCAGCGTTGTCCGATAAACGTCGGAGTAGCACTCTCGATACAGGCGGTCAAACTCTTGCCCTTGTCTGTCCATGGTGATCAGAGGAGAGAGCGCTCAATCTCGCCGAGGATTCGATCAGCCGAGCGCACGCACACAAGGCAGACGGCCTTGGACAGCCCGTTGTCCGAGAACTTCCTTCGTCCTTCGTCTGTCTGAATGTCACAACCCAGGAGGTCGCGGCAACGGGTGGTGCCGTGGGACTCAACGAACCGCCGGTGGAAGTCCTGGACCAGGGCGTACACCCTCTCCTTCCCTTCCGCGTCGCCTGCGGTAGAATGCCCGTACCTCAGTCCCAGGACCAAACACGCGCCCGTGACAGCGCCGCAAGTATCCTGCAGCCGTCCCATACCGGCTCCCAGACCCGACGCGATTCTGAAGGCCAATTCCTTGCTGACGCCCAACGACCCGGCATTGGCGGCGAGCACTGACTGAGAACAGTTGAAACCATCTCGGAAATACGCTTCCGCACTTGTAGACAACCCGCGCCCTGCAAAAACTAACGTAGCCCGTGTCCAAGAAATGGGGGACCCTCAGTGCCTCGACTCCTGAGCGTATCAGATGTCGAGGAACTTGGGGGAAGTCCAGGCCGCAGATTACCAGCACAAACCCCTTCGGGCGCTTGAACCGCGGATTAAGGCGTCGATCCCGGGTCGTCAGAATCTTCCCCAACGAGGGCTCAGGGATCCGACTCGTTGGCGCTTTCTGGGGCGAGCCGACCGACGAATGGCAGGTGCTTCGAGCGCACATGAGCCAGGAAAGTCTTCGAAATCGAATGACGACCCAGCGCCGTTTGTACGACCTACGTTGATCCTGTTTTGCCCGTATGGGTTGATGCCAACCAAAGTTGGAGGTTGCTTAAAGGAAGCGAACCCCGGTTCCTTCTGAAAGTCTCATGAGCGTCACCGGATCTTGTCGGCAGCAACGATTGCGGACTGCAAGGCTTTTAGTTCTGCATTGCAATCGGGACAACCGCGCCGGAGATGTCGGTCAACGCCGGGAAATCGTGCCCCTACATCTTCATGATGTTCCAGACCTTCAGCATACTGATCGAGGAGTTCGCAAGTCTGATCACAGTCTAGTTCGTCCTCGTCGGTCATTTCTAGGATCGCCATCATGTCCGGCATTTGTGCGGGTGTCCCAAAGCTTGGCAGTAGAAGGTCCTTCAAAGGAATCTTCTTCCCAGGAGGCGAGCTCGATGGGTTCACAGGAACCTCCTTCGTTTTGGGGTTGTCATAGACGCTCCACAACCTTAGAGATCGCGGGAGCGTGTTTTCTTTCTTCCGGCGTCCTTCGATCGACAGAGCCGGTCATCAGTCCTTCCCGGATCAGCCTCTGCCTGAGCTTGAGCCGAGCATCATGGACAAGCTTGTAGAGGGCCCCCCTCGTGGTACCAAGTTTGACGACGACGGCGTCGGACGACATGCCCTGAACCGCCAGAGCCGTGAGTGCCGTCTTCTGGAGCGGCGTCAGCTCCTCATCCATGACCTTGTTGACCCAGGTCAGCATCATTTGGCCTTCCACACTATCGAGCGCCGAATCCGAAGAACCTTGCGCAGTCTCGTCCTTCAGCGGAGTGTCGTTCCACCGGGCGCGACGAAGCTCGGCCAGGGCGACTCGGATAGTGATCTTGTGGGCCCAGGTCGTGAACCGCGACAACCCCTGAAAGTCCTGGAGCCGCCTCAGAATGATGATCAGGGCCTCTTGGACAAAGTCTTCACAGTACCCGGCAAAATCCTGGTGGTCCTGACTCAAGACATTCGTGAGGGCGCCCGTCAACCCACGAAGCAGGATCACCCGCAAGTCGCTCAAGGCCTCGGTTCTCCGCGAGTCGGTCGAACCGAGGTCTTCGATCCAGCGTGGGTTGTCCCGTTCTGTCACTGAAGGTCCTCCTCGTCGTCCCCCGTCAAAAGTCAGGTAATCCCACCGAAAGTTCAAGTCCCCTGGTAAGGAAACTTGCGGACAGCCTCTCTAGACAGCACAGGAGAACTTCCCATGAACGAAAACATCAGCAAGGACGAGCCGGCGACCAAGCCTGGCTTCGTCATTGTCCAAATGAAGGTAAACAGCCTCGAGGACCTCAACGAGCGCTACGCAACTTTCGTCTTTCCCATTCTGCACAAGCACGGGGGAGAGATGATCGCCGGCTCGCCGACGCCCGTGGTAAAGGAAGGCGACTGGAACGGCAATTGGGCCGCAGTACTTCGGTTTCCCAGCGTACAGGCCGCGCTGGGTTGGTATCACGATGTCGAGTACCAGCCTTACCGGGAGCTCCGGATCAACGAGATCCAGTCGGAACCCGGCCGGGTTGTCATTCTCGAAGGATTCTGAAAGGAGCCAATGTGATGAACGAAAAAGTACTCTTGACCGGAATTACCGGCTATGTTGGCCAGCATTGCGCGGCCGAACTCCTAAGGCAAGGCTACGAGGTCGTCGGCACCATGCGTTCGACCTCGAAGGCCGAAGCCACGAAGTCCGCGATCTCGAAGGTGGCTCCTGTCGAGAAGGTTAGTTTTGTCCAGGCCGAACTACTGTCCGATGGGGGGTGGGCCGAGGCAATGAAGGGTTGCCAGTTTGTCCTTCACGTCGCCTCACCATTTTTCACCTCTGAGCCCAAGGACGAGGACGAGTTGATCGTGCCGGCCGTCGAGGGAACGAAGCGGGTGATCTCCTTTGCCCAGGCGGCGGGTGTCCAACGGCTTGTTCTGACATCCTCCATTGTGGCCGTGATGGCGGGCCGCAAAACCGGCACCTACGGCCCTGAAAGCTGGTCCGACCTGGATCAGAAGATCGGTGCCTACAACAGGAGCAAGACCTTGGCAGAGCTGGCCGCATGGAAAGCCAGCGAGAACTCGAAACTGGAGCTGACGGTCGTTTGCCCCGGCGGAATCTTCGGTCCGCCCGTGGGTGACACCATCGAAGGCGAAAGTGTGGCCGTGGTTCGGGGAATGATCACCGGCAGGACTCCCATGTTGCCTGACGCAGCCATGGGGATGGTCGATGTACGCGACGTCGCGCGCCTTCACGTCGCAGCCCTGACCGCCGAAGGAGCCGCCGGCAAGCGCTTCATCGCGGCCACTGCGCAGCCCGTCGAAATGTCAACTCTGGCGGCCATCTTGCGGGGCGCCGGGTTTCCGAAAGCGCCATCAATGAAGGCCCCGTCGTTTCTGCTGCGTTTCATGGCGCTGTTTGACCCTCAGGCGAAAGGATTCGCTCCCTTCTTGGGCCGTAAGGCGTCATTCGATAACCGGGCGACCTTTGAGATCCTTCACTGGAAGCCGACCCCCATCGAAACATCGCTAACCGAGATGGCCAAGGCGGTTTCGGCCCGGTCGTAGATTCGGCAGATCGCCTCGCTTGAAGAAGGCCGCAGAGCGCCGACTTGAGGGTCCTTGGACGCCCGTCCAAGGACCCAATTCAACATAAGCGGTATTCACCGCGTCATGACCCGCTTCGAACAGAAGAGCGAATACCTTGTCGCGCCGCTCAACTGGGCGTTGCCCGTTCCCCTCGGGTGGTCGACAANAGATTGGTTTGGTGGGGATTTGGTGAGCCTCACCGGTTCAGAGCTAGCGCCCCGAGGCGCCGAAGCCTGCCACTCCTTTCTGCCGCATGAGGAGGCGAAACTTACGGTCCCAAAACACGAGGACCTGCTCGGGAGTCTTGTTCCCGGCAATCATGTCTTGGTAGTACAGCCAAGACTCCGACATGTCGACCTTCATGTAGGCGTTCATTTCCGTGGAGACGAGTCCCGGGGCAATGTAGTCGCTGAACAACTGGTTCAACGGGCTGGCCGGGTGAGGGAGAGCCTTCACGTCCTTGAAGTTGGGGCGGTAAGCCGTGTTCGGATCCGCCAGATCGAGGGCAATCCTTTCCGGCTGGGCAAGGAACGAAAGATAGGCCAGAGCCAGATCGCGTTGCCGGGCTTTCNGAGGAACCAGCGCTCCACCGATCTGCCCCTGGCTGATCAGGTTGAGGGCCGGATCGTCCCACACCGGAAGCGGAAACAATCCCAACTCACGGTCAGGAGCTTTGGAAGCCATGTCCTGAAGGAACCACTGCCCCATGAACATCATGCCCACCTGCCCTTTTAGGAAGGCGTGTTGCGCGTCATTGTAGTCGGCATTGAGCGGGTTGGGCTGGAAGTAGCCCTTCCGCAGCAGTTCTAGGCCCCGGTCCAAGACAAGCCGAAACTCAGGAACCTGGTTCCAGTGCAGGGTCCCGGCGTTGATTTGCGGCCACAAGTCAGGCCGGACTTTGTTCCCCAGTGTACCCCAGGCCACCGTGGGCCAAATCTGGAAGGTCCAAGTGTCCTTGAACGGCCCGAACAAGGGAGTGACCCCGGCTTTCTTCAAGGTGCCGCAGATGCTCAGAAGCTGAGAATACGTGCGCGGAACGGCAAGTCCCAGGCGCCGGAACAGGGCCTTGTCGTACACCATTCCGATTCCGCTCTCATCGATCATGCGCTGGAACAGGTAAATGTGCCCATCGGGCGACCGCAATAGGTCGGGGCGAATCATCCGGGCGACCCAGTCCTGTCCGCTCAGATCCGTCATCGTACGCGCAGGGTCGAGTTCGTTCTCGGCCGACGCTTTGCTGTACACCAAAATATCCGGCGGAGTTCCCGAAGCCAGTTGCGTCTGAAACGTGAGTTTGGCCTGGGCATCGGGAATCAGATCCAGACGGATCTTGACGCCCGGATGCGCCGCCTCGAAGGCGGCGATATGGGCCGGGCTGAAGAACGAGTTGGAAGGGATTGCCGATTCTTTGGAAGCCGCGATCACCAGGTCGACCGCCCGGGCCCCCGTAGGAACCAGCAGGAGCGCCAAGAGAGAAACAACGGCCGGGACTTTCATGGAAGCTCCTTTTCCCATGGCTGGGGCCGCGCAATGGCGTAGCCTTGGACGTAGTCGATGCCCATGGTCGTCAGGAGGTCCACGGTGGTTTGGTCCTCGGCAAATTCCGCGATCGTCTGCTTGCCCATGATGTGGGCCACTTCGTTCATNGCCCGGACCATGACTTGGTCGTTAGCGACGGTGGGCATTTGTCGCACGAAGCTGCCGTCGATCTTGAGGAAGTCGACGGGTAGCGAGCGCAAGTAGCCGAAGGAGGCCTGCCCGACGCCGAAATCGTCGATCGCCACTGTACAACCGAACTCGCGCAGGCGCTGAAGACCGGAGGCGAGGTTCTCCAGATCGCGGACCACGGCGCTTTCCGTGACTTCAAAACACAGCAGGGTGGGATCGACCTTCGACACCTCGAGCCATTCCAGCAACGAAGTGAAGAACCCCGGAGAACTGACGGTATCACCCGAAAGGTTGATACCGAAGACTGTTCGCGACGGAATACGGGCGCCCGGGGCCGTGAGGAGTCGCAAGGTCTCGGTGACTACCCAGCGGTCGATGGCCCGGATCAGCCCGGTGCGCTCTGCGACCGGAATGAACTCACCAGGCGGGATGACCGTCCCCTGGGTGTCCACCATACGGATGAGCACTTCGTAGTGCATCTCAACGTTGTCAGGAGACAGGGGACTGATCTTCTGCAAGTAGAGCCGGAAGTGCCTTGCCTCGAGGGCCTTGCGGATGAGTGCGACCCGGTCGAAATCCTTACCACGGGTCTGGGCTTCNGGATCGTCTTCCCGATAAATCCGGACCACCGAGCGACCGGCATCCTTGGCCATGGCGCAGGCCACCTCGGCCCTGCGTAACAGCTCCAAGGCGCCCCCTTCCGGGAATGAGGGAACCAGGACCGCCCCGACCGTTGCGGAACAGCTCAACAGAGCCCCTTCCCATTCCAGCGTCGTGGAGGCCACGGTACTCAGCACCTTGAGTCCGATGGTTTCCAGGCTTTCGGCGGAACAGCGGTCCAGCAGCAAGAGAAACTCATCGCCTCCGAACCGAGCCAGGAGGCCGTCAGAGGGGACCAGCGGCCACAGTTGCATGGCCACCAGTTTGAGCAACGCATCGCCGGCGGAGTGACCCCGACTGTCGTTCACCATCCGGAAGAAGTCGAGGTTGACCAGCAACAATCCTGCGGCAACCGGCTCAGCCTGGGCCGCCAGGGCCTGGAGTTTCTGTTCCACCACCCAAAGAAACCGGCGGCGGTTGGGCAGGCCGGTCACCGGATCCTGGTAGGCCAAGACCTCCAGCTCGGCTCCTATGTCCACTTCCCATTGACGGTTCCGAAGAACCAGGACCTTTTGACCCGCCTCGCGGCTCACGGCGTACGACAACGTGACCGACGTGGAATCCGCCTCGGGAAGCTTCAAGATCAGATCGGTGACGGGGCGGATCCAAGGGTCAGGAGCGTCCAGGGTGCGCTTCAGGTCGAAACTTTGACCCTCTATGGTGGTCAGCAGGCCCTCGCCCTGCGACAGATCGTGCTCAAGAATCGGCCCCAGCCACTTCTGGGCCCCCGCGTTCCGAAAGATGGTCCGCCCCTGGCTGTCAAAGGCCAGCACGCCGTCCGTCAGAAGGTCCAACGTCAGAGCGTTCTTGGCGTGCTCAGCTTCCAGGGCACGTCGCGAAGTCTCGGCCCGCTGGATCCAGCGACTGAACCGCACCACCACGAGGGTCATCATCAGGGCCGCACAGAGGATTTCAAACCAGAGAATGAAAGTGTGCAGGGTGCGGGACCCTTCTGAGGCGAGGTTGATGTAGTTGATCACAATGACCCGCAAGGCACCAAAGGCCAACACCGAACGTTGGGCCAAGTAGCCTCTCAGGCTCTCATCCCAAGGTTCCTCGTGCAGGAGTGGATTGAGGACCGAAAGCAGGTCATCCACCTGCAGGTCGGCCGACTCCCAGTCGGCCAAGAGCGAATCGGCCCAACCGAAAGAAAGGAACAGCGACCCCGCGACAACCACACGGGTGCCATCGAACGGGTGGATGCCCGCTGCTTCCACTGCCGAAATTTTCTCGGTCAAGGATGCCTTCGAGATCAAGGTCCGGAAGGCCTGGCGCAGGGTATCGACCTGTGCCACGGCCTGAACCAAGGCTTCCCTGTCCTCGGGGGTCCGCGAATAGAGCGACCGCTGCACCGCCAGCTCGGTCTGATGCAGGGCGTCACTCCACCGCATCTGTGCTGTTAGGTAGCTGCGCACCAGCATTTCGGTTTCAGAACTCGCAACGAAGAGTGTGAGAAGTCCAACTCCCCAGACCACCAATAGCCAAGTAATCAGATTCGGCCGTAAGCCCGAGGCTTTCTTGGTCATACGTCGCCCCCGACGGCCCGGTTCCGTCCGTTTCTCTTGGCCTGGTAGAGACACGAGTCGCCCTTGCGGACAAGCGCGTCGATGTCACCGGCTTCTGACCGAGTCGAACAGTAGCCCAGACTGACAGTGATCTGAAGGCGCTCGCCACCGTACTCGAAGGAAGTGTCCTGAACCCGCTGGCGGATCCGCTCGGCGGTCGGGGCCACGTGGTCGGGGTCGGTTCCGACCAGCAGGATGCCGAACTCTTCGCCTCCGAGCCGACCAACGAGGTCGCCCTCGCGGGTCTCACGCATCATGACATCGGCGACATGCTGGATCGCCAGGTCGCCGCATTCGTGGCCCCAGGTGTCGTTCACTTTCTTGAAATGGTCGATATCGAGCATGATGAAGGCAGCCCGGGTGCCTTTTGATGCCGCCAGAGCCCGTTCATACCAAGCCCGCCGGTTGAGCACCCGGGTCAAGCTGTCAATCGTCGCCTGAAGGTGGTTCTCCCGGGTCAGTCTCCAGGTTTCCCGGGCATATTGGCGCTGGGAGCTGATGGCAAAGCCCAGGAATCCCTGGGCGGGAACGATGATCGAGAATGTGACCATAAGGGCAGTTGCGGACTCAGAGGTTCCGAGCGCCGCCAGAAGGGTTCCGGCATCGCACACCAAGCAAGTGGCCAGGTACACCGGCAGGCGCAGAGCCGGAGAAAGGACAAAAGCCCCAAACAGGAAGAACAGGATCACGAACGGTGCCAGTTCGGGGCGGTGAAGGATCAGGGCTTGCATACTGATGAGACTCAGCTGGGCCAACACGCCCAGCAGACTGGCCTGGATATCACGGCCACGTTGGGAGAACGTGCCCTGAAGGGCGAACGTCATCAACACCAGGCAGAGCAGGGTGACAAGCCGGAACGGCACAGACTCGAGCATCCCAGGTCGGGCCGATTCCTGAATGAACTCCAAGACCGCCATGGTCACGTAAACGCCGATGCTGATCCAAGTCACTTTCCAGGCCAATGGAAACGCACGACGGGCCGTCCAGTCCTCGAACGTAGCAAACTCTGTCAAATGAAGTCGTCGTTCCTTCAAATCGGAACTTCCGTCTGAAGTCGGATTCATTGTAGCGACCCCTTCCCATGATTCGCACTAACCTTAACTTCGTCGATCCGCCGGTGGGTTGCAAGGTTACAGGTACAACGGCGGACGAAATCCCACGCCTAATGGCTTATTTCCTCAACCCCAAAGTCTCACCACATTCCATCCCGACCTCTACCAGACCGCTCTTTCTTCCTCGTTGGCCCTCGCCATGCGGGCAAAAGCACTTGGTTGAGCCAACTGAACATCGGTCCCACCTGGACGGTCAACCTCCTTCACAACGAGACCTTCTACCGCTACCTCAGAGACTCTGCCCAGTTCCGACCGGAGGCCCTCGAAAAGGTCGCCACCAGGACGACCTGGATCCTCCTCGACGAGGTCCACANTCTCCTTGAGGCCACCTCCGTCCAATTCGTCCTGTCCGGATCGGGCGCCCGTAAACTGAAACGAGGCGGAGCCAACCTTCTCGGTGGCGGGCCCTTCGCCGGGCCATGCACCCGTGTTTACAGTCCATGAGTTGGGAGCTCTGTTTGACCTCGAAACAGCCCTCCAATGAGGAACCCTACCTCCCCCTCTTGGGCTTGTCGGCGAAAGACCGAAAAGACTCCCTTGTGTCCTGGGTCGAGATCTANCTGCGCGAGGAGATCCAGCTCGAAGGACTGGTCAGGAACCTCGGGGGCTTCACCCGGTTCCTCGATTTCGCCGCCTCCTGCTGCGGAGAGATCGTCAACTACAGTTCCGTGGCCAAGGAGGCTGGGCTTCCCATCAAGACTGTCCGGTCCTATTTTGAGGTCTTGGAAGACACCCTCGTCGCCCTGCGCCTCCCCGCATGGACCAAGAGTCCCCTGAAGCGGTTGGTCAGCCACCCGAAGGTCTACCTCTTCGACCACGGGGTGACCAACGCGTGTCCGGGGCCGGCTTTTTGAGCAGTTCCTCGTGCAGGAGACGTTCCGGCGAATGGACTACGCCCGGGCCGACTTCGCCCTTTGGTACTGGCGGACCAACAACGGGGCCGAGGTGGACCTTCTGGTCGAGTTGGACGGACGGCTCGTGGCCGCCGTCGAGTTCAAGAGTCGATCGACCGTTTCTCGTGCCGACCTCAGCGGCCTGAGGTCGTTCCACGGAGATTGCCCCGAAGTTCCGTGTTTCCTCGTTTGTACCGCGCCAGAACCGTTCCAGCTGGACTTGGTTCAGGTTTTGCCTTGGAGGATGTATCTCGAGTCACTCCTTGGGTCTTTGCTCAAGACGTCCTAGACTTCAGGTATGACCGCTTTGGGGATGGATTGGTGCCTTTCTGCCATGTTGTGGTCTCCCTTTCGTTCACAAACGGATATCAGCCGATATCAGCCGATATCAGCCGATATCAGC
>JGI26470J50227_1000605_pt1 | contig 14306 bp, 10 predicted proteins | sample FreactTroBogLake_FD_50227 | JGI IMG/M metagenome (IMG submission 50227) | reverse complement strand
GGCGCCGGCATCGGCGAATTCCTTAGCCACTTCGATTGGCAAGCCATACTGGCTAGTTGCGCTGAGTTCTCCCTGAACAAGTCGGACAGCGCGACCATCTTTAACATCAATGGCAGGTAGAAGCTCTAGTTTATTTAAAGTATTCATCAGAGAGTCTTTGCCCAATTCGAGATTAAGCGCGCACCATTTGCGCCACTCTTTTCTGGGTGAAATTGAACAGCGCATAGAGAGTTCCACTCGACCGCAGACAAAAACTTCTCTCCATACTCAGTCCAACTATTCACAGCATCTGGGACACCCTTCTTTGCTGCGTATGAATGAACAAAGTAAAAGGAAGCCCCATCTAGTCCTTCAAAGAGTCTTGAACCTTTTCCTGCAGAAACCGTATTCCANCCAATGTGAGGCAAGATCTCAGATTTAAGTTCGCTTACCTCCCCGGGTAAGACACCAACTCCACTTGCTCCACCTTTTTCGGTACCCTGCTCAAAAAGTATTTGTAAGCCCACACAGATTCCAATAACAGGTTTACCAGCAGAAACTCGATTCAAGATTATTTCTTTGCCACCAGCATCTACTAACTGCTTCATGCATGCTCCGAAGGCACCAACTCCCGGAACAACTAGACCGTCGCTATCAGCGCAGGCCTTTGGATCCGATGTAATGACAGTCTTGATTCCAGTGAGTTCAAAAGCACGTTGGGCCGAACGAAGATTGCCAGAACCATAGTCAAGAATTGCAATCAAAGAGTGCCCTTAGTTGAGGGAATTCCTGTAACGCGCCCATCAATCGCCACTGCATCACGTAGTGCGCGCGCAACAGCTTTGAACTGGGCTTCAAAGACGTGGTGAGCGTTACGGCCTTCTAGAACACGAATATGCAAAGCAATACGCGCTTCAGCAACTATAGATTCCCAAATATGGCGTCCAAGTGTCGTATCAAAGGTACCAATTAATTCAACAATTTCAGGTTGACGGTGTACTAGATAAGGTCGGCCCGATAGGTCAACAGCCGCTTGAACGAGAACTTCATCAAGTGGAACCATCGCATCTCCAAAGCGACGAATGCCTGCCTTGTCGCCAAGTGCTTCTCTGAGTGCTTGACCAAATGCGAGTGAAGTATCTTCAACCGTGTGGTGGGAGTCAACATCAACATCACCTGTTGTCTTCACTGTTAGATCAAATCCGGCGTGCTTGCCCAGCTGAGAAAGCATGTGCTCAAAGAATGGAACGCCCGTCTGAATATCGATAACACCTGTGCCATCAAGGTTGAGTTTGACCAATACTTCCGACTCTTTGGTCTTGCGTTCAACTGTTGCGATACGTGGAGCACTCATTTATTTCTCTCTCATCTAGCAGTGGTGTGATGGTTCTGATTATTCCGTAATTCCTCGAAGCGCCGCTATGAATTGATCATTTTCAGCTGGGGTTCCTATAGTCACGCGCAAATATCCACGGAGTCCAATATCTCGTATCAAAATACCCTGATCCAAAAGGCGCTGCCAGACGGCACTCGCTTCATCTGTGAAGCCACTGAAGAGAATGAAGTTTGCTGCGCTAGGGACAGGTTTATAACCCATTGAAGCAATAGCCTCTGCAACCCTTGAACGCTCAGAAACAATTGTTGCAATCTCTCCCTGCATCAATTCAGAGTGATCTAATGCAACTTCTGCCGCTGCCTGTGTAATCGAGCTGAGGTGATAAGGAAGTCGCGCAATAAGCGCCGCGTTCACTACGGCTGGATGCGCAACGAGGTAACCGAGTCTAGTTCCGGCAAAAGCAAATGCTTTACTCATGGTTCTGACAACGACTACATGCTGGAAATCTGCAATCAGACCCACCGCTGAGACTTCTTGAGAAAACTCCGCGTAGGCCTCATCAACAATAAGTAGGGCTCCAACTTGTCCGGCGAGATCTGCCAACTCACGGATGTGAGTAAGGGGTGTTGAAGTGCCCGAAGGATTGTTTGGAGTTGTCACAAATATCAATGAAGGGTTCTTCTCAAGAATGAGCTTCTTGGCAACAGCCATATCGATGGCAAAGTCCTGATCGCGAGTTCCGGCAAACCAAGGAGTTCTAGTGAGCTGAGCGATGAGTGGATGCACTGAATAAGAAGGGGTGAATCCAAGTGCAAGGTGATCGGCTCCCCCACAAGCAATCATGATTGTTTGGAGGATTTCATTGCTTCCGTTTGCCGCCCAGATATTTTCAGTTGTGACATTTGTGTCAGTTGTCTTAGAAATATATTCTGCAAGTTTGCTGCGAAGTGCTTGTGCATCACGATCTGGATAGCGGTTTAGCCTGTGCACTACTTCACTAATACGAGAGACAATCGCATCTTGAACAGCCTTAGGGAGTTCAAATGGATTCTCGTTTGTATTGAGCGCAACCACATCAGAAATTTGAGGCGCTCCGTATGGAGAGATTCCGTAGAGGTCGGCACGAATAGGCAGCCAGTATGGCCAGGCAGATGCCATTATTTTTTCCCTTCAAAACGTGCTGACATTGCTTCACCGTGTGCAGGTAAATCCTCAGCGTTTGCCAAAGTGATAACTGTCGGGGCAATCTGATTAAAGGATGCCTCATCATAAGAAATGAAATTAACGCCCTTTAAAAATGTTTGAACAGATAGCCCGCTGGAGTGACAAGCACATCCACCCGTTGGAAGAACGTGATTTGAGCCAGCTGCATAATCGCCCAGTGACACAGGGGTGAAGCGTCCAAGAAAGACAGCGCCCGCATTTCTAATAGATAATGCAACTTTTTCTACATCTGTTACATGTAGTTCCAAGTGCTCAGTTGCTAACGCATTAACCACATCTATGCCTTGTTGAATAGACTCAACAAGAACAATCGCAGATTGAATTCCGTTGAGCGCAGTCGTAATTCTCACCGAGTGCTTTGTCGCTGGTATGCGCTTTCCAAGTTCATCCCGAACACTTTGTGCAAGTGTTTCAGAGGTGGTCACAAGAACAGCTGCTGCATGTACATCGTGCTCTGCTTGGCTGATGAGGTCAGCAGCAACTTCTGCGGCAATAGCGCTCTCATCTGCAAGAATCCCAATCTCGGTTGGGCCTGCTTCCGAATCAATGCCAATTTTCCCACGCAAGGCTCGCTTTGCTGCTGCGACGTAAATATTTCCCGGACCAGTAACAAGATCTGTGGCCTCACAAACTCCGTCAACACCATATGCGAACATCGCAACAGCTTGCGCTCCCCCGACTGCATACACTTCTTTAATCCCAAGTAGGGCGCACGTTGCCAAAATAGTTGGGTGTGGCAAACCATTAAATTCTTTTTGCGGAGGTGAGGCAACAGCGATACTTGCAACTTGAGCAATCTGGGCGGGTATCACATTCATCATCACCGAACTTGGATAAACAGCGAGCCCTCCAGGAACGTAAAGTCCAACACGATCAACTGGAATCCAGCGCTGCGTGACTTCCGCCCCAGGAACTACTTGCGTTGTTTGTGATTGTCTAATTTGGCTACCATGCACTTTCTTAATTCGCTCGATTGCGGTTTCAAGCGCAGCGCGAATTTGTGGGTCAAGGTCTGCTAGTGCTTTATCTAATTCACTTTGTGTAACACGAATGTGGGCTGGCTTTACCCCTTCAAATTCTTCCGCAAGTTCACGAAGGGTTTCTTCATTTCCATTTTCAACTCGCTTAAGTATCGGGGCAATAGCGGCCATGGCAGTCTCAATATCCATAATTGCTCGGGGTAGCGCTTTACGATATTGCCCACGAGATAAGGACTTGCCGCGAAAATCTACCGTGCGGATATCTAGGCCTATAGGGGAATTCACTGAGTCATTCTAAAGCGTTGGAAGTCCCGGAAGGTACAAATAAAAGCTAAGAGACCAAACAGTCTGGACCAAGGACGGATTTCAAGTCTGCGCTCAAACTTGGCGAGGCAGTCACCCGAAGATCATCATCAATCTTCATCACAAGCCCTTTTTGCCCATCATCTAATTTTAAGTGAACTTCCCGAGAGCCAGGATGGGATCGCAGAATTTCTTTCATGCGATCAACCAACGGCGGCGTTACTCGAGCAGCGCTCATCGTGATCACAAGGGGCCCTGCTGGCGCTCCGGTTATATCTGGCAGTGACATTTCTAGCGCTGTGATGCGAGGGGCTTCTTCACGCTTGTCAACGCGGCCTCTAATTGTCACTACTTGATCCTCAATTAAATTCATTGCGTAATTCACATATGTGGTTGCAAAGAAGAGAACATCGGCTGCACCTTCTAGATCTTCAATTGAAACTATTGCCCAAGCGTTTCCTTGCTTGGAAACTTTTCTCTGTACTTGTGTAATTAAACCTCCAATGGTCACAATTTGATCATGGCCGACAGAATCATCGGATAATTGTGAAAGTGGAATATCTACTGCAGCTCTTAAAACATGCTCGATTCCAAGGAGTGGATGATCTGATACATAAAGCCCAAGCATCTCTCTTTCATAAGTAAGAAGCATTCGCTTTTCCCATTCCCCAGTGGGGATGTCCAACTGAAGGCCAGAAACAGATGTTGTTGCCTCAGCATCAGCTGAACCAAAGAGATCAAACTGCCCGATGGATTCAGCGCGTTTTGTCTCTGAAATTGAATCAAGAGCTTCTAAATAAACCAACATTAAGCCGCGCCGTGAGGATCCAAGTGAATCGAAAGCACCAGCTTTGATGAGAGATTCGATTGTCTTCTTGTTACAAACGCTCTGATCAACCTTAGTAAGGAAATCTCCAAATGAGTTATAACGACCTTTGCTTGCGCGATTAGCCGTAATAGAAGCAACAACATTCTCTCCCACGTTTCGAATCGCGGTAAGACCAAAGCGAATATCCGCTCCCAGTGGGGTGTAGTCAGAAGATGATTCATTGACATCCGGAGGCAGCACTTTAATACCCATACGTCGGCACTCACTTAAATAGAGGGCGCTCTTATCTTTATCATCTCGAACACTCGTCAAAAGTGCAGCCATGTATTCCGTTGGGTAATTTGCCTTCAGATACGCGGTCCAATAAGAGACAAGTCCATACCCAGCACTGTGAGCTCGGTTAAATGCATAGTCAGAGAACGGAATCAATGTGTCCCATAGCTTTTTGATTGCCCCAGTGCCAAAACCATTTGCTTGCATTCCAGCTTCAAAATTTACGTATTCTTTATCTAGGATTTCCTTATTCTTCTTACCCATCGCTTTTCGCAATAAATCTGCTCGTCCTAATGAGAAGCCAGCAACTTTTTGCGCGATCGCCATTACTTGTTCTTGATAGACGATGAGACCGTATGTGTCACCCAAGATTTCCTTCAGGGGTTCAGAGAGTTCGGGATGAATTGGCTCAACTACCTTGCGCTTATTTTTTCGATCGGCGTAATCAGTATGCGCATTCACTCCCATAGGTCCTGGGCGATATAGGGCAATCACAGCTGAAATATCTTCAAACGAATCTGGCGCCATCTGACGCAGTAGCGCCCGCATAGGCCCACCATCTAGTTGGAAGACTCCGAGTGTTTCGCCTTTGCCAAGTAGCTCATAGGTTTTCTTGTCATCCAATGCAAGTGTAGAAAGATCAACGGCTTCTCCTGCATTAGCTTTGATATTGAGTAAGCAATCATCAAGCACTGAGAGATTTCGAAGCCCCAAGAAGTCCATCTTGAGTAATCCAATAGATTCACAAGCTCCCATGTCGAACTGGGTGATGATCGCGCCGTCTGCTTCTCTGCGATGAATAGGAATGACATCAAGCAGTGGCTCGCGACATAAAATCACTCCAGCTGCATGTACTCCCCACTGTCTTTTCAAGCCTTCAAGACCTCTTGCCGTATCCACGATTCGCTTAGCATCTGGATCACTCTCATAAAGTGAGCGGAACTCGCCTGCCTCACCAAAACGTTCGTTCTTAGAATCAAAAATCCCAGACAGAGTTATGTCTTTGCCCATAATTGTTGGCGGTAGGGCTTTGGTAATTTTGTCACCAATTGCATATGGGTATCCAAGCACCCGAGTTGAATCTTTTAGCGCTTGCTTGGATTTAATGTTGCTATAGGTAATGATCTGGGCAACTCGGCCTTCACCATATTTGTTTGTTGCGTACGCGATCATCTCCGAGCGTCGCCGTTCATCGAAATCAAGATCGATATCAGGCATTGAAATACGCTCTGGATTCAAGAAGCGCTCAAACAAAAGCCCATGCTTAATTGGATCAAGAGCGGTAATTCCGAGTGAATACGAAACAAGTGAACCAGCAGCAGAGCCTCGACCTGGGCCCACTCGAATGCCTACTTCACGAGCATGAGCGCACAGGTCTGAAACAACTAAAAAGTAACCAGGGAATCCCATCTTGATCATGACGTCGAGTTCATAATTCAAACGCTCTTTGTATTCGGGAGGGACAGTTCCGCCCATTCGTTCGACTAGGCCCTTCTCGGCAAGTGAACGCAGCCATGAATCTTCAGTCTGTCCATCTGGCACTTCAAATTTAGGAAGTAAGTTTTCATTTTCACGCATAGTGATGTTGCAACGTTCAGCAATCAATAGGGTGTTATCGCATGCCTCAGGAAGATCAGAGAATAATTCCCGCATTTGCGCAGCACTCTTGAGGTAGAACTCGCTATTTTCAAATTTAAATCTCTTTGGGTCGGCAATAGTGGATCCTGATTGAACGCATAAAAGCGCTTCATGCGCACCAGCATCTTCATGCTTTGTGTAATGCAGGTCGTTAGTTGCGAGCAACGGAAGCCCTAGCTCTTTAGCTAATTTGAGAAGATCTGCCTTGACACGGTTCTCGATATCGATCCCGTGGTCCATAATTTCTAGATAGAAATTCTCTTTACCAAATAAGTCTCTTAACTCTGACGCTGCGGTCAATGCATCTTTATATGCACCCATACGGATCTTTGTTTGAATTTCTCCGCCTGGGCAGCCTGTCGTTGCAATCAAGCCTTCTGAATACTGAGAAAGTAATTGACGATCCATGCGGGGCTTGTAATAAAAACCTTCGAGGGAAGCAAGTGACGATAGTTTGAATAAATTGCTGAGGCCAGTGTTGTTCTCCGCAAGGATCGTCATATGCGTATATGCACCACCACCTGAGACATCGTCCTCTCCGCCGTCTGCCCACTTCACACGCTTCTTNTCAAAACGGCTCTCAGGTGCAACATAAGCTTCTATTCCAATAATTGGTTTAACGCCGGCTTTCTTGGCTTGCTTATTAAATTCATAAGCGCCAAAAACATTTCCGTGATCTGTAATCGCAATTGCGGGCATTCCCTGCCTAGCTACCTCTTGGACCAATTCCTCGACTCGCGCTGCACCATCGAGCATTGAGTACTCTGTGTGAACGTGGAGGTGGGCGAAACTGGAATTGTCAGACACGGTTAGGCAGATTACTACTGAGATTAATTCCCATGGCTGTTTCGGGCTAAGGTCGCAAGTGAGCGTGTCAGATCGCTTGGGTACTCGCAATTAAATGACAGGTGCTCCCCTGTGATCGGGTGCGTGAAGGCAAGTTGGCGTGCGTGTAGCCATGGCCTGTGCATCTCAAGTCGTTCAGCGATCGTGTGGTCTGCCCCATATGTGAGATCACCAACAAGCGGGTGATGAAGCGCGGAAAAGTGAACCCTAATCTGATGGGTGCGCCCAGTTTCTAATTCAATCTCCAATAGTGAGACTGCAGGAAACAACTCCAGTGATTTGTAATGCGTGATGCTCGGTTTGCCATCTGCAACTACAGCAAATCGATAATCTTCGCGCGGATGACGATTGATCGGAGCATCGATCGTTCCCTCGGAAGGATCCATATGTCCCTGCACCATCGCGTGATAAACCTTTTTCACAACTCTGTCTCTAAACTGATCCTTTAAATTTGCATAGGATGCCTCATCTTTAGCAACAACCATCAACCCAGTTGTTCCAACGTCAAGTCGATGAACTACGCCTTGTCGCTCGGCAGCCCCACTAGTTGAGACGTTGTAACCGGCAGCAATAATCGCCCCGATAACTGTTGGTCCTTGCCATCCAGGACTTGGATGGGCAGCAACTCCAGCAGGTTTATTAATAACAATTATGTGGTCATCATTAAAGACAACATCTAATCCTTCAATGGGGGTTGCGGTAAGAGTTGGAGGTACTTTGGCTGCTGGCATCAATATTTCAAGAACATCACCCGTTGAGACTTTGTCAGATTTAGTGACAACTTTTCCAGATTTGCTGATTTCTCCGGATTCAATGAGGTCAACTATGACCGAACGGCTCAGACCCAACATGCGTGCAAGAGCTGCATCTACTCTCTCTTGATTCAGGCCCTCAGGAATAGAGATGACTCGCTCCTGCCGCTTTAAGCTCTCAGGAAGCGTCATCAAATGCCCTCGGTTTCACATTCTTAATAAGGAGCAAGCCGATAGTGGCTGCAGAGATAACAATAGAGGTGTCCGCAAGATTAAATACCGGCCAATGAGGCAATTTAATCCAGTCGGTAACTGCTCCTTTAAGCCAATAGGGATTTCTAAAAATTCGATCACTCAGATTGCCACAGATTCCGCCAAGTAAAAAACCTAAGGCAATTCCCCAGGCTCTTGAAGTGATGCTTCTAGCAAATAAATAGATTCCCGCAATTGCCGCTAGTGAGAGAAGCGAGAGAAAGTACGTGGCACCTGTCGCCAAACTAAATGCGGCCCCTGAGTTGCTTGTGAGTTCAAGCTCAAGGAAGCTGCCAATAACTTTTATAGGGGCGGAGGAGAGAGTCCTGATCGCTAATGCCTTGCTCCCCGCGTCAAAGATGAAGACAATAAGTGAAACCCCTGCAAGCCACCGAACCGCAAGTGCATTCGGTGAAAATGGTTTGGGTTTGCTCAGCGCCGTTCTTCTTTCTGCTTACAGACCATGCAAAGTGTTGCGCGAGGGAATACTTGTAGACGTGCCTTGCCAATCGCATTGCCACATTCTTCGCATCTTCCATAAGTCTTAGTATCGATTCTTTCAATGGCACGCTCTGTCTGTATGACCATGTCACGCGCGTTATATACCAATGACATTTCGTGTTCCCGTTCAAAGGTTTTGGTACCTGCATCGGCCTGATCATCTCCGGCACCAACTCCGGCGGCAAAAATAAGATCTTCCATCTCACTCTCGGCATCAACAAGCTCAGATTTCAAGCGAACAAGTTCCTTGCCTAATTCAGTTTTCATAGCTTTAAGTTCAGTAGCGGTCCAAGGATTCTCACCAGCTGCAACAACGTGTGGGGCGGGAGCGGCCTTAATGGGTTTGAGCGGGGCAACTTTCTTTCCACTCTTTGTGGGACGAGGTGGTGGTGGCATAACTAGGCGGCGCTCTTCAACAACAACTTCGGGTCCGTTATTAACTTCGCGAGGGGTCACTGTGATTGTTGTTGAGTCACCTTTTGTTGTGCTCTGGAGCTTTGCAGGAAACGGTTTGCCAGGCTTGCGCTTGGCCAGAGATGGCTTAACAATATTTGGAGAACGGCCTGCAACTTTCTTTGCAGGTGCGGCCTTCTTGGCAGCAGCCTTCTTTGCAGGAGCCTTTTTTGCAGCGCTCTTTTTCTTCACTGGTGCTTTCGTGGCGACTTTCTTGGCAGTCGTCTTCTTGGCAGGTGATTTCTTTGCTGCTTTTTTCTTAAGTATTGCCATGTAAATTTTCGCTTCTCTAGTTTTTCCTGCGGGCGAACCCTTTATGCTGCGGCAGAAGGCTAGAACCCAACCCCCAGTTTTACCAACTCTGCCGCGCTAGACTCGCCCTCTTAATTCATCTAAGCGTGAAGGGGTACTGGTGGCCGAAAAGTCTGACGGATCCTTCCGCACCCTTGCCCCACAAATTGACCTGCCTTCTGTAGAGCAGGACATTTTGAANTTCTGGGAAAAGAACAACATTTTTGAAAAGTCAGTTTCAGCCCGTGATGGCGCACCACGTTGGACTTTCTATGAGGGTCCTCCAACTGCAAATGGTTCACCTGGAACTCACCACATCGAAGCTCGAGTATTTAAGGATTTATTTCCACGTTACCAAACAATGAAAGGCNATCAAGTAATCCGTAAAGCGGGTTGGGACTGCCATGGTCTTCCTGTTGAAATCGCCGTTGAAAAGGAACTTGGTTTCTCAGGTAAAGGNGATATTGAAAAGTATGGCATCGCTGCATTTAACGATAAGTGCCGCGAATCCGTNCAGCGCCATGTAGATGAATTNACATCCATGACTCGTCGCATGGGCTTTTGGGTAGATTTCGATGAGGCCTATTGGACCATGTCGCCTGAATATGTTGAAAGTGTGTGGTGGTCACTACAACAAATCTGGAAAAAAGGATTACTTGTTCAAGACCACCGAGTTGCTCCCTATTGCCCACGTTGCGGAACCGGTTTATCAGATCACGAATTAGCCCAAGGGTATGAAAATGTTAAAGATCCTTCTGTCTATATTCGCTTTCCTGCGACATCAGGAAAGCTGGCTGAACTCAACGCCTCCTTCTTGGTGTGGACAACAACACCTTGGACTTTGGTATCAAATACTGCAATTGCGGTAAACCCCAAGGTTACTTACGAAGTATGTGAAGTAACTACAGACGAGAAAGTAGAGCGCCTTGTCGTTGCCGCTCCCCTTGCACATGTTTTAGGCGAGGATCGTAAAGTTATCGCCTCGTTCCTGGGAAGCGATCTTGAGCGGATCACATATAAGCGCCCACTTGATCTCATTGAAATTCCTGAATCTCACTTTGTTGTTCTTGCTGATTACGTCACAACTGAAGACGGAACTGGAATAGTCCACCAATCACCTGCTTTTGGAGCTGATGACTTACTTGTTTGTCGCAAATATGGACTGCCTGTTGTTAATCCCATGGCCCCTGACGGAACATTTAATGCCCAAACCCCTCTAGTAGGCGGAGTATTTTTCAAAGAAGCTGACAAAATTCTGATCAAGGAACTTAAATCACGTGGCGTTCTCTACCGCCAACTTCAATTTGAGCACGCGTATCCACATTGCTGGCGTTGCCACACCCCTCTTATGTATTACGCGCAACCATCTTGGTATATCCGCACGACTGCGATTAAAGATGAGTTGATCGCCCAAAATGCTAAAACAGATTGGCACCCAGAGACTATTAAGACAGGTCGCTACGGCGACTGGCTTGAGAACAACATTGATTGGGCCGTTTCCAGAAATCGCTACTGGGGAACACCGCTTCCATTGTGGCGCTGCCCTGATGAACATCTTTACTGTGTAGGTTCTCTTGCAGAGCTCTCCACGCTTGCTGGCACTGAACTCTCAAAGACCGACCCACACCGCCCATATGTTGATGACATCACTTTTCCATGTCCAACTTGCTCGCAAACAATGAATCGTGTGCCGGAGGTTATTGACTGTTGGTATGACTCAGGTGCAATGCCCTTTGCTCAGTGGGGATACCCGCACAAAGAAGGCTCTACCAAGGAATTTGAATCCTCTTACCCAGCGGACTTTATCTGTGAAGCAATTGACCAGACTCGCGGCTGGTTCTACACCCTGATGACAATAGGAACGCTTGTCTTTGATGAAAGCTCTTACAAAACCGTTCTATGTCTTGGCCACATTCTGGATAAAGATGGACGCAAGATGAGTAAGCATCTAGGAAATGTGTTGCAACCAATTCCGCTCATGGATCAACATGGAGCAGATGCGGTTCGTTGGTACATGCTCGCAGCAGGTTCTCCATGGAGCGCCCGCCGAGTTGGCCATGACGCCCTCTCTGATGTTGTGCGAAAGACGCTACTTACTTACTGGAACACGGTCTCGTTCTTCACTTTATATGCACATGCTGCAAATTTTGTGATGCCAGCAGCACCTAANAAATCAGATGTCACNATGGATAAATGGATCATCTCTGAGCTCAATGCTCTCGTCAGANATGTCGACANCGCGTATGCAGGCTTTGATTCACAAGAAGCCGGACGCTTGCTTGCAGCATTTATCGATGACCTCTCTAATTGGTATGTTCGTCGCTCACGTAGACGCTTCTGGGGTGGCGAAGCCGAAGCACTTGAAACTCTCTTTACTTGCCTTAAAACGCTGACTCAGCTTATGTCTCCAATGGTTCCCTTTATTACTGAACACGTCTGGCAAGTTTTGATCCGAGCAGGTGAGGCAGCGGCGCACGAATCAGTTCACCTGACATCATTTCCAACATTTGATGCTGANTTGATTAACGAGAAACTCTCGACCTCAGTCGCACTCTCCCGCCGTCTCGTTGAGCTTGGCCGCTCGGCGCGGGCAGAGTCGAAGATAAAGATTCGCCAACCTCTTGCTCGGGCGCTAGTTGCTGCCTCGGGCTGGAAAGCAATGGACGCTGAAATTCGTTCACACGTTGCAGAAGAACTCAATGTGCTTTCACTCGAAGCGTTAGCAAGTGAAAATGAAGACTTAGTGAGCGTTTCCGTCAAAGCGAACTTTAGAAGCATTGGCGCCAGATATGGCGCAGATGTTCAGGCAATCGCTATGGCGGTCGCCGATTCTGATGCCACAGCCTTGGTTCGAGAAGTTCGAAGCAAAGGCAATGCAGAGATTTCATATGGAACAAATGTCGCCCAAATTTCAGAAGAGGATCTTGTCATCACTGAAACCCCTAAAGAAGGCTGGTCAGTTGCTAGCCATTCCGGTGAGAGTCTTGCTCTTGATTTGGCGCTCACTCCTGAACTTATCGAAGCCGGTTTAATGCGGGAAGTTATCCGCAGTATTCAAGAGGAACGCAAGAATTCAGGCTTTGATATTTCTGATCGAATTGTTGTGGAGTGGTCTGGTAGTAGTGAGATTGCTCAAGCAATAAATAAATACTCCAAGGAAATCTCTGATGAAGTTCTCGCTGTATCTATGAGCGAAAATAAAGCACTTGCGCAGGGCAACAATGAAATCGCTTTAGGCTTGGCCTTAAAGAGAGCGAACTAGCGAAATAAGTATTTGAGTAACGATAAAGACCAAAATAAACGATAAATCAACCGCTACTGGACCAAGACGAAGCGGCGGAATAAAGCGCCTGACAATTCGCATGACCGGATCTGTCATCCCATAGATTGCTTCGGCTAACCCAAGAATTATTCCTCGCGGTCTCCATTGAGGAGAGAACATGCGGACATAATCAAGAATTACTCGCGCAAAAAGTGCAATAAGAAATACCTGGAGTATCCAGCCTAAAATAATTCCAATTGAGCTCATGAACTACTCCCGTGAAAAGAGATCAGCTTTGGTTAAAAAAACTTGCTTCAGCTGCTGCCGTCTTATTTTCACTGCTCACCCGAACATTTGGCGGAGTCAACAAAAATACCTTTGAAGTAACGCGCTCAATACTTCCGTGATGACCGAAAACTAGCCCAGAGGCGAAATCCACAAGGCGCTTACGTTCTGATTCATCCATATCCGTCAAGTTCATAAGGACTGGCTGACCTTCTCTATAACGCTCACCAACAACACGCGCTTCGTTATAGAAACGTGGATGGATTGTAAAAATTTGATCCATGATTGGCAGTGCATCTTGCTGAGCTGGTTGCGAAACTTGGGTAAACGTTGGTCGAGATGGCGCGGCTTGCGCAACAGCTCTGACGCTGCGACGTGTTTCAGGGACCGCTGGGATCGCTGTGAACTCTTCGTCGTCCTCTGCTAAACCGAGGTAATTTGCTGCTTTTTTAAATACGTTAGCCATGGCAGAAGTTTAGGCTTGTGGTGGTCTAGATCCGAGGATTGAACTGCCTATGCGTATGTGTGTCGCACCGCAAGCAATCGCTTCTTCAAAGTCTCCACTCATACCGATGGATAGCTGAGTAATTGAGGGGTAAGTTTTCTGGACTAAGTTCTTGGCTTCAGCGACTTCTTGAAATGCCTCCCTGGGGNCAATATCCAGTGGGGCCACTGTCATGAGTCCAATAACATCGATGCTGTTAAGGCCAGCGACTTCTTCCAGGAAATCTGGCAGGCCCGCAACGCTAACTCCACCGCGATCCACTCGAAATGGCTCTAAATTTACTTGAACAAAAAACTTGAGATCTTTTGTCTGAGGCATCTCAGCAAATTTTCGAGCATGATCGACGGAATCCAAAGAGTGAACAACGTTTGCCCATTGCGCAATGTGGCGGATTTTCTTGCTTTGAATCTGACCTTGGAAATGCCACATCACATCTGGGCCAACAAGTTCTTTTTTAGCAGAGCCCTCTTCGTTACGGTTTTCACCAAAGTTGCGCTCCCNCAACTCATAAAGGAGTTGGGCATCGCTTACGGGAAAAGTCTTTGTGACAACCACCAGCGTGATTTCTTCAACTTTTCTACCCGAATGGGTGGCAGC
>JGI26470J50227_1000604_pt1 | contig 14324 bp, 23 predicted proteins | sample FreactTroBogLake_FD_50227 | JGI IMG/M metagenome (IMG submission 50227) | reverse complement strand
TCAGAATGGGTAGGTTTAACAAGGTCTGAAGTTTTGGACATAGTAGATAGCACTACCCATCCATTAGAGTTTTACCGAGCCATAGAAGCTAAATTAAAGGAAAAAAATGAAACATAAACACGCAGAATTGATTAAAAAATGGGCAGATGGTGCACAGATTCAATGGAAAGACAAAGACGAACAATGGCACGATATGGATGAGCCTTTGTGGTCTGAAAAGCATGAATACAGAATAAAACCAGAGGAAAAGGCAGATTTTGCTATATCAGCTAGGGTTAACTTTAGCCAAAGCAAAGACATAACTAAGGACATGGTTGTTTTTAGTAGAGTTGGAAAGCAAAATGTTGAATTTCTCTTTGATGGTGAGACTTTAGAGTTGAAGGGTCTGAGGAGAATTCCACAATGATTGAACTACTAGAGCAGAGAAAGCTACAACTCCAAGCTATTTACAAAAAATGTCCAGACATTCAAATTGTTTATAGGCTCAGAGAAATAGAGCTAATGACTAAAAGATACAAGAAAAGGCTTGAATCTGAGGTAGATGAAAGTGGCATGAGGCCTGAATTGGAGCAATTAGCCAAGGAGTTAGCATGACCTATGATGATGAAATTGAGGCTAGATTTGAGGAGTTGCACCAAGATTACATCAATCAGAGGGATTTGAGGGCTATGATTGCAGGCAAGGTGCTCTCAGGCCTTATATCTACTTTATATCCAAGCTCCAGTTGGGAGCCTGATGAGATGGTGCAAATGTCTGTAGATTTAACTGACAAGCTATTGGATAGATTAAATGCTTAATTTCATCTGTATTACCTCAATTTTGTTCATTGGAGCATCAGTTTTTATCTGTGTTTGTTGGTCTTATTTTGTATATATAATTACAAAAGAAGAGGATGAAAGACTCCAAAAAGCCATCAAAGAAAACAAAATTCACTTGACAAGAGATAGTGATTTGGGATAATTGAGGCTCCACTTTTTAACTTGCAAGGAACAAAAATGGGATATTATGGAATGGAAAAAGAGCCTAAAGGGGCTAAATCATCAGACAGAACTGGTGAGAAAATGGGTTCAGAGTCTGGCCCAAACAGCACTAAAGGCACAAAAGGCATGACTGGTGAGAAATTACCCAAAGGTGCTACAGCCTCAGATATGTCTGGCGAGAGAAAAGCCAAACTAGTTGGAGGAGTTGGCATGGGCAAGGCTGATAGCATTGGTGCTAGAGACATGAGCCACATGGGTAAAGTTGATGGTAGAACTGGTGAGTTCAACACAGGCTCAAGGGAGTCAGAGTGTTATTCTCATGAGAGAACACCACACATCCAAGATAGCATGTAAAAAGCGAAATACCCCAAAGATTAGTGGTCTAAGGGGTATTTCTAATCAACCCAAATAATAAGGATTTGAATTGACTACCTCAGATTGTAAGACTTGTAAGTATTTCTCCAAACAGAGTTATACAGACATGGGACTCTGTAAGAGGTTCCCAGAGCAACAGAATAAGCACTCCACAGATTGGTGTGGGGAGCATTTAGCTATTAAAGAAACCACAATTACATTGCCAAAACCTGACTTAGAAATAGATCAGACAGAAAAGAAAAAACTTGGCAGACCTCCCAAAAATATAGGGGGACAGGCATGATAACTCCATTAAGAGACAGAATAGCTGTCAGACCCAAGGTTAGAAAGCTCTCAGACATTATTATTGTTGAGAACACAGAAAAGTTTAATGAAGGGACTATTTTTGCAATTGGGCCATTGGTTGACCAAGCAAAAGTAGGTGATTTAATTAAATTTGGAAATGGAACTTACTTAGATTTTCCTATTTTCAAAGAGGCTGATGGTCAAGAATTTCAGATCATCCAAGAGGCAGATATTTGTGCAATATTGGAGGAATAATGGCTAAAACTGGACTTTATGCAAACATCCATAAAAAGCAAGAAAGAATAGCTAGGGAAAAGGCAGAGGGCAAGCCTGTTGAGAAAATGAGAAAGGTTGGCTTCAAGGGTGCACCAACTGCTGAGGCATTTAAACAATCTGCAAAGACTGCCAAAAAATGACTAAAAAACATGACAAACCAATAGAGCACAAGACCACTGGGAAGGGCAAGACCTATAACCCAACAGAAAAGGGTGCTGGGATGACAGCCAAAGGCAGAGCTGAATACAATGCAAAGAATGGGTCAAACCTGAAGGCTCCAGCTCCAAATCCCAAGACAAAGAAGGATGAGGGCAGAAAAGCATCTTTCTGTGCAAGGATGGAGGGGGTTGTGAAAAACGCAAAAGGGCCTGCAGAAAGGGCTAAAGCATCATTAAAGAACTGGAACTGTTAACATGCCATTAAAAAAATCCACATCACCCAAAGCATTTAAAGAAAATATCAAAGCAGAAGTAAAGGCTGGGAAACCAGTTAAGCAGGCAGTGGCAATTGCCTATAGTGAAAAAAGAGAGGCTGAAAAAGCCAAGAAAAAGAAATAAAGGAAACACAAATGTTCAATTTCAAACATGAAGTTCAAGATGTAAACCTCATCATTACAGCTCTAGAACACAAAGCTAGAGATATTCAATTGTTAATCCAAAAGTTAACAAAAGAGGCTAATGCTCAATTACCAACTCAAGCTCCAATAGAGGCAGTTGTTGCTAATCCTGAGACACCTCCAAATAACTAAAAGTTATAAATAAATCAAATATATACTTAAATTTACAATATGGGTGCTCCACTAGGTAATATTAATTCATCAAAGGGAAAATTGTTTCAGGAAAAACTGAGGATGATTCTTTCCCAAGAGCCACATAGAGCTAGGCAAGTTGCTGAGGTGTTAATCAGCAAGGCTGAAGAGGGAGAGCCTTGGGCAATTAAAGAGCTGATGGATAGGATAGATGGGAAAGCAGTTCAGTCCACAACTCTTGAGGATGCGAGTGGAAATGTCATCATGCCTCATCTTCAGGTCACATTTGTAAAGCCAGATGGAGCAGAGTGAACTTAATCAAGCTATTAAAAAGGCTGAGTTTCCAGTCAAGCTCCAGTGCCTGTTTGAACCCTCTAGATATAAATGCATCTTTGGAGGAAGAGGGTCAGCAAAGTCTTGGTCTGTTGCGAGAGCATTGCTCATCTTGGGTGCAAAGCAAGTCCATAGGATTTTGTGTGCAAGGGAATTCCAGAACTCCATATCTCAATCAGTTCATAAGCTATTAAGTGACCAAATAGTAGAGCTTGGCCTAATTGGGTTTTATGAGATAACCCAGTCCTCAATCAAAGGAGCAAATGGAACTGAGTTTTCCTTTGTTGGCCTAAAGAACAATCCACACAATATAAAGTCATACGAAGGGTGTACCATTGTTTGGGTTGAGGAGGCGCAAGCAGTGTCAGCTAGGTCATGGGATATTTTGATCCCAACTATAAGGGCAAAAGACTCAGAGATTTGGATAACCATGAACCCAGAACTGGAGTCAGATGCCACCTACCAAAGATTTATCCTCCACAAGCCTGATAATTGCATCACAACCAAAGTCAACTGGTCTGATAATCCGTGGTTTCCAGAAGTTTTAGATCATGAGAGGAGAACTCTTCAAGCTAGAGATCCAGAGGCCTATAACACTGTCTGGGAAGGATTGTGTAGGCAGACTGTGGATGGAGCTGTGTTTGCAAGGGAAATGCAAAGTGCTGAGTTGGAGGAAAGAATTACCAAAGTCAGATATGACCCTACAAAGCCAGTTCATGCTGTGTTTGATCTTGGATGGGCAGATTCCACAGCCATTTGGTTTGTGCAGTTCATAGCCCAAGAAATCAGGTTTATTAGATATATTGAGGACAATCAGCAGACTGTGAGCCATTATTTGGCTTTGATGCAAACCTTTGGATATGTCTATGACACTTTGTGGTTGCCTCATGATGCTCAGAATAAGACCTTGGCGGCTCAGGGTAGAACCATAGAGGAAATTGTCAGAAATTCAGGGTTCAAGACCAAAATCATCCCAAGAACCAGTATTGCAGACTCAATAAATGCCTCCAGAACCATGTTCAGAAACTGTTTCTTTGACAGAGATAATTGTTATGATGGGTTGCAATGTCTGAGACACTATAGGTATGAAGTTGACCCAGAGACAAAGGCATTTAGTAAAAACCCACTACATGACCAATATTCACATGGAGCTGATGCTTTCAGAATGGTTGCCTTGGGAGTCCAAGAGACTAGACCAAAAAGACCAAAACAAGTAAACTATGCACCACCACAATCATGGATGGCACTATAAATGGCACTAGATCCTCAAGAAACAGACTATGACCCCATCATTGATGAGGCCAAACAATTTCTAAAGTTTGCAAATGATGCAGACACCATGAACAGACAAGAGGCTTTGGAAGATCTCAAGTTTGCATCTGGGGGGGATCAATGGCCTGTTGACTTACAAAACTCAAGAAACTTAGAGTCCAGACCAGTTTTGACTATTAATAAACTGGATGGCTATTGCAGACAAGTAACTAACCAACAGAGACAGCAAAGGCCAAGGATTAAGGTTCATGCCACAAATACTGTGGAGGACGCGGCAGATGCCAAAGTAGTCCAAGGCATGGTCAGGCACATAGAAGTAAATTCCAGTGCAGATAATGCTTATGACAATGCTTATAACTATGCTGTACGCATGGGTTGGGGATATATCAGAGTTGACCATAGATATGTAAGGGAAGATTCTTTTGACCAAGAAATCTACATAGATCCTATTGACAATCCCTTTACTGTTTATATGGATCCCAACTCTATAGCAGTTGATGGCTCAGACCAAGAAAAGTGTCTGATTACATCCATGATGCCTAAATCTGTGTTTAAGCAGATGTATCCAGATGCCCAAGACACTTCCTTTACCTCTAGAGGAACTGGAGACACTCAGTCTGAATGGATTACTAGGGAAGATATTAGGGTTGCAGAATACTTTTACACAGTCAGAGAGAAAGCCAAGCTCTATTTATTGAGTGATGGCTCTGCTAGATTTGCAGATTCCAAGGACTTTTTTGAAAAGATCAAGAGATCTGGGCTAGAAATAGTGGATGAAAGGCCAAGTGTCAAAAAGACCATTAAATGGAAAAAACTGACAGCAATTGAGGTCTTGGAGGAGAGAGATTGGCCTGGCTACTACATCCCAATTGTTCCAGTTTATGGAAGGCATGTGGTCATTGGTGACAAGAGGAAAAAGTTTGGAATGGTGAGGCATGCGAAGGACAGCCAGCGCATGTACAACTTCTGGGTCACATCCATGACTGAATCTGTGGCCTTGGCTCCAAAGGCTAAATGGATCATGGCAGAGGGTCAAGATGAGGGTCATGAGAATGATTGGGCAAGTGCCAACATCAAGTCAATGGCTACTTTGAGATATAAGCAGACTGATATTGATGGGAACCCAGCTCCTCCTCCAACAAGACTTCAGCCAGAGCCTCCTCCAGCAGGGATTATGACTGCCGCTAGTCAGATCAATGATGACATGGCTACTATTATTGGCATTTATGACCCAAGTCAACAGCTCCCAGGCAATATGTCTGGAAAGGCTCTAAATGGTCAACAAATGCAGATTGATCTGACCAATTTTGACCTTTATGACAATTTAACCAAGTCCATAGCCCATATTGGTAAGATCATTTTGGATCTAATTCCTCATATTTATGACACTGAAAGGGTAATGAGGATTATTGGTGATGATGGAAAGCCAGACCTTTTGACCATTAATCAAAGGGATGCAGTTGGAAGAGTCATGAATGATGTGACTGTAGGCCAATATGATGTGGTGATGGAGACAGGCCCAGGGTATAACTCCAAGCGTCAAGAGGCAGTTGAGGCAATGATGCCATTGCTGTCTGGAAATGAGCAATTGTTCAATGCCGCTGCAGACTTGGTGTTCAGGAACATGGACTTCCCAGGTGCTGAGGTGATTGCAGACAGACTTGCAACTCTGAACCCATTAGCCCAGATTGATGAACATTCTGAGATTCCTCCACAGGCTCAGATGGCAATTAAGCAAGCCCAAGCTCAAGTCCAACAGCTCACACAGCANTTACAGGCTATGCAGTTGGCTATGAAACAAAGACAAGATATTGAGCAAGTCAAGCAACAGGCTGAGACACAGAGGGAGTTGATGAGGCANACTGCCAAGGCTCATAACACTGAGTCNACTTTGGAGGCTAGGGTTCATGATGTGAACACCAANGCCATCACAAGTCAAAACAGGTCTGAAATTGAGGCCATCACAGACTTACTTTTNCACAACATGGACACTGCAAGGCTAGAAAGGGAAATAGCAATGAGAAATCAGGAGCAGTACCAAGCAATAATTCAGGCTGACCAATCCATTATGCCTAATCAGCAACAATAATTGACAGTCTTATAATTTTGGGTTATATTGCCCACAAACCTTACTAGTCAGGCAGACTAGGCAAAATACTTGAGGAAACTCATGAGTGATAGACAAGCAAGTAATGTAATTACTTCAGAAAATTCAGGTGATTTTTATGCTAACAAACTTGGTTTAGCTGAGACCCAAAGTCCTGACCCTGCAGAGACTCCCTCACCAGAGGTTGAGCAACCTGAGCTGACAGAGACAAAAGAGGATCAGAGTTTACCAGAGGCACAAGAGGAAACCAAACCAGTAGAGGAAGGTGTCAGAAAGCCAAAACTTGAAAAGAGGTTTGATAAAGTCATCAAAGAAAGGGAACTTGCCAGAGCAGAGGCTCAAAAGGAAAGGGAACAAAGAGAGGCTTTAGAGAACAGGCTTAAAGAACTTGAACAAGCTAGTAAGCCCCAAGTGGCAGAAAACCTTGATAAAGAACCACAGCCTAGTGATTTTACTGATGCATTTGAATATGCAAAGGCATTAGCAAAATACTCAACTGAAAAGGCACTAAAAGACAGAGATATTGCTGAACAGCAAAAGCAAGCAAAGGCAGAGAAAGACAAGGTTTTATCATCTTGGAGTTCTAAGTTAGAGCAAGCAAAGGCTGAACTTCCTGATTATGAGGAAATGATTGCATCATCAGATGTGACTGTTTCAGATCAAGTTAGGGATGCTATTTTGGAAAGTGATGTTGGGCCAAAGATCTTGTATCACCTAGCAGAGAATCCTGAAGTAGCAGAAAAAATTGGCAAGATGTCATTGATTAGTGCTTTGAGAGAAGTTGGCAGATTGGAGGCTAAATTTGAAAAGCCTACAGAAACACAAAAGCCTACTGTTAGAAAGAGCAATGCACCAGCACCTATCAATCCTATTAGAGGGGGTTCTAATGTTGAAGTTCCAATAGATTCAAATGGGAATTTTAATGGCACTCCATCACAGTGGAAAGAACTCAGGAAAGCGGGAAAGATAAGGTAAACAATTTTTAACTTTTTAAAGGAACAGAAATGGCAAATAATTTGCTAACTATATCCAAGATCACCAATGAAGCGTTGATGGTCTTAGAAAACGAACTCACATTTTCAAGTGAAGTTGATCGCAACTATGACGATCAGTTTGCCGTAGTTGGCGGAAAGATCGGCAATACAGTCAATGTCCGCAGACCTGGTCGCTTCATTGGTACAACCGGTCCCGCACTCAACGTAGAGGACTTCAATGAAACTTCGGTGCCGGTCACTCTATCAACGCAGTTCCATGTGGATACGCAATTTACTACGCAAGACCTGGCCCTATCACTCGATATGTTCAGTGACCGCGTATTGAAACCCGCAGTAGCTGCTATTGCAAATAAGATAGACCGTGATGGATTACAGATGGCGGCTTTGCAAACAGCAAATATCGTCGGGACGGCCGGGACACCCCCCACAGGCCTCATCACCTATCTAACTGCTGGCGCATATCTTGATGCAGAAGGTGCACCAAGAGATGGTCGCAGAGCATGTATTGTTGAACCCTTTACATCAGCAACTATTGTTGATTCACTAAAAGGTTTGTTCATGCCGCAAGAGGCGATCGCGGAGCAATACCGCAAAGGCCTTATGGGCCGGGACAGCGCTGGCACAAATTGGAAATTGGATCAAAACGTGGTCAGTCAAACCTTTGGCTCTTACAGTGGAAACACACTCTCTGCTGACACAACAACTGCTACAGGCCAAATTGGTTACTTGAACAGTGGTTGGTCACAGTATTCAACAATCCAAATCAAAGCATCTACAGCATCTACATTGAATGCTGGTGATGTGATTCAGATTGCTGGTGTGTATGCAACTAACCCACAAAACAGACAGGCTTATGGCTCTGGCAAATTGCGTAATTTTGTAATTCAGTCCACTACAACAGTTGGAACTTCAGCTACAAACATTACAGTTAGCCCTGCAGTCATCACTGGTGGTCAGTTCCAGAACTCTATTATTATTGGTACAACATCTTCAACAGCAGTTGTTACACCATTTAACAATACTGGTGTTCTATCTCCACAAAACATGCTTTTCCATCGCAATGCATTTACGTTAGCGGTAGCTGATCTTGAGTTGCCCGAGGGTGTGCACTTTGCAGGTAGAGCCTCTGACAAGGAAGTTGGTTTGTCCATGCGGGTTGTCCGCCAATACACCATCAACAACGATTCAATCCCAACAAGGCTTGATGTTCTGTATGGTTGGGCACCGCTGTACCAAGAGCTTGCTTGCAGAATCGCGGCTTAATCATTAACATTTACATTAAAGGAAATAAAAAATGAGTAATCCCGGACCAGCAACCACAGTCTCAGCACACCCAAGTAATGTCACCACTAATCAGGCTTTGCGCTTGATTGGTGTGGCAAAGGGTGTTAACTTGAATGCAGTTGCATTTACCCCAATCCCTGTTAACAACTCCACAGCATATTTGCCAAAAGAGTTGATTGTTACCAATGTAAACAACAATGGATCAGTGGTAAGTTTGTCAACTAGCACAGCATTAGGCATTGCAACAGTAAACTCTGGTTCACCATCAAGTTTATTTGGTGCTCTAACAACTGCTCAACTTGCATCTTTGTCAACTTCCACACTAGGAACTGCCTATGTAGATTCAAGCTCAACCAGTTTGTCTTATGCTAACCAAACTTTATATGCCAATGTGACAGTTGCATCAGGTGCTACTGGAACTGGTGATGTATATGTTTATGGCTATGACTTTAGCTAATACAGCTTAAAAAAAAGAAGAAAAGCTACTCTCAAAAGGGGTAGCTTTTTCTGTTTTAAACAGTACAATTTCAATTTTCAAAGGAAAAAAACATGCCCTCTACCACAATTGCAAGGGGAAATGCTTTAAGCACTTTCTACATTTCTCCCACATTTTCTAATGCCTCCAACACACTAGCGGCCAACACCACAACAGCAGTTACTTATACAGTGCCAGGCCTCCTGACCACTGATTTAATCATTGTTCAAGGTGTAATTGGTAATCAAACTGCTGGTGTCTTTATCGCAGAAGCTGATTGTTTAACAAACAATGTTTTAACAATTCAGTATGGTAATTTGACAGCTAGTGCATCAGCAGTGCCTGCATCTGGTCAATATGTAATCCAGATCACCAGAGCTGAAGGCCCATTACCAGTAACAGCAGTTTAATTATGGCTAATACCAGTGTTTACAGACCTATAGGCCAGACCTATGCTGTTGCAGTAACCACAACTGCTAGTAATTCTTTGAGCATTGTTCCTGTGGGCAATGACCAAATCAATTACTGTGCATTTTTGAATACTGGCTCTACACCTATTGCCATTTCAATTGCTCCTTTAAATCCTACAAGCATTACTGCACCTTCAGCAGTTTTGCCCACTGCAGGCAACACCTCAACATCATTTGTCTTGGGCATATCTATGTCTCAGCCAACTGTGATTGCAGTGCCTGCAAATGGATTTAATTTGAGTGCAGTTGGGACAGCTAATACTCTATATGTAATGCCTGTGGCAGATCAATCATGACCAATCAAGTAGCTTACACAACTTCTTACAATGTTACTGAGGTAAACAACATTGCTGGTAGTCCCTCCATTCAAACTGGATTTGGAACAAGTCCAACTTTGACAGGAGCTAACACAAAATGTTTCCAAGTAAAGATTGGTTCTGGTGGCTCTACTGGAGGCACTATCACTTTACCAACAGCACCAAATGGATGGTCTGCTCAAGCTAACAATGTATCTGAGGCAAACACTGTTTATTTATTACAAACAGCATTTACTCAGAACTCTGTTACTTTGGCATCATTCAAAAATGCTGATGGTACAAGTGCCACAATGAATGCAGGCGATATTCTGCTTATTAACTGCTTTTCATTCTGATGACTGCTCCTGCCCTAACATCTGACCAAAATCTATTGCCTGTTCAGGCATATTTCAATTTGGATGGTAGTTTCAACACTTTTATAGGGCAAGGACAGCCTTTTTATGCTACTTTTAATCCATCTCAAAGTGGGTTAAACATCACCAATAGCACAATAAATAGCACCACAATTGGACTTGTAACTCCATCTTCTGGTGCTTTTACCTCTATTTCTACAGTTACAGGCACTATTTCCACAACTCCAAGCAATCCAACTGACTTGGTTAATAAAAATTATGTGGATATGTTTGTCCAAGGCTATGCCATCAAAGCAGAATGCCAAGTTGCCTCAACTGGAAACCTTACTTTAAGTGGATTGCAAACCATAGATGGCTATACCACTTTAGCTAATGACAGGATTTTGGTAAAGAATCAAAGCACATCATCACAAAATGGCATTTATGTGGCCTCTTCAGGAGCTTGGTCTAGATCAAGTGATGCAAATACTTGGAATTCACTGATTTCAGCCTTTACATTTATTCAAAATGGCTCAACTCAACAGAATTCTGGTTGGGTATGTACTATTACTAGTGGTGGAACATTGGGAACCACACCAGTGACTTGGAGCCAGTTGGCAAGTGCGGCCAGTTACTTTGCAGGCACAGGGCTGACCCTTTCCTCATACACTTTCAGCATTACTCCAGTTGGCACAGCAGGCACTTATGGTTCTGCATCAACTGTTCCAGTATTTGTTACAAATGCATCTGGTCAGGTGACATCTGTAACCAATACATCTATTAGCATTGCTCCTAGTCAAATTAATGCAACTATTCCTAATTCTGGATTGACTAATAGTTCAATCATTATTAATGGAACTGGCATTAGTTTGGGTGGATCAGCCACTATAACTGCTGTAAATCCAAATGCTTTGACCATTGGAACTGGTCTTTCAGGCACTAGCTACAATGGTTCAACAGCAATTACCATAGCAAATACTGGTGTTTTGAGCTTTTCTGGAGGCACAACAGGCTTTACTCCTAATACTGCCACAACAGGAGCTGTGACCCTTTCTGGCACTTTAAATGTGGCAAATGGAGGCACAGGAGCCACAACCCTGACAGGCTATGTTTATGGCAATGGTACAAGTGCAATGACTGCATCTACAACCATTCCCACATCTGCTCTTTCAGGTAATTTTGTATCCACATTTCAGACTTCTTTGTCTGGATTGACTCCAAGCACTGCAACAACTGGAGCTGTGACACTGGGAGGAACTTTAGGGGTAAGCAGTGGTGGAACTGGAGTAACTGCATCTAGTGGTGCTAATTCTGTGGTTTTGAGAGATTCAAACCAAAATGTATTTGCTAATAACTTTATTCCAAATACCACTACAACCACAGCATCATCCACTCCAATCAATTTAACTGTTGCATCATCTCAGTATCAAATTGTTAATGGTACTGTGACATCACAGACATTTAATATGCCTGATGCCACTACTTTAGTGGTTGGGGATACTTTTTACTTTAACAATAATATTACTTATTCATCTGTACAAATTAATGCACATGATGGATCTACATCACTTTTGGCATTACAGGCTGGGGGGGCCTCGCACCTAATCCTCCTCAACAATGGCACAACAAATGGCACTTGGGATGTTCACTCTTATGTTCCAAGCACAGCCTCTTGGGGAACTGCAACTCTAAACTTTAATACTTCAAGCAGTATTTCTGGCTTAGTTTCTTGGCAAGGTAATTTAGTTGGCCTATCTTATGGTGGAACTAATGCTAATTTGACAGCCTCTGCAGGATCAGTGGCTTACTCCACAGCCTCTGCAATAGCTTTGACTTCTGTTGGCACAAGTGGTCAGTTTTTACAGTCAAATGGCACAGGAGCACCTACTTGGGCAACTCCAGTAAGCTATGCCACAGTCACTGATGACACTACCACTAATGCAACCAGATACCCATTATTTGCTAACCAGACCTCTGGAAGTTTAAGTACAGAGTACACAAGTTCCACAAAACTTCAGTACAACCCAAGCACTGGTGTTTTGACATCCACATCATTTACTGGTTTAGGCACTGGACTCACAGGCACAGCCTCAAGTTTGTCTATTGGTGGAAATGCCTCAACTGCAACCAGTGCTACAACTGCCACAAATTTGGGTGGTGGAGCTAATGGATCTTTGCCTTACCAAACAGCATCTGGAACCACAACATTCTTATCTGCAAGCACAAATGGCTATATTTTGACTTTGGCTGGAGGGGTTCCCACTTGGGCAACAGCTCCAGTATCAGGGATAACCATTACAGATAATACTAGCTCTAGTTCTACTTATTACCCAACTTTGACCACTGCCACAACAGGCACTATCACTGGGGAAACAACAAGTAGCACTAAATTAAGCTATGTTCCTAATACAGGAATATTGTCAGCCACAGGGTTTACTGGTGCTCATAATGGAACTGTTGGGGCAACAACTCCTACAACTGGAGCATTTACTACAGTAAGTGCATCTGGTACTTCCACTGGAGCAGAGGTTATTGCCTCAAATGGTCTTTTTGTCAACAATTTAACAATTGGCACAAGTTACACATTGCCATCTGGTTATTCAGCTCATTCAGTTGGGCCAGTATCATTAAGTAATGGAGTAACAGTTACAGTCCCATCTGGTAGCAGATGGATTGTTCTATAAAGGAAAAAAAATGGGAACCTTAGTCTTTCAGCAAACCAGTGGGGGAACAGTCAATGTGGTGGCAAACAACACCACAGGAACCTACACTTGGACATTGCCTGCAGTTACTGACACATTTGTAGGGGTAACAAGTACACAAACCCTGACAAACAAAGGTCTAACAGCTCCAGTTTTAGGGAGTTGGACTACCTCCACAAGGCCAAGCTCTCCAAGTGTGGGTCAAATTGGCTTTAATACCCAAACAGCAATGTATGAGGGCTATACAGGATCTGGTGGTTGGGGAGGCTTGGGAGGAGCACAGGCTAGTGGAGCCATACAAATAAATAACAATTCAATTACATCTAGCTATACAATCATGTCAGGACAAAATGGGCTATCAGTTGGGCCTATTACAGTCCAATCTGGCTCAACAGTTACAGTTTCTAATGGACAAAGGTGGGTGGTTTTATGAGTACAACTTTAGCAGCAGGAACAGCCACAAGTGGCGCAGCGTTATCTTCTGACACTTCTGGAATACTTGTATTACAAAGTGGTTCTACGCCTACAACGGCAATGACAATTGGAACAAACCAAGTAGTTAATTTTGCAAATACACCAACAATTGCGGGTTCAGCTTTTGCCCCCACTTCAATTGCAAATGGAACATCTAATGTAACAATTGCAAGTTCAGGCGGTTCAATATCTGTTTACCCAGCGGGAACTGAAAACGGTAGATTTGCATCAGGCAGATTTTATTGGAGTAATTCAAATTCCTTTAGCAATATTGCAGATTGTTTATTTAACGTTTCTGGTACTTTTGGTGGTAATAGAGGTTTTGGGTTAAATGCCACAGACACAACAACTACTGCTGACATGATGTATTTTCAGTTATCAGGTTCAAACAAAGGTTATATAACAAGTACATCTAGCGGTACAACATATAACTCTACATCTGATTACAGATTAAAAACAAACGTTCAACCCATGACTGGTGCTTTAGATAAAGTAGCACAACTTAAACCAGTTACTTATACATGGATAGAAACTGGAATACAAGGCCAAGGTTTTATTGCACATGAATTACAAGCAGTTATTCCTGAAGCAGTTACTGGAAATAAAGATGACCTTAACAAAGATGGAACACCCAAATACCAAGGGATTGATACATCATTTGTTGTTGCCACTTTAACCGCAGCAATTCAAGAATTAGAAGCAAAAGTAACGGCACTACAACAGAAAGTAGGGGTGTAATCATGGCCTTTGGAAACCTTAACGTAGACACCATCACAGGAAGTGGTGCAAGTAGTGTCATAGTAAACAACGGTACAAATAACGTTGCTGGGTTTACTACTGGTAACAACTTACAAATGCTACAAAATGGTGGTGGCATAGTATTTAGTAATTCCTCTGCG
>JGI26470J50227_1000603_pt1 | contig 14349 bp, 14 predicted proteins | sample FreactTroBogLake_FD_50227 | JGI IMG/M metagenome (IMG submission 50227) | reverse complement strand
AATAATATACCAGTTCCTATTACAGAATTACAAAATTCGGGCTTTGTATCTCAAATGCAAGCTTTGATTCAATTATATCAATTCCATTATCAGGTATTGAAAGATGAACTTGGAGATGACCCTAACTTAATTCAAAGAGCTTCTCAGCCAAGAGTTACAGAAGGTAATGTTCAAGCTTCTATGTCAGAAAGTGATAATGCAACTGATTATATGTATGATGCATATCTACATTGCATGGAAGATACTGCAACAAAAGTTGCTGCGTTGTTAAATAAAAGCGTTACATACCAATCTGGCGTGTATAGGCATATTTTAAAAGAAGATGAGGTTAAGGGAAGGAATTTCTCAACTAGGTCTATGATGTTACCTACAGGTCAAGAAATAGCAGTTTTAAATCAAATGATTAATACGGCTATTGCTTCTAATCCAAATTTTGCTTTATATATAGACCAATTTAAACTTATTAGAATAGCTAAAGAAAATGTAAAACTTGCTGAGTTATACTATAGACAGGCTATGAAGAAAATGATTAAGTCTCAGCAGGATATTGCTTCTAAGAATAGTCAAGAAAATGCTCAGATTCAACAAGCTTCAGCACAACAAAAGGCTCAATCAGATGATGCATTAGAGAATAAGAAAAACCAAGCTAAGGAAAGACAAATAATAATGCAAGGGATGATTGATTTAGCTAAGGCTAATATACCAATGCCAAATGAGCTTAAAGTACTTGCAAATGAAATAATTAAGAATATTGAAGTACCTTTGGTTATTGAGAACCATCAAGCAGAGCAAGCAATGGCTCAGCAAATGCAACAAGAACAGCAAATGGCAGCTCAACAACAACAAGGACAAGAGCAAGGACAGGAACAACAAGGTCAAGAAGCTCAAGAGCCGCAACAACAAGAGCAAAGTGAAGGTCAAGAACAAGAAGCTCAAGAGCAACCAAGTGAAGCCGAATCTAATCAACCACAATCATAAAAATTAAAATAACAAAAGATGTTAGCCCAATACCTCGATTTAACCCAAAGTTTTAATGCCAATAATGGTTTTAAAATTGATGTTAGTAATTACGACTATGTTGTAGTTCAGTTTGTAGGCCCTACAGGAACTATAAACATTTCAGCTACAAATGATAGTGGAACTCCAAGTGCGCCATATTCATACGGATATGATGCAACTTCTACAAATTATCAAACTNTATCTGCTACAAAATTAGCTGATGGAACTTTAGTAACTGCTGTAGCTGCTGCTGGTTTATATAGAACAAATGTAGTGGGCAGGTATTTACAATATGGCGGAACTTCTGCTGCTGCAACAAAAGTATTACTACAATTATCAAAAATTAGTTAATAATGGCACAAATAACACCTGAAGTAATTAAATCTAAGCTATTTTCATTGCAAAATGTTGCACATTCTTTGCATTTAGATACAAGAAATTTTGAAGAACATAAAGCTCTTCATAAGATATATCAAGGAGTACATGATGTAAAAGATAATATTTTAGAAAAATTAATGGGTTATCAGAATGGTAAGAGAATAGGTAAAGCTAAATTGGAAGAACTGCCAATATATAGCAAAGAAGCCGTTAATCAGTTAATAAAAGATGGGCTAGATTTTTCACATGATATGTACGAATGGGCTGAAGAAAAGAAATATTGTGATATTGAAAATATGGCTCAAGATTTAAGCGGCTTGTTTGCTCATGTAGCTTACATGCTAACGTTAACATAAAAACAGAAATATGTCAGAAGAATTACAAGAAAATGTTGTTCGAGATGAACAACCTGCACAAGATGTGCAACCGTCAAGCTTCAACCCATTTTCAGAAGATTCATGGGAAAATGAAAAACAACAATCACAACCTCAAGAACAACCTCAAGTAGAAGTTGAGCAAAAACAGCAAGAAGAACCTGCAAAACAGGAAACTCCAGTTGTTGATTACAACCAATATTTAAAGGAAAAATTTGGTTTTGATAATGAAGAAGCAGCTATTAATGAATTTAATAAGCTAAAAGAACAAAAAAATCAAGATTTAAGCTTTCAGAATGAAGAAAGTGAAAAGTTCTTTAAATTATTAAAAGATGGTAAGGAAGATGAAGTCTACAATTATCTTGCAGAGAAAAAGAAAATAGAAACTCTTGCAAATTCAAATGTAGATAATACTGATATAGCATCTGATATTATTAAATTTAATCTTCAAAAGAAATATCCTGATTTAAGTCAAGATGAAATTGAATATAAGTTTAATAAGCAATTTGCTATTCCTGAAAAGCCAGAGCAAAGCTTAGATGATACAGATGAAGATTATGATAGAAAATTAGCAATTTGGGAGAAGCAAAAGTCATTAGCTGAAAAAGAATTAATGATTGAAGCTAAGCTAGCTAAACCCGAAATTGATAAGTATAGACCAAGTTTAGTATTACCTGATATAAATAGACAAGTACAAGATAATTCGCCTTCAAAAGAAGAATTGGCGATAGCGGAAAATCTTAGAAACTCTTATTTACAGACATTAGAGGGAGATTATAAAAACTTCAATGGTTTTAATGTTACTGCAAAAAATTCTGAAGCAGAATTCCCAGTATCATTTACACCATCTGATGATGAAAAAGTAGCCCTTAAAAATGCGTTGAGTAACTTTGACCAAGAAGCATATTTTACATCTCGTTGGATTAGAAATGATAAGCCTGACATTCAGCAAATAATGAAGGACATTTATTTGTTAGAAAACTCAGAAAAAGCTTTTCAAAAAATTGCTAATGAAACGGCTGCTAAAATGCAAGAACACTTGATTAAATCAACGAGTAATATTAAAATTAAACCAGAAACTCAGACAACATTTTCTCCTGAAAATTCTAAATCAGAAATGGATAAAATGGCTTCTTTGTTTTTCTCTAGTTAAAATTATTATTAACCCAAACAAAATTTATTCAAAATGGCAGGGATACCTACATCGAATATTTTGCAGCCCGGTGCGATTAGTCTATCGGGTGGTGTAAACCAACAGTTGATTTCTGACTTACAGTTATTGACTCCTCAGTACTACGATAAATACGTAGAAAAATATGGTTCTGAAGAATTCTTTATGTGGCTTGCTACATATGGTGGAATGGAAGAAGTAAAAAACCAAAACTTCTTTTGGTTTGAATCTCGTGGTAAGTTAATGGTTGCTGTAACCAACTTGAACCAAGTTAGCTCTCCTGCTGCTGGTGCAACTGTTACTTTATCTATTTCTTCTGCTGATTACTATACAAGCACCGAAACTCCTTTACGTGTTGGTGAAACTGTACGTATCGCATCTTCTAACATTGAAGGTGTTATCCTTACTTTGGATACAACTACTCCGGGTGCTTTCACTTTTACTGTTGCTCCAAAACAAACTACTCAAGCTTTCGTATCTGCTGGTAGTGTTAACTTGGCTGCTGGTGAAATCTTAATCTTCGGTGGTAATACAGACGTTGGTGAAGCTTCTAGCCAAATCAATCCTTTAGTCCACTTAGACGTTAAGTATAACAATAACGTTACTCAAATGCGTGAAAGCTGGGCAGCAACTGACTTAGCTGAAATGACAGAAGTATTCTACAATAGTGGAGTTTCTGGTTCAGAAATGGCAGGTGGTAACCAAGCTGGAACAAGTTATTTCACTTACAAAGGCTTAGTTAAATCTAACCAACGTTTCTTGAATAACATTGAGCAAAAATTAATGCGTGGTGATGTTCAGAACAATACAAATATCAATGGTTCATTAGGTACTCAAGGTTTCATCTCTCAGGTTACTGCTAGAGGAGAAACTGTAGGTTACACTCCGGGTGTACTTGATATTGCTAAATTGCATGAAATCACTCGTATCATGGACGTAAACGGTTGTGCTAAAGATAACCTTTGGTTACAAGACGTTTATCAAAGACAAAACTTCTCTGATGGTATCTTCAAAGAATTCCCTGCTGGTGCATGGGTTTGGGGTAAGAACGAAAATTCAGAAGAAGCTCGTATCAACTACGGTGTACAATCAATCCAAATTGATGGTTACAAGTTCGATGTTAAGAAGTACAAACAATTCAACACCGAAACTTATACTGGTAAGACTCCAACAAATGATGCGTTTAGAGATTTTGGTATCATCTGCCCAATGGGTACTGCACGTGATGCAAAAGATGCTACTAAGGTTTACAAAAACATCACTGTTATGTACCAACAACCTCCAATGGGTGGAACTGTAGGTAACGGAATCAGAGTATGGCAATGGGGTGGTGGTTCTAAGAACCCTACCGATGGAACAATGCGTGACCACGTTGAAATGATTACCTACCGCGGAATTCGTGTCGCAGCGGCCAACCAGTTCATTCAGGTTCAATCTGCATAATTTCATTGATTTTCAGTTAGTTATGAGGGGTAAGCTAAGGCTTACCCCTTTTTTATTAAATAATATTTGCAAGTTGTAATTAATCATTTATCTTTGTAAAAATTATTAATTATGGGAGTTATATACAAATTAACAAGTCCTTCGGGAAAAATTTATGTTGGTAAGACATATAATTTAAGAAAAAGAATTAATGCACATAAATGTACTGCTAAAAAAGATAAAAATTATCATCTTATTAATAGCATAAAAAAACATGGATGGGATAGCCATATTTTGGAAATAATAGAAAATATAGAAGATGATTTATTAAATGAGAGGGAAATTTATTGGATTAAGGAATTTAATACTTACTATCAGGATAGTGAATTTGGAATGAATATGACAAGAGGCGGGGATGGACAAAGAAATCCTTGGATTAATGATATAGAAAGAAGAGAAAAACAAAGTGAAAGATTTTCATCTGAAGGCAATCCGTTCTATGGACATAAACATACTCAAGAAACAAAAAATATAATATCAGAAAAAGCATCTAAAAGAAATAAAGAAAGTGGGCGCATTGTTCCTGAATGGGGCGCAAAAAAGGGAAGATTAGCAATTATGAGGGCTTGTATTGTTTATGGAAATGATGGATGTTTTATTGGCGAATATGATTCTCTTACAAATTGTGCTAATAATTTAAGCATAGGATTAAGTACCGTTAAAGATAGTGTATTATATGGTAGTTGGATTGATGGAAGATATTTAGTAAGATATAAATTAAGTGATGAGTATCCATTAAGAATGGAAGTTAAAGAAATAAAAACTAAGACTGTTAAAAGGGCGATTCGTAGCATATCTCCAGATGGATTAGAGAAATTATACCCATCAGCCAAAGAAGCATCAGATGAATTAGGAATACCAAAAACAACTATTAATAGAGCTGCACAATATAATAACGGTAAGGCGATTCGTAGCGGACATGTCTTTTTTTATCAGGACAAATAAGTTATATTTGTTACAAATAGATTGGATATGTATTCGATAATACCGTTTACTTCAGAAATTATAGGTGCATCGAACAATATAAGAAGCGTATTTATAATTGAGAAGAATTTAAAGACTAATCAAGATGTTGTTTTACAAGTCTCTAAAAAAGACTTTATGAGTATGGTTGAGTTATGGTTAGAAAAAAAAGGAGAATATTGCGATAAATTTGATAGATTTTGCGGTGTTATGGGCGATTTCTCGGTTGAAAAGTCGGAAAAAATAGGTGATGTAAAACTATTGCAAACTGTTAATTTCGATGAGGATGAAAATAGTTTTGAAATAAAATATGAGTCTCTACCTGTTATAGTAGTTAAAAAATGGGATACTTTTTGCGATATGGAACATGGTTAGAAATTTAATAAAAAATCTTTAAGACTTCCTTTAAATATATAAACACTATTAAGCGTATCCCAAAAGGTTACATTATTATCATCTAAACTAGGTTTATATTTTATAATATATTTAGTAAATATTATAATACCTTCTGTTGAAATTACATGTTGCATATTGCGAAAATAAATAAAAAAATCAATATTTTTCGTATATTTGTTAAAATAACTCCGAGATGGAGTTTGGGATATTCCCAGTAAAAAATATTTAAAATAAATAAAATGGCTAAAAAATCATTAGTTGATTTGTCTATGACAGGCGAATCAGACATTGAAATTCAACAACAGCAACTTAATTATGAGCAAGCTTCTATTGCTCGTCAAGAATCAGTTCCTATTCAAAATGGGAATATCATTTATAAGCTTGTAGATACCAAAAGAAAAGGTAGAGTTTATATTGATGGTATTGATGATGTTATTAATCCAAAGACAGGTAGACAAGAACGTATTTGGTTATTATCAGGTGCTAATAGTATTTGGTCATCTGAATTGACTGAGATATTGCAGGATAAAGACTATGTTAGAACTAACAGACGTTCACTTCAATTCGAAGGAGGAATACTGAGAGTACCACGTTGGGATACTTTAGCTATAGAATTTATTACAAATTGTAGGCATTTTATTGATAATCCTAGTAGAAGAACTGGTAGTAAGTTTGAATTCTTTGAACACAATCCTCAGAAACAAGCTAAGGCCGCTCTTGATAGAGAAATGCTTGAACTTGATATGGCTACAGAAGCTAAGGTAATGCCAATTGATAAGGCTAAAAAGCTTGCTTCATTCTTTGGTATTGTATTCTATGATGAGTTAGGTATGCCAAAAGCAGATGATGCTATTAGAAGAGAGTTAATGCTATTCGCTAAGCGTGACCCACAACGTTTCAAGGCTAATATTGATAGCAAAGAAGTTGAAATTTCTTATTTAATTAGAAGATGCATATTAGATGCTAAAATAGATTTAGGTGGTGCTAGTGGTAATATTACATTCGCAAATGGTGGATTTATTTGTAAATTGCCATTATCAAGAAAAGCTCCTGAATATTTACTTGAATTTGCAATGACTAATTCACCAGAAGGAAGGTCATTCCTTGATGAGTTAGAACGTATATCTAAGTAAAACCTGTAAGTTTTGCCAAAAAAATCCCTTATCTTAAAAAAATAAGGGTTTTTTTGTTCTTATTCGTTATATTTGTGTAACAAAAAATAAATAAAAGTGACAGTTGACTTTTGCTATAAGTTAATGCAATACATTGTAAACAAAAATCAACAGGGATATTTATCTCCTGACCAATTTGATATTGTCATTAACCAAGCTCAAACGTCATATTTGAATTATCTTCTAGGAGATTTACAACAATTTCAAAATGGCAGGCCTGTTTCTAAGGTTAGTTATGGCTTAACAGAAGTAACTAGACAACAATTAGAGCCATTAATATCTAAAACTACATTAACTATAGACGGTACAGGATATGTTCTATATCCTTCAGGGTATCAATATACTGATACATTAATGATGAGTGATGGTATAAATAGAATAAGATATGTACCTAGAAATAAATTATATTCATATCTTAAATCTCAAATAGACCCTGTATTAACTAATCCTATATATACGATAGATAAACTTGGTTATACATTTTATCCTGCTTCATTAGGTAGTGCTATATTGTATTATGTAGGTATGCCCCCTGTAATTACATGGGCATATACATTAGATGGGAATGGCAGACCTATATATAATCCATCAACAAGTGCTGACCCTGTATGGTTAGATACTTCTATGCTTGATATTATAGCTAGAGCATTGAGACTCGTTGGTGTTAACTTACAATCTCAAAATATTGACTTATATGCTAATGAAATTAAACAAGGAGGTCAATAATGCTTACTAGATACCAACTTTGCGAACAAATACTAAGACAAATATATGGTGAAGAGCCAGCAGATGATAGTAATATTACTATTAATTTAGTTAATCAATACTTATCTCAAGCTGTTGGTTTTGCTGCTAGAAAAAACTATACCGATAACGTACAAATTGAGAATATATCATTTGTAAATAATTCATTCTATACTACATATAGGGGATTAGATATATCAAATAGTCAACAATTTACATATAAAATTAGCTTACCAGAAGTACCTGTAGGAATTGGTAGAAATGAAGGTATCGCTTCTTTGAAAATTACAAATGGTAATCAAATATCATTAGATTGCATACCTCTTAGTATAAATCAAGTAGGATATGTAGATAGTATGAGGCCAATACCTTCAAAGATTTTATATTGGAATGAAGGTTCTACTATATATTTAAAAAGTATAACATCATTATTAGAATATAATGCTAATATAAGAATGATTAGTGGAGGCGATAGTACAGATATTAATAGCGAAATAAATGTTCCGCCTGATTATATACCTGTTATTACTGAATTTATAGCTAAGGCGTTAGTTATGGAGAGAACTCAGCCTAAAGAATTGGCTAATGATGGTGTTGATATAGTATAAAAAAAACAAAACAATGATAAGACCGATTAAAAATTCAGTTTTAATCAAGCCTGATTATACTGAAAGTATTTCATTAGGTGGTATTATAGTACCTGATAGTATTAAAAGTAGGAGTAATAGAGGAATGATTGTAGCTGTAGGGAATGGAAGTAAAGAAAAACCAATGAACTTACCAATTAATGTATTATGTTTCCATATAAAAGGAGCTGGTACTGAAATTGAAGATGAAGGAGAGAAATATGTGCTGATGCAACAGCAAGATATATTGGCTTATATTGAAAAATAGATAATATGAAAAATGTTCAGGGGTATATAACCATTGATTCGGTTGTTAATGATTACTTAGATGAATCAGAACAGTCTAATCATAAATATTTTAAGATTTGGCAGCTTGCCTTTAGGGGTATGGAGCAGCTAGGTCTTGACTTTTTTTATCAAGTAAAATCGGTAAAACTTCCTGTAGATGCTACAAATCAGACAGTATTGCTTCCTGCTGATTATATTAATTATACTAAAATAGGCGTATTAAATGATAGGGGCGAAGTAATTCCATTGATATTTAATCAAAAGATGACTACTTATGCTGATTTAACTCCTACAAGAGACTCTCAGACACAAGATACTACACTATTTGATTATTATTCACCAGAATCCCCTGTATTCTTTAATTTCTGGGATGGTATAGCTTATGGAAATATTTATGGTATTCCTAGTGGTTCTCCATTTGTAGGAAACTTTAATATTGATGTAAAAAATTCATTGATACTTTTAAATGAAAATTTCTTCTATAATTATATTATTTTAGAATATATAGCTAGTCCTGTAGAAACAGAAGAGTATTATATTCCATTACAATTTAGAGAAGCTTTAATAGCCTATTTAGCTTGGAAAGATATAGCTAACATGCCAACTACTAGAAAAGGTAATTTAGGAGATAAAAGAGATAGGAGACATGAATATTACAATGAAAGAAGATTGGCTATGTCAAGATATAAACCATTGTACTTAGAAGAAACATTTGAAATGGCTCAAATGTACACTAGATTGGCTGTTAAATCATAAAATAAGTTATGCCTGAGATAAGAAAATTTAATGGTGTCTTAGATACTGATACTCCTAATGCGGAGGTAAATTTCTATTCACATACAGATGCTAAAAATATAACCTTTAGAGGTGATGGCGTTGCTATGAGGGCGCAAAATGTTTTTGGTAATGCAGAAGTACCTAATTCAAATTTACCGTCATCTGGTAATAATACTTGCATAGGTTCTTATTATGACCAAGTAAGAGAAAGAATATTCTCATTTAACTATAATGATGCAGGTACTCATGGTATTTATGTTTATGATTTAAGTAGTGGATTTTGGTACACATTGTTGCAAAATGGCTCAAATACCGATGGAGATATTCTTAATTTTAACTTAGATAGGGTAATAGTAAATATAAATATTATTTATGCAGGAAGTCCTACTATAAATGAAAATGATATTTTATATTTTCTAGATAGCCTAAATAGGCCTACAAAAATAAATATAGATAGATATTTATATACTCCATATAGTATCGTAGAAAGGAATTATATAAATGTAATAAAAGCTCCTCCAACAAACCCAATACAATGTTGCTATGGGCTTGATAATACTTATTTGGGCAATAATCTAAAAAATGGGTTATTTCAATTTATATATAGATTTGTTTATGATGATAATGAAAAATCTGTATGGAGTACAGGAAGTCAGACTCCGTTGCCTCTTTATCCAAATAATGATGGAACTTTCGGTAGTGGTACTGATTCAAAATATTTAAATAACAATATAATAATGTATTTTGACACAGGTAATCCTAGTGTTAGAAAAATAGAAGTTGCATTTAGAGAAACAACAGCAGGTGCTACGAGTGATTATTCTTTAATACAATCATTTGATAAAACTTTATTATCTATACCTGATAATGATATATATAAATTTCAGTTTTACAATGATGCTGTTTATACAGTTGTAGATAAAGCTGAACAGATATTACTTTATGATTATGTTCCAAATGCAGCAAATGCTCAAGAGTTATTAAATGGGTCTACATTAATATATGGCGGTATAAGAGAAGGATATAATAATGTTACTGTAAATGCTACTGTTTCTCAAGAAGCTACAGGAAGTTTAAGACTTGGGGCTAATGGATTTTTATTTTTTGCAGAAAATATAACAGATAATAATACAATTAAGATAGTAATGGATGGCATAACTTCAGGTGGTTATACTACTGGTAGTTATGAAACTGTTTTTAATGTATATGCAAGAAAATATGATACAGGTTCTTCTACATATACAGACCTTTCATTCTCATATAATAATGGTTCATCTGAGCTTATATCAATCGCTTTAAGTGGACTAGGTGCTGCTGCCATTGCAAAAGGTTATACTGTAGTTTCTACTAGCGCAAATGAATTAGTTTTAAGTTATACAGGTGTTATTTTATGTGGAACTACAGACATACATGACCGTTCATTTATATCTAATCCTCAATGGGATATTTTATACAGTTTATTTGCAAATTCATCATATAAATATGGTATAGTTTATTATGATGAAAATGGTAAGACTAATGGGGTAAATACAGATATAGGTCTTAATTTAAGCACAAGCGTTTCAGGAGGGGCTTATATCCCAGAACAAGAAATAAATACAGATAGATTAATAACTATAAATAATTTTGCTCCATCATGGGCCAAATATTACCAAATAGTAAGGTCTAATAATTTATCATACGGAATTAAAGCTTTGTATTGGGTAAGTGTTACAGCATTTTCTGATGTTGATGTTACCGTTATACCAAATCAAAAATATGCATATATTGGGATAGATAATATATACGAATATAATTTACAAATACAGGCTACTCAGGGCGTTGTTGGATATGAATTTTCTCCGGGAGATAGAGTTAGATTTATAGAAAGATATAATTCAGTAGGTGCGCCTTCATCATCTTTGTATAACAAAGGATATGATTATGAAATATTAGGCTTATCTGTTAATCCAGTCATGAATGGTATTGCTAAAACTGGTACTTTCTTGAAAATAGCATATCCTCCTGCAACAGATATAACTACTGATATGAAATTTGATGGCACTCCTGACTATCAAAACTATGAAATATTCATTTACAACAAAGCATTATCATTTTCAGCAGACCAACAGATTTATTACGAAATTGGAGAAAAGTTTAATATAGAGTATAATTCGAGTACTAATCAATATTATCATTTAGCAGATAATCAAAGCCAAACAAGCTCTCAGCCTGCTATACTTAAAATTAATGATGGAGATATTTTTTATAGACAAAGAAATGTAACAATAAGTCCATCTGTACAAATACAATGTGTTGGTAATCCTAAATATAGTAATTCATATGTTACTTGGTCTATAAATAGTGCAGCAACTCCTGTTGTAACTACAAATTATACAATAGGTCATACAAATGCAGATATTGCAGGAGACCCAACTGTTTATTCTGGAGTGCCTACATGGATTGATGGAGAATATAATTATTGGAATACATCTGCTGTTGATTATAATGTAAGATTTAAATTTACATTTAGTATTTATAATAGCAATGGAGACCAATCTACATCAATAAAGGCTTTTATTAAATGCTACAATAGCACAGGAACTGTTGTTACTAATCAAATATTAGGCACTCAACAAGTAACAGTAGTTAATCAACAATATGTAATAAATGTAGATGCTATTGTTAAAATTCCTGCTGGATATAAGTCAGCTTTAATATTTACAAATGATAGTAATGTTATTGATTTGCATGTAGGTGGATTCGAAATGGAAATAACCCCATTAAATACTATACCTATTTATGTAGATGATTATTCTTATAGTGATACTTACAATATAGAAACAAATTCTAACTCAAGGCCACTTGTAATAGATGTAAATGCTAAAGATGCATTTTATGGCACATTGGTTAGATGGAGCTTAGGGTATCAGCAAAATACTAATATAAATCAAACTAATAGATTTTATCCTGTTAATTATGATGAAATAGATACAAGCAGAGGGGATATTCAAAGATTTAAAGCTAGGGACAGGATATTAAGAGTTTTCCAAAATAGAGCTTGCGGACAATATGGTGTTTATACTAAATATATTCAAAATAATCAAGGAGAAAATCAATTGGTTATTAGTAGTGATATTATTACTGCAAACAATATACAATACTATAAAGGCGAATATGGTCTAGGGGAGCAATATACAGGATTAGTGAGTGGTAAAATACAAGATTATTTTGTAGACCCAATTCGTGGATACCACATGAGACTTAGTGATGATGGGCTTGTTCCAATAAGTGAATTATATAAAGGTCAATATTACATAAAAAGTCTTTTAAGTAATTATAATCAATCATTTGATGGTAATGAAGGAGGTAAAGCGAAGATTTTAGGAGTTTATGATTATTTTGAAGAACAAGCTCATGTAGTACTTCAAGGAGGAACTATTATTAAAGGTTCTGTACATCAAACAGTACCAGATTATAATTTTTCGTTCAATGAGAAAAGAAATTCATATACTTCATTTTATGATTTTCATCCAGAATATTTATTAGCAGTAGAAGAAAACGTATATACTTGGAAGAATGGTAAAATGTACTTACATAGCAAAGACGCTACTTATTGCAACTTTTATGGTACGCAATATGCTGCTTCTATTCAAGCTGTATTTAATCAAACTTTGGTTGAAAATAAATCATTTTTAGCTTTAAAAGAGGTAGCTAGCGGAATTTGGGCTTGTCCTGTAATATCTACCAATTCATATAGTTATGGTACTACAAACCAACAAAGTAACTTAGTAGAATCTGATTTTGCTCAATTAGAAGGTAACTATGAAGCTGTATTTTTAAGAGATACTAATTCAATAGGTGGTATAGGTAATGGAGATAGTTTGAAAGGGAATTATATAGTAATAGATTTTCAATCAAATAATGCAAATAATTTAGTATTTTTGAGTGAAATAAGTGTTAAATTTATTGATAGCCCTAGAAATTCATGATAGTAAAGAAAATAAATCATAACGAATTAGGGAATGCAATAAGAGTGGCATTTGCTGGGGATATGGATATTTTTAAATATTATGACCCTACAGTATTTATTGAAAGTTTAGATGACATAGTAGAAGATATATTAAGGAAAGAAAAAAGCTATGAAGAAGTTGAGGGAGAAATGCACTATTATGGATTTTACGAAAAAGGTAAATTAATAGGATATTTCTTTTATAAAGATAAATTATTGATAAGCTTTGGTCTTAATATACAATATAGAAATAGGCAATATTTGAGACAATTTTTCTCATCTATAGCTAAAAAAATAGGTAAGAATTTTATATGTCATTTGTGGAGTAAGAATTTAAGGGCGATTGGTTTTTTGGTTAAAATGGGTATGGAAATTATAGATGAATTTATTTATTTAGATAATTTAGTAACAAAATTAGTTTATTAATTATGGGAGTTCCAGCACAAGCTACAACTGTATTACAAAACATGCTAAATGGTAACGCAAATGCGCCACAGCCATCTAGTAATGCAGCTAAAGCTATGAATGTTACAACTTCTGTTGGACAGCCTCCTGTTCCTAGTGCATCTAAAAATGAAGCTGTTAGAGATTATTTAACAAAATCTGCTTTAAAGCAGCTTAGAAATGGAATTTATTTTGCGCCTCCCGGAGAAGAGCCGGGAAGTGGACTTGGGTGTATAGCGGGTGTATGTAATGTTTATAGACATTCTGGCGTTGATTTTGGTAAAAGTGATGAAACAGTTCCAGTTCCGGGAGCTAAAGAGAATGAAGGGCAAAATATATATAAATACAATCCTTCATTTGCCAAAAATGCAAAAAAAGCAGGCTTTAATCCTATTGAAATAAAAGATGAAGAGGATTTTAAAAATAAAGTTGAGCCGGGAGATATGATTCAGTATATTGATGCAAAAAATGTTCCGCATCATATGAGGTTGGCTATGGGGAAGGATGAGAATGGTAATGTAAAAATGTATGATAACTATGATTT
>JGI26470J50227_1000600_pt1 | contig 14390 bp, 16 predicted proteins | sample FreactTroBogLake_FD_50227 | JGI IMG/M metagenome (IMG submission 50227) | reverse complement strand
AAGAAAGCTATTAAACTAGCACACAAAGCAGAGTTTGGAAAAGAGAAACAAGATCACGAACTCCTTGAAACTATTTTAGAAACAGTTGGTAAAACTCTCTAATACAGGGCATGGAGTATAATCAAAATAGTTTGGCCACCAAAGTAGAAATAGGTAGTTGCTGGAGCGAAAAACAGAAGTTATTTACTAGACTTAAAGACTTCTGTCGCTCCTATAAAATTAAATACCCTTTAAAAAATACAGACTTTGGTATTCAATCTTCTGAAAAATTTGTATTGTTAGCAATCAGTGAAGTTATTCCGTCGTACGACTACTGGAAAGAATTCAATGATACATGTAAGGTACAAGGAAAAAAAGCCATTGTCATAACAGATAATTTTTTATCACTTGAAGATTTGGAATGTGTAAAATTCTACAGCAATCCTAAAATGCTAGGAGTATTTGCAGTAAATGAATCATTTACTACACCTGTGGGACGAACTAAAAAATATAACTGTTTTATGAATCGTATTGAATCATCAAGACAAAGCTGGTTCTATTTTTTACATATACACGGACTGTTAGATCAAGGGTATGTGAGTTTTTTACTCACACAACTGTCAGAATATTCTACCCTAACTGGAAAAGAACTATTTTCGTACATTCACGAAACTTATCATCTCGATCAACTAAGTCACTTTGAAAAAGCATATCAAGAATTAAAAGATACAGTTCCTTATAGAAATTTTGATCCAACTGCAAACCTAGATGATCTTATACTTGATTCAAAGTATTCGCTGATCTTAGAAAGCTATGCTGCCAATGATATCAATGACCGTTGGTCGTTCAGTGAAAAATCATTCAGAACACTACAACTACCATCCTTGCCATTGTTTTTTGGTCAGCCAAATGCTGTAAAAAAATTAGAATCTCTAGGATTAATAATTGGCATTGACCATTCTGGATTTGAACATTTACCATGGTATGATCGGCAAAGAGAATTGTTAAATATTTTAATAGAAGATACCATTGACCTAGACGAAACAGTGTTGTATAATCAATGTATGCACAACAGAGAAATAATGAATAATTTATTAATTGAGTGTCAGCATGACAATTTCTTTGATGAATTTTTTACTCTTGTACTTGAGCAATAAATATTCCAGAGTCGCTTACTTTACAAGCATGAATCACGGCTTACCGGCCACAAACGGAGACAAATGAGTTATATAGACGCACTTTTTGATCGTGAACACGATCGCATACATGTAGTAGAACGCCGAGACGGGCAAAGGCAATATCGCGAATATCCTGCCAACTACATATTTTACTACGATGATCCCAGAGGCAAGTTCAACAGTATCTACGGCACACCAGTGAGTAGATTTTCCACCCGCAACAACAAAGAGTTCCGCAAGGAAGTACGATCGCAGTCGCACAAAAACCTGTACGAAAGCGATATCAATCCTGTGTTCAGGTGCTTGGAAGAAAACTACAAAGATCAAAACGCACCAGAACTCAATGCGGCATTTTTCGATATTGAGGTTGCATTTGACCCTGTTCGCGGATACTCTCCTGTGGAAGATCCGTTTAATCCTGTTACTGCAATTTCTGTGTACTTGAATTGGATCGATCAGTTGGTCACACTGGCGGTACCACCAGCACACATGTCTTGGGAAACTGCACAAGAGATTGCCAACGGATTTGAGAACTGCATGTTGTTTGAAAAGGAAGAGGACATGTTGAACACATTCCTGGACCTTATTGAAGATGCAGATGTGCTCAGTGGTTGGAACTCAGAGGGCTATGATATTCCATATACTGTGAACAGAATAACTCGAGTACTCAGCAAAGACGACACACGACGCTTTTGTTTATGGAATCAATATCCCAAGAAGCGTATGTTTGAACGCTTTGGTGCAGAGAACGAAACCTATGACTTGATTGGTCGTGTGCACATGGACTATATGCAACTGTATCGCAAGTACACATACGAAGAACGACACAGTTACAGTCTGGATGCCATCGGTGAACACGAACTCAATGAGCGTAAAACACAGTTTGAAGGCACCCTGGATCAGTTATACAATCAACACTTTAAAAAGTTTCTTGAATACAACAGACAAGATACGCTGTTGTTGGACAAGCTGGATAAAAAGTTAAGATTCTTAGACCTAGCCAATGAACTGGCACATGCCAATACTGTGTTGTTACAGACCACCATGGGTGCAGTAGCAGTGACTGAGCAGGCCATTATCAATGAAGCACACGAGCGTGGCATGGTTGTGCCCAATCGCAAGCAACGACTCACAGATGATGACACACAGGCTGCAGGTGCCTATGTTGCGTATCCTAAAAAAGGCATACACGAATGGATTGGCTCAGTTGATATTAACTCCTTGTATCCATCGGCAATTCGTGCACTGAACATGGGCCCAGAAACTATCGTTGGTCAGTTGCGACCTGTGATGACTGACCATTACATCAAAGAAAAGATTGCCAAAGGATCCAGCTTTGCGGCTGCATGGGAAGGCTTGTTTGGCAGTCTTGAATATACTGCGGTCATGGAACAACAACGAGGCACAGAGATCACAATTGACTGGCAAGACGATAACGAAACTGTACACAGTGCCGCAGAGATTTGGTCAATGATCTTTGACAGCAATCAACCCTGGATGCTGACTGCCAATGGAACTATTATGACCTATGAAAAGAAAGGCATTATTCCTGGCTTGTTGGAGCGTTGGTATGCTGAGCGTAAAGAAATGCAGGCCAAGAAAAAAGAAGCCAAGGACAAAAAAGAAGAAGCATTTTGGGACAAGCGTCAACTAGTTAAGAAGATTAACTTGAATTCATTGTATGGTGCTATTTTGAATCCCGGATGTAGATTCTTTGATCACAGGATTGGTCAATCAACTACGCTCACAGGTCGAGCCATTGCCAAACACATGGATGCACATATCAATGAATGTATCACCGGCGAATACGACCATGTGGGTGAAGCTATTATCTATGGTGACACAGACTCATGTTACTTTAGTGCATGGCCTGTGTTGAAGAAAGAAGTTGAAGCTGGGCGCATGGAATGGTCCAAAGAAACTTGTATTGCGCTGTATGACAGCATTGCTGATCAAGTCAACGACAGCTTTCCAGGATTCATGGAAGGTGCATTTCATTGTCCAAGAGAAGCAGGTGCATTGATCAAGGCCGGTAGGGAACTTGTGGCAGATCGTAGTTTGTTTATTACTAAGAAGCGTTATGCAGTCAACATCATTGACTTGGAAGGCAAGCGACTTGACATCGACGGTAAACCTGGCAAGACCAAGGCCATGGGTCTTGATTTGAAGCGATCAGATACTCCTAAAGTTATTCAAGACTTCTTGTTAGAAATTCTAAATAGTGTACTATCTGGTGCACAAAGAGATGCAATCATTGAGCGAGTTCGAGAGTTCAAGTATCAATTTGCAGATCGCCCAGGTTGGGAAAAAGGTAGCCCCAAGCGTGTGAACAATTTGACCAAGTACGCCAAAGAAGAAGAGCGACTGGGCAAAGCCAACATGCCAGGGCATGTGCGAGCTGCTATCAATTGGAACAATTTGCGCAAGATGAACAACGACAATTACAGTATGCAAGTGGTAGATGGTATGAAAACTATTGTGTGTAAACTAAAACAAAATCCATTGGGCTGGACCAGCATTGGTTATCCCACTGACGAAATGCACTTGCCGCAGTGGTTTAAAGACTTGCCATTTGATGATGCCGAAATGGAAGCAACTGTAGTTGATCAGAAGATCGATAACTTATTGGGCGTGTTGGATTGGGACCTAAAGTCTGCTACCAATACCGAAAATACATTCCAATCACTGTTTGATTTCTCATGAACATAAATCTAGTAGATCTTGTATCATTCTGCAACAAGCTTGAGCAGTTGTCATCTGTTGACCTAAAAGACACAGTAGAAACTGAACTTAAAAAAATTATTTTTACAATCAACAGTCAGATATTTTTTAACACATCAGTTACATCAGGACTGGAAGATGATTACACAAGTATTAAAAATGAATTCAACAATTTTGAAACTTCGCTCAATAGAATAAAAAATGAAGTCTATTCACTTATAAGCTCTTTGGAACAACCCTGGCTTGAAAGCAGTTATCATTTGTACAAAACAGTTCAATACAACAAGGAACAATATGGGTTTTACGAAGATACCGAAGACTCCCACACCAACGAATTTGGCATTGTTGTAAGAGGTCCGAGCCCTGGCAAAATTAATTATAAAAATAGTATGCTAGAGCAAATACAAACTCGTCAACTTGAAATCACTGACGAGACCAGAGAGTTGTTCAAATCTCGTGTTAATAATTTTGCAGACTGGCATTANCCAGGTATGCTTATTGGTGCCAATAATGAAATGTTCATGGAGTTTATGGTTGCTACTGATCCACTGTATCTAGTAGACGAACTTGAAGAATTGGTAACCCCAATAATTGCCCAATTCAACGCACGATATCAACAAAGACTAAGAAAATATATCATTGACGAAGCACACGATGCTATGTTTGAAAAATTACCAAATAATTCAATTGGACTGTGTGTGGCATACAATCATTTTGAGTACAGGCCGATTGAGATTATAAAACAATACATTCAAGAAATCTATTCAAAACTTTGTCTGGGCGGAACATTGGCCATGACTTTCAATGATTGCGATCGTTATAGTGCAGTCATGTTAGCCGAACGACAATATGCTTGCTACACACCAGGTCGTCTTCTTTATGATTTTATCAAAGAAGTCGGATTTGAAATATCATTCAAATGGAATGACAGTGGACCAGTGACATGGTTAGAACTTCGTAAGCCCGGAGAATTATCCAGCATACGAGGTGGGCAGACTTTGGCAAAAATTTATTACAAATAACTTGCAAAATCTAAATACAATATGTATAATAACACAATAGGAGAAAATTACACATGAGAGATCATTTATTAGACTTGGTAGAACACACACATGACTTGGGTTGTATTGACTTGATCAAAATCACTGGAACCCAAGACGGTACCGACATTGCTGGACTTGCTACTGATCGTAGCGTGGTACTTGAAGCAAAGTTTGCAGGACCAGTGGCAGAATTTATTGGCACATTTGGCATGCCAAATTTGGCCAAACTTAAAATCTTGTTGAATCTCGAAGCATACAAAGAAAACTCTACATTGAGTATTACTAAAAATGCTGACGGCGAGCCAGACAATCTTAACTTTGTGAACGATGCTGGCGACTTTAAAAACACATACAGGTTCATGGCCAGTGGTGTTATCAACGCACAACTCAAAACTGCAATTTTCAAAGGTGTCAATTGGCACATTGATTTTGTGCCAACTGTGGCCGCAATTCAACGATTGAGAATGCAGGCATCAGCCAATGCAGAAGAAAACAACTTCCAAGCCAAAACTGAAAATGGTAACTTGGTATTCAGCTTTGGAGACCCATCAACACATGCTGGTAACTTTGTGTTTCACACAGGAGTTCAAGGTCAACTCAAGCGTTCATGGTCATGGCCTGTCAAAACTGTGATGAATATTTTGAGCCTAACTGGTGACAAAACATTCAAGATCAGCGACGACGGTGCGGCAATGATCACTGTGGATTCAGGCATAGCAACCTACAACTATATTCTTCCAGCACAGACAAAATGATCAGAAGTATTACTAGTAATAGCCCTTGGGTTACTGTTAGCAATGGATATGGTACTGGATCAATGTATATTGACAGCCACAAAGTGCAACAAGGTATTGCTGGCCAAGTTAGATTCAACGGCAGCGACTTTCAAGTCAATGACGGTAATAGCTGGACAAATTTACCGTCAAGTTATGCAACAGTGGAAACATCAATGCAGGCACAAGATGCATTTCAATGGGTCGTGAAAAAAATGTCCCAAGAGCGAGAAGTAGAAGAGCTTGCTAAATCCAGTCAAGCCGTGGCCAGTGCACTGGAAGAATACCGAGCAGTTATGGCAATTGCTGAAGAACGACTCAATATCGTAGTAGCCCTAGTTAAAGAACAAGCATGACACAAGACAACTTAACCGCCAAGCAAAACGACTATGCTGTATTCTTACCAGCTATCAGCGGATTTTATGCTACCTTTGTGGGCAAGCAACGAGTAAGTCCTTATGTGGATCCAGCTCGTATGCCCGCAGGTATTCCAGACATGGAAATGATAAACTGGCTCAATAGTCAACGGGCATTGTTTCCATACAAGTGGAGTCTTTACAGTGCAGGACATGCCAACTTGGACCTTACCAAAGTAGACCCTAGCGAAGACATGGTGCGTGACAGAGAACACGGTACATTTATGCTAGGTGACTCTGGTGGATTCCAGATTGCCAAGGGCTTGTGGGAAGGCGACTGGAAGGCCAACTCAGGTTGTCCCAAAGCACAAAAGCGCAGAGAGTCTGTGTTGAAATGGTTGGATGGCATCAGTGATTACGCAATGACCTTGGATATTCCAACTTGGGTTATTCATGATAAGGTTGCAGGTGCCAAATGCGGAATCCGTACTCTCAAAGAAGCAGTGGATGCTACCAAGTTCAACAATGAATATTGGATGAACAACCGCAAGGGAGTCAAGAACGGCGGTACCAAGATCTTAAATGTGTTGCAAGGCGCAAATCACCCAGATGCTGAACGCTGGTATCAAGAAATGAAACAGTACTGCGATCCCACAATCTATCCTGACAAACATTTTAATGGATGGGCCATGGGCGGTCAGAACATGTGTGATGTGCATTTGGTGCTCAAAAGATTGGTGGCACTAAGGCATGATGACCTACTGCAAGAAGGTGTGCATGATTGGATGCACTTCCTGGGCACATCAAAGTTAGAGTGGGCAGTGTTGTTGACTGACATTCAACGAGCAGTACGCAAGTATCACAATCCACGCTTTACCATTTCTTTTGATTGTGCAAGCCCGTTCCTGGCTACTGCCAATGGTCAAGTCTATCACCACATTGATTTGCCACACAATGAAAAATGGTGCTACAGAATGAGTCCCATTGTTGATGACAAAAAGTATTCCACAGATACCAGATCATATCGTGATGCAGTATTGCAAGACAAACTAGTAGATCACTTTGACGAGTCGCCAATGAGTGCACTTTGTCAAATCCGAGATATCTGTGTGTACAAACCCGGCGATTTGAATAAAATTGGCAAAGAAGGTAAAACATCATGGGATAGTTTTAGTTATGCTCTATTGATGGGTCATAATGTTTGGACACATATCGAAGCAGTTCAGCGAGCCAATCGCGAATATGACAAAGGTATTTGGCCTGCAATGATGTGGAATCAAAATGGTGATCATGCCATGTTCAAAGACATAGTGGATGCCGTATTTGCCACACCCGATAGAGAAGAATCCGAAGCCATAATTGAATATTACTCTCGTTATTGGATGGATATCATTGGCACACGAGGTTTCAAAGGCAAAAAGGCCATGAGCGGCCGCCCTATGTTTGATCAATTGTTCCAAATTGAAGAGGAAGATGTTGACACAAATGGCGATGATAGTGTACAATTAGATCAATCGGCATTAGATCAACTGGAATCGGAACAAGCATGAACAGAGAAGGCCACGAAAACACCATATTCTTTTATGGCAATGAAGTAGAGCACACTCCAGCACATGGCAAATACACAATGTTTGTTGTAGGGTGTCAAGACATAGAAGATATTAGACTGCACTTAACTGCAGGCTCGTCACAGGTTGAACACATTTATTTTGGTGCCAACATGAGTTTCCCAAAATGTCAAGTCAACGACATTGGAGTATGGCGTCCTTGGGAAACTATGATCAAGTACTTTCTAGAATATGATTATTTGTGTACATTAGATATTGATGTCTCATGCGCTGAAGGATTGTTAGAATCTGGACTAACAGAATACCATAACTTTATTCCTATGATTAGTGTTAAACTTCCTTACATTAATCAATTTGGTTATAATGCCACACTCAAAATAGACGACAAAGACTTTCAAGCAACCAATCCTGGTGTATGGTGTCATAGTTTACATGAGCTACAAGATCGTAATAAGTTTACAGACTGGTCTAAATACACCAAAGACGAAATTGCATGACTATTTTAGACAAGCAACGATACGCTCATATAGAGCCATCGCCCTATTGGTCTGATTACTACAATTACGATTGTAATCATTACATGGAGGTAGATCTGGGTCGTCCAAACTTGGTAATATGTTATGGTGATTCATGGACCTGGGGCGACAGTATAGGACAGGCCAGGGCCAAAGATCGAATCGAAGATACTGAATTTAGATCTCGAAATGTGTATGGATATCATGTTGCTGAAGCATTGGATGCAGACTTTGTGAATTCAGCAGTTCCCGGAATATTCAATTATTGGGTGCACGATCGTTTGACAATTTTATGCAATCACGACATAGAAAAACTGCAAAATAGATATGATAAAATTTATATCATAGTCACTCTTACTGAACTGGGCAGAGAATTTACATTCAACTACTATGTTCCAGATTTTCAAAAGCATTATGATTGGACTGTTGAATCTGACTGTTCAGCGGAAAGATTACTGTGTGAGTCTGAGAATTTTGATTTTGTAAAATTAAAACAAATTCAAAATCGATTACCTGCCAACTGTGAGTTGATTGTTGGCAGAAATTTTACCAACACATTTGATCAAAACAAATCCATACTTGATAATTTATTGCCGGACACCTGGACTGACCTGCTTTTGGAAAAACAATATATAGTACCATTGTTAGATGTTCGTGTTGTTAGTTACGGACTACAAAATTTTGCTCAGTTTATGAGATCACAACAACTCGAAACTCCAGAATACATAGATTGGTTTTTGAATCATGCCAGCATTTTGGCCCATAAACAGCTTGACCTTTTAGGCAAAAGCATTTATAATTATAACAAGGCCACAAAACACCCTACCCCCGAAGGACATAAACTTTGGGCCGACTATATTGTAAATTACATAAAAACACTATGAAAATTGGACTCAGTTATAGCCGTTGTGTGCGTGACATTGTTGACGGAGTTGTGGACATTGCAGATGTGCTGGTTGTCATTGCCCGCACAGATTTTGATCCGCATGATGATCAACAATGGTCAAGCATCTGGCGAGGGTATCACGATTCTTATAGTTTGAGTAATCCAGAATGGCGTAACTATCCGCCTGAAGACGAAGACCGTTTCCGAAGTGTCAGCATTGAACTTTGGGAATGGGGCAAACTGCACCAACCTCGTAAGTTTGGCATCAACCCCAGACGCTTGCCCTACTATTGGTTGGAAACTACCTTGCCCAGTGAAGAACTAGATAGATCTCCAGCAGCAAAAGCTGCCTGGGAACAATTTCAAACAGTGGCCGGACTCACCGGTGTTAAACTCGATAAAAATGTCTAAAACTGTAAAACTTTACCGAAACCAAGTTGGATTCACAATGTCTGATGGATTTGTGCTTACCCCCCGAGCGGCAATTGAAGTCTCTATGGACTGCCCTAAAGATTATTTGTGCATCATTCAAACTTGCATGGAAAAAGGTTGGCTGCAACCAGTGGCCTATGTCAAAGAAGAGGAACACACTTGGGAAATATTAACAAAGTAAAAAAGGTAAAAAAGGTAAAACAAATGAATTGGCTTAAACGAAAACTAAGAACCTGGGTAAACAATGAAGACATACTTGCTGTTACCAGTCGTGAGGATGATTCTCACAATTTGGACAGTCGCGGGTTTAGACTGCAGGTCTGGAAAGCATCTGGTGGCATTGTGATTGAAACCAGTGGCTACGACGAACGCAAGGACCGTCACTTGCATGGCTTGCATGTGATCACCGAGGACAAAGACCTTGGCAATGAAATTGGTAAAATTATAACTTATGAGAGCCTGAAACTATGAACTTAGAACAAAGAGAAACCATTGACAGAATTAGTTCTGTGGCCGAAAGAAAAATTTGGGTCACATTCCAAAAAGAAGGTGTGCATTGCTATCCAGCAGCCGCGACCGATCCACAACTGGCAACCGGAGATGAATACGATGTTTCGTTCCTTGGTACTCCTCACCGTCATATTTTTCATTTCAAGGTGCACATCGATGTATTCCACAACGACCGAGACATCGAGTTCATTCAGTTCAAACGCTGGTTGGAAAATCTCTACAAAGATAGTATACTAGAACTAGACTACAAAAGTTGTGAGATGATCGCAGATGACCTATATATACAAATAGCCAGCAGATATCCCAATCGTGCTGTGTGGATTGAAGTGTCCGAAGATGGTGAGAACGGATGCTTGATCAAATATGAAATTTCTCGCCCTAGTTTATCAATCAAAGTATGAAATTTTATCAGTCAACTGTGATGACCAATTTGGACAAGTTTCCAGGAGCTTATTCCAATGGAAAAATGCGGTTGCCGCGAGATAACAATGATATGTTGCAACTTTGGCGAGTATGCGAATATTTTCAATTTGGATCATTTTTAGAAATAGGATTCAGTGCAGGACAAACATTTGGCCTGTTTCTAGATTCAACTGTCAGCGACAACACAAAGTATGTGGCAGTTGACTGTGACTTCAAACGAAATCAAGCAATCTTTGATGATATTTTTTGTGACCATCCCAAAAGAAAAAATATTCAATTTATAAATGTTGACAGTCGAGAGCTAGCTCTAACAGAGCAGTTTGATTTTATTCACATCGACGGTGATCATTCATATGAAGGTGCACTAAACGATCTTAAAAAGTGTTTGCCATTGATGCATGAACGAACTATTCTATCAATGGACGACTCGCTTGATTATGGAGTAAATAGAGTTATAGAAGAAAATCTACTGGGGCAAAATAATTTTATTCCGTTTTTAGCCGGCAACAAGCAAATATTATTTTGTCATACCTCAAACAATTTAACTAATTTTTTAAACCGAGATTTAAGAACTGGTCTCGATGATTTTGTAGTATTTGATAACTGGAATTATCATGATTTTTTTGTTGTCAAAATGCATGTTCCAAATTTCATCGAAGATAATCAGTCAATCTTTAATCTTGCATTGCAAACATATAACATTTAATTAACCAAAAGGAAAAAGTATGGCAAAGCCTACATTCAAATCTAACCCTAGAGTCCAAGCAATTTTTGATGATCTTGAACAGTTTTTAGAATTCTGTCAAGACTATGGATATCGCTACAACGAAGGTGACTTATATAACTTCAAGAGCTATGCTTGGCAACAGTTCAACAAGTATATTCAAGGTAAAAATGCCAAGAATATGTGGATCGAAGATGGTCGTAGATTTGCAGGATATCGTTCATGAGAAAACTTTATTACATGGGCTTGGAAAGTTACGAAGCCCGATACACACTACAACTAACAGAGTGGAACAGACGAGTATTTGACCGTAGAGGGTTAGATGTTGTATATGTTCCTGGTACAACTTTAGACAATACCAAAGCAATCAGTGTTGGCCAGGTGCTGGATGCACACGGTCGTAGTTATTTCTCAATGAGCCAAATGATGAACTTGGTTCAATTAATGCGCAATGGAGAAGTTACCAATGAAGATGTTATCTACTTTGAAGACATGTTTCAACCCGGCATCGAGAGTCTACCTTATATACTTGACCAAGTTCCTGCTGATCAGCGTCCCCGCATCTATGTGCGTTGTCTTGCTCAGTCCATTGATCCTGATGACTTTGTACATGTATGGGGTATGGCAAAATGGATGGGACTCTACGAGCAAATGGTTAATGAGTTCGTGGACGGAGTTCTCGCCACAAACGAAGAAATGGTTGCTCATATGCGCATTGCTGGATGGCGTGCTCCTATATACAATATTTCGGGTCTAGCGTTTGGCAAAGAAGAAGTGCTAGAACGCATCAATGGCAAAGACCATGTCCAACCATTTGAAAATCGTGCCATGCGTGTGGGATTTGCTGCAAGATTTGACCAAGAAAAGCAACCTGGATTCTTCATGGATCTAATCGAAATGTGGAACGATCAAGGTCCATATCCAGTGGAGTTTGCAATCTATTCTGGTGGTCCATTGCGTAGTAATAATCCTGAATATATCATTCGTGCTCGAGCATTAGAAGCACAAGGGTTATTAAAAATCTACGACAATATCACAAAAAATGATTACTATTCTTACCTTAACAATACTCGTGTACTTTTTAACTGTGCTCTCCAGGACTGGGTCTCTAACACTGTCTCGGAAGCAGATACACTGGGATGTAATGTTCTGTATCCTGCTTATCGTAGTTTTCCTGAGACATTTGCTAACGATCCTAACAGGCTCTATGTTCCTTGGTCAATAGACGATGCCTATACCAAACTACAAGGACTACTAAAAGAACCACATCACAACATGGGCCTGATTTCAGACTGGAACAACGGCACTGTGGATCGTATTGTTGATATCATCCAAGGCACAGGCGAGCAGTGGAATCGCAGTGGCAACAGATATCGTGACCATGTGCCTGGAGACAAATACACAGTGGTAAAAATTGAAGACTAATGCGCTTAACTACTAATCCCTATGTAAATCTTGATGATTTATTTGACTTTGAATTTAATTATTTAAATCAGCATGACTTACTGGGGATAAGTTTATTTTTGGCACAGAATCCTACAATCGATTCTGTTGACCAAATTCCACATACACATACTATTTTCAAAGACAAACTCAATGTCATTGATTTTAGCGAAAATTTTACAGGTAACAATACTGTGGAAAGATTGTCAGATTTACTGACAAGTGTAAAAATACCTCATGTTATTTTAGGGTCAGATCCGGGTATAAATACCAATACAATTTGTTATTTTCCGTTGTTTTATATTTTGTCAATGACAAGATGTAGTAGAGATTACAAATCTGTTTTAGAACATGATAAAACATACAATATAAGCTGCCTAAATAGGTCCACTCGTGCACATCGAATTCAAAATTACAGTAAACTAATAGAAAAAAATTATAAAAATACTTTAATTACTTTCAATGATTTGAGCAGTGTATTTGATCTAGAATCAGATATTGCCAAGAAATACCTAAAATTAAAAAACGAAGGATATATTCCAGTAAATGATATAGCAGAACCCACGGGTAAAAATGTTTGGTCAATACATCACCCAGCATATAAATTATCCTACATTAATATTGCAACAGAGACCGAAGTAACAGACACAGTGTTCTTGACAGAAAAAACATGGAAACCCATTGCCAGTGGACAGTTATTTTTTGTAGTAGGCAGCAAAGGAACTATTGCATATTTACGCAGTCTAGGTGTTGATGTTTTTGATGATATCATTGATAATTCCTACGATTCAGAGGCTGACTGGATTGTTAGAATTGATCGTATGTATGACAGTATAGATAAATTACTTGACCATGACTTAAAAGAATTGTATAATATTACAAGAGACCGGCGCAAACAAAATCAAGAATTATTCTTCTCAGGAAAATTTGGCCAGCAGTATGTAGACAAAATTAATAGTCGATTTGCACAACAAGGAAATTAAATATGATAGTTATAGTAACAGGAGCTTCAGGCTACATTGGTGGCGAAATTGCATTGAAACTAAAGGATGCAGGACATCATGTGGTTGGTATTGACTTACTGCCGAAACCTGATCATTTAGATTGTTTCGATCATTTCATTGAAGAAGATTTTGCTAACCCAGAAGTACTTGAGTTTATAGGCAAGGCCAAAGCTGATGCCGTTATACATTGTGCAGGCACTAGTTTGGTTGGTCCTAGTATGACAGACCCAGAACTTTATTATGATAACAACATAGTGAAAACCAAATCTCTATTGGATACTATTGTTAACCGATCTCTGCCTACTAGAATAATTTTTAGTTCAAGTGCAGCAGTGTATGGCACACCAATCATGGTCCCTTGTGATGAAGTAGACCCTTGTGAACCTATCAGCCCCTACGGTGAAAGCAAGCTCACAATTGAATGGATGATGCGCAGTTATCGCCGGGCATACAAGTTAGACTATGTTGCTTTTAGATACTTCAATGCAGCTGGTGCTGACAGTCAAGGACGACATGGGCAACGACCTGGTGCCACTCATATTGTTGCCAGGGTGTTGGAAAGTATCAAGAATGACACAGACTTTTTCTTGTACGGCAACAAATACAACACTGTGGATGGTACCTGTGTAAGAGACTATGTGCATGTTGAAGACATTGCTGATGCGCATATTCTTGCCTTGTACGATCGTATCCCAGCAGGCGTTTACAACATCGGAACTTCTACAGGAACTACCAACAGTCAGATCATTGAAGCGGCTGAAGATATTACAGAAAAATCAGTTCGTGTCTCTGTAAACCCACCGAGAGACGGTGATCCAGCAGTGCTAACTGCTAG
>JGI26470J50227_1000599_pt1 | contig 14398 bp, 18 predicted proteins | sample FreactTroBogLake_FD_50227 | JGI IMG/M metagenome (IMG submission 50227) | reverse complement strand
CGGTTGGTCTGGTGCCAAACCTGCCATGAATCATCGTTGTGGTCAGCTCAGAATCAGATGTGCCCGACTTGCGGCGGGCACGTCTGGATGACCGAAAGGGGCCACCTCACCTGGTTCGTCTACCCCGGAATCGTCAAGTTCCACCCGTTGTGGCGTTCCTGGTACGAAGGATCGGCCGCAAGCTCGGAAGGCATCCTGTCCAGGCTGAGAGCCTTAGGCGGAGAGGCCGGCAAGAACGATCTCTTCGATGAGGCTGTCGCGCGTCAGGCTGGTGAACGAGAAGCCGGACAATGGGAGCGTCTCAAGAACTCCCTTTCGGGGCGGGCGAGGGTCCACGGATGGCCCGAGGTCAAACGTGTGGAAGAGCTAGCCCGACTTTATCCCAACTTCTCCGAGGTCTGCGACTTCGTTCTGGCCGAAATCCGGCTGGCGCCCCATCGGAAAGCCAAAATGATGAGCATCCCGAACCTGCTCATCCTGGGAGGTCCCTCGTGCGGCAAGAGCTCGTTCTGCCGGCGGTTGGCGCAGATCCTCGCCGGCGATGACTGGGAACGGATCGACTTCGCGCAAAACCCGTCCGCCTTTGAGTTGACTGGCACCGACAGCGGGTACAACCGCGCCAAAGAAGGGCGGGTGCTCCGGCTGTTGGCGTCCAAGGAGGGAACGCCCGTACTCAATCCGGTCCTCATCCTCGATGAGTTGGACAAGGTTGATGAGGAAATGCGCTACAGCCCGCTCCCTGCGTTGCTGAGCCTGTTGGACAAGAACGACGCCGCCAAGTTCCGCGATGCCTTTCTGGGATTTCCTGCCGACGCTTCGGGGATCCAGTTTCTGGCTACTACCAACGACCGGTACCGGATCAAGGGTCCGCTCGCCAGCCGCTTCGAGATGTTCAGCGTGGCCGACTACTCGCCCGGACAATTCATCGACATTGTGCTGCCGACGATGTTTGCCGAATGGTGCGTTCAGTTCCACGAAGGAACCTTTCCACCAGCGCTGTCGAGGAAGACTCGCGAGTACATCGGGGAGCAGGCAGGGTATGTTCCACGCAGGGTTCATGCGATCCTCGTGAACCTGGCCAACCAGAGGTTCCGCGAGTTCGCGCCTGCACCGACTTTCGAGTCGCTGGAATACGGCAAGCAGGGACCTTGATCGAAACGACCGCCGGGCCCTCATGACACCCGGCGGCCGTCCCCGGAGTACCGAAGAGCTGTGACTCCTTAAGACACTAAATCAAGCATGCCAATTCGGTGACAACCGCCCTCGTGGTCCCCTGCGCCGACTGAGTGTTTCTCCCCATTCCCGGCGAATTCAAAAAAAGCATGGTTTCGAAAACTTTTTTGAACTTCCATGCGACGCCATGGTCGGAACCGCGCTATGGTCAATATATGAAAAACTTCGATGAAGAAGACAGGGTTTTCGAGTTGCTCTTGGTTGGTGTCGCGAGCCACCTCTCGGCCCAAGGGAGGTCGGAGGAATGACCCCGGCCACCAAGGCACCCACCAAGTCGAAAGGTCGGGTCAGCAGGACAGTCCGGTTGCGCCCCGAGCAGATGAGCGCCGTCCAGGCCTACGGGAGGCGCCACGGAGCCGAGACCTTTGACGCCTCCCTCCGTGTGCTCATTGCCGAAGTCGCGGAGTCGGGCACGGTCCTGAGTACAGAGCGGCTTCTCGAGAAAATCCGAGAAAAGCTTGAGCGGCTTTTTCCCGACCACGATAGGGACGTTTGATGAGGGCGCACTCCCGCGACTGGGCGGATGACTGGGTCATCCGCCCAAACCGTGCCCATGGGCCATTCAGCCACACGACTCTCTCGCATGGGCAGGCCTGGGTCCGGACGGGTGGGCGGGGCGTTCACGGATGGGTAAAGACCCAAGCCATGGCCAGGGGCCGTTACGTTGCGACGCGGTCTGGGAGCAACGGGAAGGCGGTAGCACACGTACGGTACCTTCTTCGGGAATCGGCCCGCGCCCACGGTCTTTCAGCTCCCGGGCCCTTTGGAAATTGCCAGATAAGTAGCTTCCTGACGGCCGAGAAAGGCGAAAAGTACGTGTGGCGGCTTGTGGTGAGTCCCAGCGAGTCGCTGAGTCTGGACCTTGAGCTTTACATCCGGATCGTCATGGGAAAGGTGGCCGCTTTGTCGGGTCCCGAGCAGCGTGGCCAGGTCCTGCGTTGGGCAGCAGTGATCCACACGAACACGGCACACCCACACGCCCATGTCTTGATTCATGGACTGGCTGCGGACGGAAAAGACGTCTACCTCAAGAAACAGACGATCATCAATCTCCGCAATCTCGCCAAGGCGACCCAAGACAATCTCACTGGATACGACTTGATCTCGAAGGACGATTGGCTCGAAAGGAAGTTGGCTTTGTCGACGCCTCACATGAGCCCAAGGATCAAGGGACCTTCGCTCGACGAGCACATTTTCAAGCTGTCAAAAGGCAAGACTTGGAGCGAAGCCATTCAAAGCGTGCGCTCGCCTGAGCGAAGGCAGGCGCTCCACGGTCGTATGTGTTTCTACGAAGCAGCAGGGGTCCTGGTTCAAGGAGAGGATGGAAAGCTCTCAACAAACATGGTCCAGTATGAGAACTTCTTGACTGGCCAAGTTCGAAACGAAGGACTCGCCAAACACCTTCGGTTCACTCCGCGAGAGAACCTGGTCGTCAACTCTGAAGCCACGCCTCCGTCGGAAGGCGTGATCACGTGGATCGGTCCCGACCCGATGGGAAATGGTGAGCTGGCCTTGTTCGAGAGCTACAAGGGAAAGGCCCAAGCTGTGCCCGTGGAGGACGACAAGTTGGACCAGGCCATGGGTTGGTTTCAGTCGGCTCGGACCATGCACCTGGAGGGGTCTAGGCTATCTCCGCGGCGTGGGCGCGCCAAGAACCGTGCCAAAGGTCTTGGTGCTCCCGCCCAACTCGTGGATCAACTTGCGGACTTCGAGGCAGAGATGGATCGCCAGTTCCCTGACCAAGTCGAAGGGGACTTGGAGGAGAACCTTATCAGCGAAATGTCAGAACGAGACTCACTCTCCTTACAGAGAAATCGTCATTCTGGTCTTGAATTCTAGAATTCTTATAGATTTAATTAGAACAGGATAAAAGGAGCGGTGCACTTTGGTGCACCTGGCTTCGAGACAGGCATCTTCGTCATCTCCTGAGGTGAAGGATATTGATCTAACTCTATTCTGGAGAATATCTTACTCAGGATCATTCTGGGCCGTTTTGTTTCTACTCAATGTGGTTTGATGCTTCTGGATGTTGAGGTCTAGTTGTGAACCCAGTTCTGGGGCGAAGCAGATGTCTTTGTTTCCTACGGCCTGCGGGTTGCCTCACGAAGGACCCACGTTGCAGAGACTCGCCGCCCATCCCCAACGGAAGACTTATGTTGCTGGTGACCAGGACAATCTGACCTCGGCACCCCTGGCGAGGTCAGATCCCCGCGAGTTGTCCGACAGCTTAGCCCGGAGAGGTCCTGAAGCCAGCCCCTCACTCGGAACTTGACGCTTTCGATACATGGGTAGAACATTTGCCTATGCGCATCCTATTACTATTCGTTCTTGTCGCTGTCGGCTCTCTTCTCCAGGCCGAAGACTTAACCGGGGAACAGTGGGTGACGCTCTCCCACAATTTGAAGGTTGCCTACACATGGGGATTCATTCAGGGAACCCGAACCCAGTACGAAAGCGACTCTTCGTGGTCCGCCGCAAACTCGGCAATGACAGGGGAAAAGGTCTTTAAGATTCTACCCCTTGCAGAAGAAAACGAAGACGTGGCGAAACTAGTTGGGAGTGTCGACGACACCTTCCTTGATAAGAATAAGTTGAAGCGAAGTGTCCGGGGCGTAATCGCAAGCCTACTGACCGGAATTCCACAACTCGAGGACGTTGCCCAGCCGTGAACACCGACACAACCCCCGTCCCCTTTGCCAGCGGGAGTTTGGAGATGGGCGAGGCTGCCACCTCAGCTGACGCCCCTCAACAAAGCCAAATCCTGACAAGTTCTTTGGGGGACGTTCATGGGTGAAAGTCAGTGGATGCTTTTTTGGACAGGCTTTGCAGCTGTGGGAACTACGACAGGGGTAGTTGTCGCGTTGTTACTTCCAATTCTCCAGAAAAGTCACGAAAACGCAACTCTTCGAAAGTTTGCGCGCCGTCGAATTGGGTACGAGTTGATCCAACTTCTCCAAACCCTAAGAATTGCGAGAGAATTCCCTGCGTTCACAACGACGGGGCGGGACGGAAAACACTTCTTCAAGTTCGATCACGGTCTGGGTCGACACACCTATTTCCGTTTGGTTGATTCGGACAAGGCAATAGAGGCAATTCTTGAAAACATGGTCAAACTACCAGATGGGCAGGAAACCCTCCTGACCGACTTGTTGATACGACTGAAGAATGTCTTCTCGGGTGCTGAGATCGAACAGTCGGAGTTTGAGGAAACACTCAAGGATTTGGCGGAAGCAATCAGAATCAACGTTAGTGGTAGCAAGTGGCTTGTTCACCTGGACGGGATGATCAAAGCAAAAAAGTCTGAACCGATGGTTTTCCTCTGACCAAGGCATGGCAGCACAGGGCCTGAACGAGGGGAATTCTTCATGACAGAACACTTCGACGGTAGGAAGTCGTCGAGCCCGAGAAGGAAATGAAAATGACCGATAAGCAACTTCTGTCCCGAATCTACGGCGATCTGGTGGAACTTGACCGGAGATATTACGCATCTGCTGATGTCTTCTTGGCGGTCGACAGCGTCGAAGAAGGGTTCGAACTTATGGCAGTTGCTGTGATGATCGATAGGATCATGGGCAACTTACCCTCGGAGACAGACTCTCGGTGACCCCGCTTGCGGAGGACGGACTGACCTGGTATTCGGTAGACGACTGCCCTGGTCATTCAGGCGAACTACTCGTCGAAACCCCGGCGGGCTATGTGGTGGTTCAGGCTTCGCGACGGTGGCCAGACGGCGCTTGGCGGTGGCCGAAGCTACCACCAAGATTGACCCAGGTCGTCGGTTCCCAAGCTTAGGTTCGCCTTCCTCCATGGCGGCTTCTAGGTGGGTTGCTTGTGCCGACAATGACAGCACCATCAAGAAGAACGCGACTCTACTGACGCTCGACACCCTGCGGACCAAACTAGACGCAGGTTAGGAAGAGACTGCCCGATGCCGATAAAATGCTATTTCTTGGGTCGTCCTCGAGGCTGAGCATCGCGGATCCGTTCCAAAGCATCAGGTTGATAGATACCTGTTGGCCCGGCATAACCGATGGGTTTGACACCTGCTTTGGTGAGTCGAGATTTGATTGTCTTCGGTGGCAACCTTAAGGCGAGAGCCATCTCGGCAACAGTCAAACCTTCCATGCATTCCTTATACCCCGGCGAAGACGGCGACAACAAGCTGTTGACATATTTAAGCATAAGTGCTTAAATAAATGAAGGAGGATTGAATGCCTGTCTATTTGAGCACAGCGATCAACATTTTGAGGTGTAGGGACGAGTGGATTCAACGTCTTCCCCAAGCCCTCCTGTCCCCCGGCGAGACCTGGGACTCCCTGATCGACGAATTGCTCGATCTAGGCCTTTTCGTCGAGGTCCCAGAGGCCGAGATCGCCGAAGATCGAAACCTAATCCACGAGTCCGATTGGATTTCTGCATTCTCCATGCCACCGAACGAGTCAAACCCAACAGAAGCGCAGGGGGCCCTTCGTGGGTGAAGGTCAACCAGTCATGCCTCCCTACGTCAAAGGCAATCTTAGGATCGAGGAACCGCTATCTGCAGAGTGGGCCAGGACTCTCGACAAATTTGGCATCGACTGGACCCTCGAGCCTCAGGGTGTATCGGGGGTCACTAGACTAGGTAGCTCGTGCTTCTTCCTCACAGAAATGGACATGGTCCTGGAGGTTGCCCTCAGCGTCCGTGATGTGAAGGAACCACGTTGGGTCAAATCTCGGAAACAGGTCGCTGGCTCGGTTGTCCTCAATGGACATGAGTATGGCACCTTCCGATTTCGGGACTCGCCGGTAGCAAACCCGATGAATCTTTTGATGTGTTGCTCCCAATGTTCCCGGTTCTTCTTCTCCTTTCGGCTTGATACATCGTGTGGCTTCTGCGGAGCGCCAAACCCGCGGGTTCAAGAGTACGAGCAGATTTCCGGCTTTGGAGACCCTGAAGCTTCGCCCCCGCAAATGCGCGAACTCCGGCAGTGGATCAACGAGAATCTCAAAGAAGGGTCTGGCCGGGAACGTCCGTTTCTTCCCCTTGGGCCGTTTCCGGAAACCAGTGCGCTGTTTGACAAAAAGGATGCAGAGAAAGCCAAGGCTCGGGAGTCCAACGCCTGGGAGAAACTCCTTGACGACCTTTCAGGCCCGGCGTATGTCCACGAATGGCCAAGCGTTGAGAAGATTGATGAGTTGAAAGCCGATTATCCGAACTTCGGTGAGGTCTGCGACTTCCTCATCCGTGAAATTCGCCTATCTGGGCACCAACCCTCCCAGGCCGTCAAACTTCCCAACCTTCTGCTGGTCGGGGGCCCCTCTTGCGGCAAATCGTCGTTTGCGGAGCGGTTGGCTCGAATCTTGGTCGATTCAGATGCGACCCGGATCGACCTGGGCCAAGCGACCACCAACTTCGCCTTGGTCGGCTCAGACTCGGGGTTCAAAAACGGAAAGGAAGGTCGGATCCTCCGGTTGATGGCCGGGAGTGCATTCACTAAGCCCGTCCGTAATCCTCTGGTCATTCTCGATGAGTTGGATAAGGCCTTCCGGGACTCGACCTTCAACCCGTTGCCGGCTCTTCTCTCGCTACTGGAGAAGCGGGACGCCAAACGCTTTTGCGATGAGTTCTTCCTGACCCCCGTCGATGCCTCAGGGATCAACTTCTTGGCGTTGGCCAATACCCTACAGACCCTCTCCGGCCCCCTGTTGTCCCGGTTCACCGTCTTCCAGATTCCAGACTATTCCAGCCAGCAGTTCGTCGAGGTTGTCGTTCCAGCAATCTACCGGGACTGGTCCGCCCGGTTCTTTCCGGGAACCTTCCCCGAGACCCTGTCGAAGCAAACACGGCTGGAGATCGCTGAGGCGACAGGGGGCATCCCTCGCCAGGTTTCTGCGATCCTGGACCAACTCGTTTTCGCAGAACACGAGGAACTGTTCCCCCGCCCAACCTGGGAGAGTCTGCGATTTTCCCAACATTGCGAAGAATCAGCACCCAAACAGAGCAACCCGGACGAAGGGTTAGCCCATGAGTGACCACCCTGAACCTTCAATGGCGTCCGTTCGTCTGCGCCGCTTTAGTGTGGTGCCGATGACACCTGTCCGTGACTACTTTCGCCTGAACGGCTCAAGCGTTGTTGCTGAATCCGAATTGGATGCGTGGCTCTATTTGACGGAGGCTGCACAGTGGAGGGAGCCAGTAACCCCGCCCAGGCTTCGCACACACTATCGGATGGTGCCTCAGGAAATCTCTGGCGAATACTTCCGTGGGACAAAGTCAGAGTGGATCCAGTCGGTTCATCTGGGCTACAGCCCTGCGCCGGTTCGCTTGTCGCCAGAAGCACGAACTCAAGAGCGGCTGGATATTGAAGAGACGCTCGAGACCAAGCGCCACTATGAGCGGGTTCGAGAGCTGAACAAGCTGACGCCTTGGGAGAGCATCCGCCATTGGTTGGGGAAGCAGAAGGACCATCCGATCCGGTGGAAGCTTTTCGGTGTCTTAGCCTTGGGGATCCTTGGAGTCATCCTCTGGCAGTTGGTCCTGGCCATTCTCATGGACGCAGCTGTTGTTGTCGTCTTCCTTTGGCTGGTGAAACGGTGATCTCGCGGGAGCACTCTGGCAACTTTCCATTTCTCAACTTCAGTCGCAAAAAGGAGCACCCATGAGCATCTTGATTTCTGGTGACATCCACGGAAACCAATCGATCGGCCGCATCCAGCCCGAGAACGTCGCAGCTCAGTTTCCTGGTTGGGAGTCGATCCGATACCTGATTGTCGTCGGGGACTGGGGAGCGATTTGGAGCGGCACCCGAGCTTTTACCGCGATTGAAAAAGAACTGCTCGACGACTACGACGCGATGCCTTGGGAGACCCTGGTCGTCCTGGGAAACCACGAGGGCTATAACCGGATCTCCCAACTCCCGTGGACGACGAGGCATGGCGGCCGGATGCAGCAGGCTTCGAAGAAGGTCTTCATTTTCCAACACGGAAACACGTACACCATCGAAGGCAAGCGGTTCTTTGTCTTTGGTGGGGCCGACTCGATCGACAAAGGAAACCGAACCGCCTTTGAGTCCTGGTGGCCGCAAGAGATTCCGACAATGAACGACTTCCACCGAGCCCAGGCGACCATCGGGAGGCGCGGCAAAAAGATCGACTACGTCCTGACTCACACAGCCCCGACCATTGTCATCGACCAGATGCGGGCACAGGGCAAGCTTCCTTTCGGAAGCATGAAGTTCGAGGATCCAACCGTGCGCATGCTAGACCAACTGGAACCTGGGCTGACGCAGTCAAAAGGTTGGTTCTTTGGGCACTTCCACACCGACTTCAAATGGGGCAGGTTTCGCTGCCTCGACGAAGAACTGGTTCTGCTCGAGAACGAGCTGAAGTCATGAACCAAGTGCGATCATCTGTCTTGCGTATACGAGGCTACTGCGGCGCCGGAGAGGCGTCCCTTGCCAAGATTCCCGCTTTCGAGCTTGTCGCGAAGACCTTCGCTATCGGCCGCTACCGGCAACAAGGTCGTGATGAGGTCAATTCCTGGGAGAGGATGCCTGGCGACCGCCTCCAACATCTCGAAGCAGGCGGTCGGTATCTGGAGGCCACCACATGCATCAACAACAACGAGTTCGTTGTCGATAGGATGCCAACAACGGAATAGCGTGGCTCGACACAGATCTGGGCACGCTCTCCGAGCGAGTCCAGAAGAAGTCGCTTGGGGGAGGCGGGTACTTCAACCAGTTCGCACGGCCCATCCTACGAGGTCTGGAGAACAAGGGCAGGTCCAATCGTCGCGGCTCCCGGGGTTTCTGGGCGATGACGACCCAGGGGCTTGGTTCCGGACGCGAAGCTCGCGTCGCAAGAACTCGTCTGACTCATGAAAGAGCAACTGAGAGCAGAAAGATTCCTTTGGAAAGTGAGCGCCACAAAGGGGGGCCATGAACGAGTGAATCCACTACCGGTGCTCGTACCACGAGCCCGCGATGTTGCGACCACGGACCTGGACTGAATGCCGAACACAGGACCTTACAAGGGGGATTCAAAGATGTCCGATTTTCACGATTTCGATGAGACTCAGCTGAACCAAAAACTCCGGCAAGCCCGTTGTGACTGCCTGGTTTTGGCAGATCTCCTAGATCACCTGGCAGAGACCGAACAGGGAGAAAACCCCGCACGGAAGATGGACCGCTTGTACGGCGTGGCACATCTGCTGCACTTGGTGGCCCAGCACGTCGAAAGCCACATCCTCCTGTGAGATTAAGAGCCTATATGAACGCTCTGGCCGCAGCAGAGGCCGACTACGGATGTTTCTCCAACCTGTCCTTCAGCAAAGCGACGACCCGGTCAGCTAGCCGCGTAGCCAACCGACTCTCCAGGGCATTGGAAAGCGTGTCAGCCACCCCGTCCAGGGTCCGGGAGACTTCCAAGGACCGTAGGTCAGCTTCGCTCATCAGCAGGGACACCGCAGGGACTCCAAAGGACGAAGCGATCTTCTCAAGAGTCTCCGGTGAGGGGAATCGATTCCCAGATTCAAGTTCACCAATGTGTCCATTTGACAGTCCACATCGTTCGGCCAAGACGGCCTGGGACATCCCCTTTTCCGCGCGAAGACGCTTCAAATTTCGTACGAGGGCGGTTCGGATTCCTTCCATGAATCCTATAGTCCCCCCATTTTTATGTCTGTACAAACGTCTAAAAAGGAGCGTATGCTCCCATATAGTGAGTACTGGTTACTCGAGAGGAAACCATGGGGAACTTCTTTTGGTCGCCTTTCGTTTTGCCAAGACTCAGACTGTCCAGCCCAAAAGGGCGAATCAAGGGGTTTGAGATGAAGCTACTGTCTTTTGTTCAACGGGCCATGGCAGGCCTGACTTTATTGGGACGCACATCCAAAAACCACTTAGGAGGGCTTGTCCTCGTGGTGCTAGGATTCGGTTTGCTTGTTGTCGGTTGCCAAAGCCCAACGACGCCATCGGGAATCCCACAAAAGCCAGCGGGCTTTTCAGCCGTAGCAGGAAACTCTCAGGTGGCCCTTTCGTGGAATACAGTGAGCGGTGCGACCGCTTATCACGTCGCTTGGGCAGGAGGCAATGGATCTACCGTGGGTGGCACCATCGACATTTCGGGCGGTGCAGCGACGAGTTACACCCAGACCGGGCTGGCAAACGGATTTACCTACACTTACACGATGTATGCATCGAATTCCACAGGCAACTCTCCTGCCACCGATGTTCTGTCTGCAAAACCCTACACTACCATCGCGGCCATTCCCACACTGACTTCCGCAACTGCAGGAAACGGTCAGGTTTCGCTCTCGTGGACCGCGGTCACAGCAGCCACCAGCTACAACGTATACCGCTCGACATCCTCGGGATCCCAAGGAACCAAGATCGCTTCACCAACTACGGCCGGATACACTGACGTGTCTGTGACCAATGGAACCACGTACTACTACGAGGTTGCCGCAGTGCTCGCAGGCGGCGAGTCACAGACAAGCAATCAACTGAGCGCAACACCCCTGACACTCGTTACAGGGGTCCCGACCGGATTGGGAGCGACCGCAGGAAACAATCAAGTCGGACTGACGTGGACTGGGGTCGCCGGTGCCACCAGCTACAATGTGTACCGATCGACAGCTTCGGGCATCCAAGGGAGCAAGGTTGCTTCAGCGACGTCGGCGAGTTTCACCGACACTTATGTGGCCAACGGAACCTCGTACTTCTACGAGGTAACCGCGGTGAGCGCCGCAGGAGAGTCTGGTGCATCCAACCAGGTAACCTCCATTCCCGTCAATCCGCCTTTGGCCCCGTCGGGCCTTACCGCCACGGCAGGAAACTCCCTGGTTGCTTTGACTTGGACCAGTGTGAGTGGAGCCACGAGCTACAACGTATACCGGTCGCTGACTTTAGGGATCCAAGGTGGCGTCATCGCATCTCCAACCTCTGCAAATTTCTCAGACACGTCGGTGACAAACGGGACGACCTACTACTATGAGGTCGCGGCGGTAGCCTCCGCAGTTGAATCAAGGTTGTCTTCATGGGTATCGGCCACCCCCCCATGGATTGACTACTCCACGGGGAATGGATTGGGAAGCAACGTCGTGTTGAATGTGGCAGTGTCGGGTTCATCCGTTTACGCAGCAACCACCGGCGGATTGTCTATATCGAACAACGGGGGTACTTCCTGGACTAACTACACCTCGGCCAACGGACTAGGGGGTAGCTACGTGTACGCCGTGGCGGTGTCGGGCTCAACGATCTACGCCGCATCAAATGGTGGGTTGTCAGTGTCGACGAACGGCGGTACCTCCTGGACCAACCACAGCTCCGCTAACACGATATACAGGCTAGTAGTGTCCGGTTCGACGATCTATGCAGCGACAGCCGGGGGGCTGTCTGTGTCGACCAATGCTGGTTCATCCTGGACCAACTACACTATCGCGAATGGTCTCGGAAACAACCTCGTGATCGGTGAGGCAGTGTCAGGATCGAGCATCTATGCAGCTACCAATGGAGGGCTGTCTGTGTCGACAAACGGCGGTACATCCTGGATCAACTACACCGCCGCCAATGGCCTAGCGAGTAGCAACGTAACTGCTGTGGCGGTGTCAGGTTCCACGATCTATGCCGCAACTAATGGCGGACTGTCAGTGTCGACTAACAGCGGCACATCCTGGACCAGCTACACAACTACAAACGGTCTCGGGGACAACCAGGTGGACGATGTTGTGCTCTCGGGTTCTTCCATCTATGTAGCGACCGCCGGAGGGTTGTCTTTGTCGTCCAACGGCGGCGCATCATGGACCAATTACTCTTCCTCCAACGGCCTTGGAACCAACAATGCTCAAAGTGTCGCGGTATCGGGCACAAACATCTATGTTGCCACCAACGGAGGAGGGCTCTCCGTGTATCAATAGGCAGTCACCCCTGTGTAAGAGCAACTCGTTTGGCACAGGGGTGAACGGTGGCATGTATCAATGATCCAGCACATTTGGCGCATGTTGGTCCACGTGTACTATTGTACACAAGCGCGAGTACGCTTCGGGCAGGCTTTCGACGAGAACACCTTCTATGACGATTTTGAGTTTCAGCTACGCCACGGTTTCCTGGCGCCCGTTGAGGACCAAGATGGCCTTCTTGCCCCAGAAGATTACCCGCGATCTTTTCAACATTGTCGGGTTCCTAGGAAGTAGGCATGTTGCGAAATTGACGATCCGTGAAGGGAAAGTTTTGTGGAACGAGTGGAATCGATCTGGCTAGGTTTTGATAGTACGGATTCAGAAATCAGCTAGAAACGATGCGCTTGAGTTGCTCGAAGGACTCCTGGACTAATCTTGAGAGATCTGGTGCGTCAGGCTCAGCCACCCAACGAGCGTATGCGGTTTTGAAGACCAGATCGCCGGTATTCGCGGCGAGATTGGCTGTTGGAGCGTCTATACCCCGTCTCATCAACGCTTCGGCCATGGCCCGGGTGAATGTCGCATCCTTGAGCAATTCGCGCTCCTGAAGCGCTGGGTTGGCGGCAATCACAGACTGTCGCTGCCTGACGATCTCGCGTCTTTCCTGGAGAATCGGGACAATGGCCTCCAGCGCGGCAATGGCGATTTGGATAGGCGTGGCGGAATCCGGCGCAGTCTCGATGGCGCTTATACACATTTTGAGCAGGTTCTCTTGTTCTCCAAATAGGACCTCGCGTTTGTCCACGAAGTGGCGAAAGAACGTCCTCTCCGTGAGCCCAGCCCGTTCCGCTATCTCCGTCACCGTCGTTTGGTCAAATCCTCGCTCCTGGTACAGATCCAGAGCGGCTTGTTCAAGCCTACCCTTGGCATTGGGTTCCCATCGACTCATTTTCTGAAATCCATGACGACAGTCATTGACATGACTGAAACCATATCGTACTTTTTACATGTCAGCAACTGACATAACATATTTGGAGCAGGTTGCCCTGGTCACTTGCTCAATGGAGACCGACAATGACCTTCCAACTTATGGCGCTCATCATGACGGGTGCTGGGTGCCTGCTCGGCGCCCGGTTTATCTTCGCTGGTGGTGCCGTTCTCAAGGAGTGGGGCCTCGAAGTGACCTCTGGTGCACTAATTGTATGCCGCCGGATTGGGGCTATCTATCTTGGCATCGCCCTCATGTTTTTCCTTGGTCGTGATGCCGCACCATCCGATCTGCGCGATGCCGTGTGTTTGGTCACAGGTGGAATGATCGCGGTGCTTTTGGGACTAGGATTTTTCGAGTTCCTGGCGCGGCGAGTCCGGCCTGGCGTCTTTGCCGCGATCGCTGCAGAGGCAGCTATCGCGGCATGTTTCGTTTGGGTGTGGTTGGGTGGGCGATGAGAGCAATGGGAGTGAACTAACTATCTGACAGTAGCTTCCGGTCCCACCGAGGCCCGTTACTGCACGTTCTCAGTACTTGTTCACAACCCAGTCGCCCGTGATCCTACCGATGAGCATCCGTCGCAAGAGCGCAACAACTCAACTGTGTCAGTTCGTTGAAGTGACTAAATTATTGTCAGTATAGGTCTTGATGAAGACCTTTACAAAAACTAAAATGCCGGTGAGAATAGCAACATCCTCTGAAGGAGTCCGTTTCGGCGACACTTCAGAGGACTTCCTCCCGGGCCTCTTGTCCGTGACCGCGCAACGGGCTATATGCGTCGGCTGGCTTGTCGTGCTCTTTCGTCATATCTGATTCGCTCTCTGTGGGTAGCTACAGTGGCCATGAGACATCTTAGGCTGAACAACACGATTTCAACTCCAGGGCCACCTTCCGACAATAAACGTGCCATCGAGGCTGAACAGCCTAAGTAGCTCCGCCATCAAATGCTTCTCGAGGATATATCTAGACCAAGCGAGAGTTGCACTGACTAGTCGCATATCGTAATGCAGGACAATGGCCGAAGATGGAAGGTGGTCCCATGTATTTGGACTGAACAGCCGAAATAGCGTTAGAACGACAGCGGCTAGATGCCGCTGCGGGGCGTTTTATTTAATTGGATTTGGTCAGTTCGTGGCTCACGTGGCAAGTTTAGTGTTGTCATTAGTTGAAGAATTCAAGAAGTTGGTTTGCTTGGTTTGTTCCGGAAAAGGTTGTATAGTTTGACGCTCAAGTTGTGTTTTTTTCTAACGAGTAGATCAACCTGACAAAGGCCTCCACGGCCTTTGCAGGTTATCATCGCG
>JGI26470J50227_1000598_pt1 | contig 14413 bp, 23 predicted proteins | sample FreactTroBogLake_FD_50227 | JGI IMG/M metagenome (IMG submission 50227) | reverse complement strand
AGAGTTTGTTATTAACAAGAACGGATTGGGTCAAGCTATCTATAGTGATTCTAATAGACGATTTGGTGACGCCTTAGTTGGTGGTGACAGAATACCTGAAGTGTATAAAGATCTTACACGATCGTTGTTTATCGCATCTGGCGGAGATATAGATATCAGTCCTAACAGCATGTACTTCTTTGCTAATAGCTATGCAGATGGTATATCACGCTTTATTGAAACTGGAAGTGGGGTTTATGATATAGCTGCTGGGGATCATAAGGAGTTCAATGCCCATACTGATTTGATGATGTTTAACTCATTCTTTGGTACTCGCAGCAACGTAGACTCGCGGGAATTCAGTTCGATTGAGAAACAGATCCTAGCTATGGAAAAGAAATACAACCAAGCTAAGACTAACCCTGAGATCTTTGCCGAATACAACCAAAACCATCCTTATGCAGCGATGATAATTAAATCATTTAATCATGATGTTGGTGGGCAGTTAAAGAAGTTACGTACCGAAGCTAAAGAGATACGTGTTAATCCTTATCTAGATAAAGCAGAAAGGGAAGACAGATTACGCATGGTTACGTTGAAACAAAACTTAATCAAGCATAATATCATCGAGAAGATGAAGAACTACGATCTAGAACCTTAACGAACGCGCCAAGTACGAACACCAAGATGATCGTCTTTAGACGTGACAAATGACTTAACGGATATGCCATACCGTTTAGCCCCACAATCTATAGCGTACATCATCTCGGCAAAACGAAGAGTAGGGATAAAAAAGCTATCCCCAACCTCCATCCCAAAAAACGGGAATATCCATTCAGGTTCAATTATCTGATTTGGTGTCATCAGTCAGTGTAAACAATTCTTCAGGTATCTCTGTGTTAAAGACATAACAGTTAACAGGTGGTAATTGTAGTCCATGTTTCCATCCGCTAGAGAGCCGTGTTTTCTTAACCTCAACCAAGCAGGGTTTCTTCTTCTCCAGATCTAAGAACGTATACTTCATCTCACGTTCAAAATTAGCCGAACTTACCTGAATAAGAGCCAGATACTTCTTAAATTCCGTCTTAGATACCTGCATCATGCCAGTCTCAATATCAACCCTAGCTACCAACGAGCCGCGAGGTTCTAGACGTACATCCTTCCCTTCTACAATCAATACGTTCTGGATATTCTTGCCTAAGAAGTCGCTAAGCATCGAAGGATAATCTGGCTTGTTGATCGGCATCACGTTATCACGGATATTGACTAAGGCTTCTACTACCTTGTTATAAACTCGATCCAGATCAATGTTAATGATCCCTGCATTGTTGGCTATCTCACCGCCAGCAAAACTTACTGCAACAGCGTTGTTATAGAAACGGTAAGCAGATGTCGTACCAAAATCACTCATGAATCTTTTTTCCCACTTCTCAATATAGACTCGGATTTCGGGATCGCCTAGGCGCATCAGTTCTTTAACATACATCGGACCGGCAAAGCCGTAGTTATGGTTAAGTGGGTCAAATATTTCCTTACCCAAAGCTGCATCATACTTTAGCCAGTGAGGTGCGTCTACCTTGGTAAACTGGATGATACGAGCTACTTCTCCATCAGGGCTTGCCTTTAAGATACTAAACTTCTGGTAGATGTCATCGTTAGTTGTCCACAATGCTAATAGAGATGCAATAAGTTCGTATTCCCGTTCTGCGTTAACAGAGGCTTGCATCCGCAGCTTAGCTTTACCTTGAGATATTTTGTGAACCAACGGAGATAGCGCTTCAGGTTTCATCTTACCTATGTCATCAATCCCAAACGTCAGACTATGTAAAGCAAGATAGCGCCCAGTCATAGCGTTGTCAGTGGCATCATAAACAGATAAGTCACGAGGATTGCCAAACATACTTAGCGCTGCATACAACGAGCCAGATTTAGCAGAGCCTGATTCCCCTTGCAGACATACGGTCGCACCCGGCGTAGATGTAAGAGACATAAGTGGTGAACCAAAACCAACCAATAAACCGAATGCCTGTATCTCCAACCCCGGCTTATCAAGCCAATCTACACACCATCTCCACTTCTCGTATGTGCCTGATTCATGAAGATGTTTAGCCAAGCCTCTGATATACGGTGAAGGAGCGGAAACCTTAACAGTACCATCTCTTCTAATCTCTTTGCTGCCAATAACAAACGCATCACGGTCTTCTGTCCAACCTAACTGCATCCTCATATCAACTGCGCTTGTAATCCCCTGCATGTAAATACCCCATTTAGTAATGTACTCAGCAACCAATGGCGCTAAGTTAGGTGTACATAAAGCCCCGTTAGCTACGACAGCCTTACGTAGTTCCTCTGCACTCTGGTTGATGGGTAGTAAAAACTCTCTTGGAGCATCGTGCGGAAAGGTTACCCGCATTATTAAACACTCGCCATCTATCCTGCTGTGCAATCTACTGATAGGCCATATATCATTTGTAAAGACAAGGACAGGTTCAGACTCTATCTTTTGCTTAGTCTTTTTGTCGTAGGTAGGAGCCTTGGTAAAATAAATACCACCATTGACGCCCCTGACAAAAGGCTTTAAGAATCCCGGAAGTTCCGAAAGCGTTTGGGTATTCGATTGCTTCCGAATTGGGTTCTCTTGACTTGGCGCGGTCGCAACTTGTAGTTCTCTTCCAAGGACAAGTGGTGTTCCAATTCGTCCTCTATGTCTACATCCGTCGCATTTTTCTGGGTCGTTTCGTTCAAACCACTCACAGGTTCTAGGTCCTCCGAATGAATGTGCTGTCTTGTAAGTTTCATCTGGGTCGTATTTCTCATAGTCTTTGGATAATTCATGGATGGCTTCATCACCATCCTCACAAGTTACTGCAATAGTTAAGACAGCCGCCCATTTATCACGAGAGATAGTCTTACTGTTAATAATAGCATCAGCGATCTGAGCACACCCATCGCCTTCTAAACTACGTACTGCAATCCTACCGAAATTCTCTGTAAAGTTATTTAGCTTTTTGAAAGCCTTGGTATCTTCATCCAGTCCTTTCGGCACAAGCGCAAGTATGTCTGCGGCTGTGGGTTCTTGGATGTCGCCAAAGTAATCTTTAAATGCTGCGAAGTCATACTGATATATTTCATCACTGACAATTACAACTTCAGAAGGTGGTTCAGTTTTATGGTTGAACGATCCTACAAAACGAAGCACACGGGCTAGGTCAGCGGGCGTAGCAGCGGGGTCAATAAACAAACCCTTCTCAATACAAAGGGCCTTAAACTTCTCACCATAAGGTAGAAATTCCTCTGATGATACATCCTCTGCTAGGGGCCAGTAAGCATGGTAGCCCACACCAGAATCAACTAATACAGGAGGTGGTAATTCTGCATTATTAACAAATTTGTTAAGTGCAATAAGTGCATCTTTTTTACTTAAATACCCTACACCCTTTTTAAACTTATCCTCATCACCTACATCTAGGTCAACGAAAAAAGACCTATGGTAAATACAATTCGAAGCAGTGCGGCTGAAATTAGCAAAAGTACCCATTGCCACATATGCGTCATGTCCCTTAGCCTTAATCCTCTCAATAATTTCATAAACTTCATCTAGTGTTTTAGCGTAGTGATTGATCCAGTTTTTGCCTTTAGGTTTTGAGCTATCTAGATCACCGATACCATAAACACCCTGCGTTGGTAATACTTTCTCGTAAAATTGTTTTATCATTTCTGTTGCAGAGTCTAAAAGAGCGAGTTACCTCGCCCTAGTTTTTAAAGACGGGGTTTCCCCCGTAGACTACACTTCGATTGGTTCACCGATAATGTCTTCGATGTACTTCTTTGCCTCTTGGAATGATCTGGCTGGCAGCACCCCTTTAGCAATATCACCTTTGACAATTTCGGTAAACACTTCTACAACCCGCTGATTCTTATCACGAATAGGCTTGCCACGGAACCAGCTATAAACCGTCATCCGAGTAACCCCCAAGGCAGATGCCACATACTTAGCTGGCAAATTAGCTTCTACACAAGCCCGGGCAAGCGCAACCCCCGCACGATATGGGTCAGCTTGGTTCATCGCTATTAAAAATTTATCACTGTATGTCCGTGGCATAATACTTCCTTACTTTTTAGCCCATTTCTTAACAATATCAGATACGTCTTTCGACTTCTCTGGCTCAGCTGCTTTTACCGATTCACGCTTAACAGGCTCAGTTACATCATCCGTTACAGGTGCAGTAGTAAAGCCACCATCACCTTCTTCAGTAGAAGTATCAGACTGATACACGTTTAATTTAATCGCAGCTTCAGCGGCGGGAGTCTTAGCCTGACGTGCAATGATAGCCAAGTCATCAGCAGGTACTACCCCAGCAGGTGAGAAAAGTACTTTTGGAGTTGGCGACTTAGTATCAAAAGCCATACGGGTAACAACGCGCCCAGCGCTGACGTTATGATTAGCAAGGTGCTGAATGTAAGGACGGAAAGGCCAACGTCCATTATCCTCTTTACCAAACGCTGAAGTCGCGGGTAACACCAACTGCATAACATCACCAGCCGGATCATTAGGTAACACAACAGCAGTACGCCACGAGAGCTTACATTTCGTACCCATTCCATTATCACCAGACCCCTTCGCACTATACTGACAACTTGAACAGCTATCTGACACAGGATTTTTAACTTCTGCATCAGGCACATCTGAATTACTAGACCAGCATGATGGGCTAATCTTCTCGCCCTCTTTGTATCCAGATAGATACAACATCCTTGATGCTTTGTGCGCCATCTTAACAATTATGACATTCATGTGGCGATCTTCGATAGTTCCGATTTCTTTACCGCCAGAATACTTACGGAACACACCGCCTTTGATAGAGATACGCTTATTACCTTGTCGCGCACCGCCTGCTACCGCTAGGGTATCTTCATCCAAACCGCCAGTAGCGAGGGCAATTGCTGATAAATCTACTTGCATGAGATCGTTACTCATTATATTTCCTTAACTGTATTTACTTAACGTGAGGTGGGTTTTCTGACTGATACTGTCAGTTCCCGCATAGCATTCACACCGGGTGGCAAACCTTCATCGGGATGCTCCGCCATGAATTCTTTGAAGTTTCCCTGATGGATACGACGTTCAAACAGGTCAACAGCTTGGTGCTCTAGGACAAACTGCTTAAAATTGTCCCAGTCATTGCAGTAGAAACGCTCGTTCATCTTACGAATCACAGTACCGTACTGTGTGTTAATACTGTTTGCGTTGGTGTCATTACAGATACCTAGCATTGATTGTTCGAGGACGGTCATTTCTGCCTTCAATTCTTTATCTTTTGCTTCATACTCAGACATTAGTGTTTCACGGTTACTTCTTATTGTCAAGTAAGCTTTTACTAATTCTTCAAGATTCATTTTATACCCCAATTTCCTGTTTGTATAGATCTACGAGTTTTTCGTGTGAATCTATCTTTCCCTGTAGCATTTTGTACATCTTCCGCTCCACTTCCGAACCTTGCAGATGAACCACAGTCATACTGTTTTTCTGGCCTACCCGGTCTATTCTGGCTACACATTGTAGATACGTTTCTACACTCATGACGGGAGACCAAAACACCACCGTATTAGCGGCAGTTAGTGTAACGCCATGCGATGCAGATTGTGGCTGAATAACTAAAACTCGTGGGTCTTCAGATGTCTGAAATCTACTGATAATATTTGCTCGTTCTTTAGCTGAAACATCTCCATGAATTAATTCATTTGTGATACCCTCTTTGGTTAAGTGACTGGACACCACTTCAATCGTGTGGCGAAACGGAACAAAAATAATTACCTTATGTGATGTCTCTTCAATAACTTCCATCAAAGCACTGAGTCTTGGCAATACATCAAACTCTACTACCTCGTGCGTATCGGAATAAACAGCACCGCCTGAAATCTGTAACAACTTACTAAGCGCCGCAGCAGCATTGACAGAGCTGATTTGTTCCCCTGCTGCCTTAACAAGCATTTGATGTTTCAGTTGATGGTAATACTTACTGACCATCGGGGTTAACGGTACTTCTCGTGTCTGGTATACAACATCTGGCAGGTCAAGACACTCCGCTTTGGTATAACGGATTGCGGGTTGTAGGGCTTCAAACACATCCTTCTTGGCGTTGGTTTTTGGCAACCACTTAAACCTAGTTACCTGCTGCATCACTTTATCGCGCCAAGCGGTGGCATACTTCGGTACGTTCTCTGGCTTGACTAATCTAGCTAACCCATAAGCATCCAAAGGAGACTGAGACGCAGGTGTTCCTGTCAGCATCCAAAGTTTAGTAGCAGGGGTCAATATCTTAGCCAAAGTTTTCCACCGTCTAGTCGTAGGTGTTTTATAAGCGTTGGCTTCATCTACCACAATTAGGTCAAACCCTGATCGCTTTATATCTTCAGCTACAATACCGACTCCATCGTAATTGATAATGACAAACTCATAGCCTCCAGCTATTATCTTTTTCCTTTTGTTAGCATCTCCATATGCAACTGCTACAGTTCTGTGCATAGCAGTTTTAAAAATATCGGCTTGCCATGCTGAGTACATGATTGATAGTGGGCATATGATTAATACTCTTTTTACCTGTTGCTGTTTCATCAGGTAGTCAGCAGCCCATATCACGGAAGAAGTCTTTCCCGTCCCGGCTTCATTGAAACAGAATGCGCGGTCACGTAGCGTGAGGAAGGATGCAGTTGTAATCTGGTGTTTAAAGGGTGTATATAGACCGGGCCAGTCGTACTCATCGGTCATGGGGGAAGGTAAATGTTTAGCGTTATGTACCTTGGCTAATAGTTGTAATTCTTCAAGCCCCCAGTAGATAAGAATCTCGGCTTGTTCACCGTCGTCATGGAGTATTTCACTTCTTTCTATCTGGCTATTCAGATAGTGAGCGATGTCTGATTTAACACTTATCTTTAGCGCACTATTATCAACTATTTCCACAACTAATCCTTAACTGTTTATGACTAAATAACCCCTTACGGGGGCAAATCGGTTAAGCCTGACATACCAAAAAGAACAGGGGAGGGACCCTAAGTACCGCTTAACTGACATGGTTAAATGGGGGAAAACCAAAGAAACCCCGGAGCAGTCCACTCATGCCTAACGACTGTCCTATCGAGCAGCGACAAATTACTTCTTACGTTCTTTCTTACTAACTTCTGATACTAAGTTACCTTTCGAATCTCGTCTAAACGAACGATTCTTAGATGGGGTTTGAATAGCATAACCTTGTTTATTAGAGCCACCTTTATCAAGTGCCCTCTTGTGTGCCAAGTCTTTACCTTCACGAATCTCAGCAGTCTTATCTTTATCTCTTGGGTCGTCTTTAAACTTCTTATCAACCGCGCGGCGTAGGCGTTGACGTTCCATCCTACGTTCATGTTCTTCGGGACGAGCCAACTGCATCTGGTACTCGTGTTTATAGTCTCTCGCTTTTTTCATTATCTATCCTTGTGATATTCGCACGAGCGTACAGGACACCATCCGCAAAGCGGGGTAGGGTTAGCCATCCATACGTCATTGGTATACGACAATTGTAACCTTTGCAAATCGCCGGTAAAAGCACTCCATATCTGTGGCATCTGCTCACGAGCGTATTCCTCGTGCATAAAACTATTGTGCATAACAAACAGCAATCCCGCCTTAATGTATTTAACTTCGGGGAAATGCTCGAATGTCATCAAAGCCATCAGCTTTAATTGTTTTGGGTCAGGGTATTTATTACTGCCAGTCTTGTAGTCGATGATAAATGCTCTGTCGTTATCCACGATAAGTAAGTCAACAATACCTCGCACCCAGCGATTCTCATCATCAAACGCACAAGCCTTTTTATTACGGTCTAGCCCCATCTCGTATTCAGGATAGCGTTCACCCGGAATCTCAAGCAGGATATCTAAGACAGGCTGGAATCGTTCGTAGTTTTTAGCCAACGGTACGTCATCACGTACGTAATCTTCTAGGGCTTTATGAACCTCTGTGCCATACAACATTTGTTCAGTAGGTAATTTACTGAATCTTTTCAATACCTTAACTTCATGGTATTGCTTCGGACAATTTACATAGTCCTTTAATGCTGAGTATGACCAAGTGAAGTTCATAAATACCTTTAAAGTTTATCTATACATATTACTCGGATGTTTTCGATTCGTCAAGTAATTTTTCGACTTTACCATCAGGATAATATAGAGTGTTTGCGATTCGGCTTGGATTTTTTAGTATGTCTAAAGACCCCGGCCTTCTTACCACTTGTTCCAACCGCATCCCTTTCATGTGACCTCTTAATGGCGGCGGCGTCCTTGGCAGTGCTTTTTGCAGATTGTTTTTTCTTGGGCTTCGTTGGTTTGTCATTGTAATCCTCCGGCAAATAGCCATCGTCATTTTCATCAAACTCGATTTCGGGATAGTCACATCTACCCTCCCTCATCATTTTACATTTATAGTCCGGTGTGCAGTCAGTACAAAATCCTGCCGGTAAAAACTGAAATCTAGAAAAGCGTCTCCATTCCTCGTACTCTTCCGTACTGTTAGCACACCTTGGCGTTCCTTCAAATACAACTCTTATTTTCATTCTTTGTCTTTTCCATCTGCGACTCGTTTATCTTTGATCGCTAGGTCAAGCGTCAGGCTATCAATAAAGTCAGCCAGTCTATCCATCTCTGCGGACATCTTTTCGATTGTTTGTGAGTGGTACTCAGCGCTTTTAATCCAAGCCTCTTTCCATATATCGAAAGGCACGATGTGGCAGTTCAAAGGCACGTTCAGTTGCCATTTATGATAAGCATTAACCAAGTCGGTTGTATCTCTACCTTCGTCGTCTTTATAGTTCTTCATCAACACTCTCCATAGGAAGTAGCAAAATGGGCTTCACAAGCCACGGGTAAACCTTTCGCCCACTCGGGCGGCGTAGACATGATGCCAGTAATACTTTGCATCGCCTCGTCAATCTTATCTTCAGGCACAACACAAACAGCCGCATCATGTACGGTTAATGCTATGCGCCACCCAGCATCTTGAATCGTGAGCATCTGTTGCCCCACAATGATTCGCGCCAAGGCTTGGACTACGTTCTCCACCAATGAACCACCCCACATCGACACAGGGCCTTTTCGTGATTGATAAACGTATCTAGATTTACTTTCATCCGTATTGAGATGAAGTCCGGGGTACTTAATGCTTAGTCCATTAGGTAAGACAATCCCAGATGGTGTGACCTTCAAGCAGTCATGTTTGCCGTAGTAATAGTCAGGATATGGTGTGTAATCTTCTTGATCTTTAGGCCAATTACTCAGGTCTTTAATAACCTTGTCACCATCTCTCCACAACTGAATGATCTTGTCGTTTGTCTGCCGATATAACCCAACAATAGACTCACACTTATCTAACGTAAGATCAGCCCCGGGCGGTTGTGTTTTTAAAGTGTGCTGTAGCTTGAGCGCACCTGTACCGTAGCCAAGTCCCAAGATGCAGGTCTTACCCACAAAGCGTTCGATAGGGTTTTTCTTACTGACGGGGAAGTCATATATTTTACTAGCAAACTCAGAGTAAACGTCCTCGCCGTTAGCAAAGCTATTTACCAAGTCGTCTTGACCCGACAGCCAAGCTAGAACCCTAGCCTCAATCTGAGATGAGTCACAGTTAATAATCACATAGTCATCAGGTGCGATCACAGCGTTCTTCAACGCCTTCTTGTCCTTGTCCCGGCTCGGTAAGTTCTGGAAGTTCACCTTGTCGTAACCTGCCCACCGTCCTGTGTGTGCGCCATAGTATTTCAGAGGGATAGGTAGTTTACCTTCGTTCCGCGCCCCGACACCGATAAAGCGTTCAATCCTAGATTCCTCAATCGTAGACTTAGTACCTAGACGTACAGCGCAAAGTTGTTGGATGAATGGGTCTTCGTGGTTAGTGAGATCAATAAATCCTTGGTCGTTCTTGGCAAGCGCAAACGTATCCTTGCCTGTAGTCTTACTGACTTTCATCGGCACTTTGACTTCAAACTCTTCTAACAGTTCGGCAAACTTCTTGTTACTAGCCAAGCGCTTTCTAACCTGCTCCTCGTCCTCGCAATTTAGCTTTGCCATTAGACCTGAGAGCATCTCGTTCTTTTCTGCTTTTATAGTTTCCAAGCGATCAATTAACAAGGCATCGTTGACTTTTAACACAGGGTCAATAAACATCCTCAACGTCATATTAATTAGTTCTAACTCATCGCCGGGGAATCTCTCTACCAACTTTTCAAACAAAGCCACGGTCAAATCAACATCGTTCTTGCAGTACTCACCGTACTTGGCTAGATCTGCCTCTGTAAAATCAAGCCTGTGCTTACCTATCGCATCCAGTACCTCAGTTCCCTTCACACCAAGATGATATTTCTTAGCGAGGTTATCCAGACTACCACCTACATCCACGCCATGTAACGCTCTTGCCATGCACAGGGTATCAAGATAAAAAACAGGATAAATGTCAAACGCCCACGCAAGAACAGCACCGTCAAACATTGTGTTGTGGCAAAGGAGAGCGGAAGAATTCCAATCGTATCTCAGCAAGAAATCTTTTAACTCATCTTTAGCTCCACTAAACCAAACCGTAGGCTCATCATCAACCTTAACTCCTACCCCAATGACTTCGAATTCATCACCACGAACATACTCTTCTGTCGTAAGTTTTTTAAATCCAAAGTCTTTGGAATAGTAAGTCTCAAAGTCCAAACATATTATGCTCATTTAAATACGCTACACACAGAGTCAAGAAAAGATTGGCTTTGTTTTTGCATTTTTTCAGCCTGTAGTTTTAGCAAATCCTGTTGTTTTTGCGGAATATTCTGTTGTATTTGGCTTTGTTGTAAGGGATTTATAGATGCCATGTTTGTTTGAGGGTGAAAAATTCCCCTCGGGTCTACCCATCCACTGTTACCAACATTAACTATATATCCCCCAGTTCCTATTGATACGATATCGTTCTGCTTGGTTTCTTCTTCACCCGCCAACATCTTTAGCACTTCCTCGCTAAACTCATCTGCAACTAACTCATTGCGAGCTTCCTTGTATGCGGCTTGATCTTCCTCAGTGAAATAATCCCAATACAAATGGACGATGCCCTCCCACCTACCCATAGTTCTCTCACGCATACGCGACCATTCTTCAGGATTAGTTTTCATGCGTTCAATAAGAATATCTAATCCCATGTTCATTTCGTCTGCGCCCCTATAGTAAGGTTATCCGCAAGAATCTTTAACGATTCTTCTACTATGCTCGCTGATGTAAGTATATGTGTGGGTTTTCTATTACCTTGTAGCGGTATCTTCCCATTCTTGTAGCGACTTTCGCCTTCCCCCGCCAACTCTTTTAATATCATATCGGTTAGTAACTCTCGCTTCCCCTCTATCTCATATTGCCTGACCCCTTCCATACCTTTTTCCCATGCTTCACGCTCTTCCTTGGTAAAGATATCCATACTTCTTGATACGTGCTGCCATCTACCATACTCATAAAATTCTTCGGGATGGTCTTTCATTCGTGCGATCAGTATTTCTATACCGGTGTTCATTTGGTTTCCTCAATAGATATGATATCTTCTACATGTTTTCTTAGTATCTCATTCATGGTTCGCCCAAATATGCTGTTATAGTTTTTTCTCATTCGTGATAGCGTAAAACTCAAACCAGCACCATCTTCATCATCGTCATTATCTTTACCTGCAAGTTTCTCCATTACAGCTTGAGTAAACATCGTACGCTCGGCTTCTTTTAACGCAATTCTAAGCGGCTCTTTCTCTTCGTCAGTTAAGCAGCTCTCGTAATAATTTAAAATATTTCTCCATCTTTCATCATACTTGTGATGGTAAAACTCTTCTGGATGTGTCTTAGCTCGTTCGATAAGTATTTCAACGGCGGGTAGCATTTGGTTTCCTAATTAACGTGTTCAATAGTTACAAAAATAGGGGCGCACCGTTAAGCGCAACCCCTCAGATTAAAATATTATTGGCAAGACAAAGGCTTCCAAGGCCCTTCTCTTTCGGTGTCCCAACAACACATACCACCTTTGCCATCTGATTCGCACTTAGTTACTGCGTGGACTGAAGTATATAGACCAAGTGCAAATGTTACTACTAGGACAAACCCTAATATCTTTTTCATAATTTCCTCATACGTTGTTTAAGTTGTCTTTCTCGATTTGCTCAATGGCACGGTTCAGATACCACTTAGCTTTTTCGAGGTCTTGGATGCGATTATTTTTGTACGTACTCCTAGAAATATATTTAACTACGTTACCCAAGTGATAGCCCAACCCCTTCGCTTCGATGAAGTCAATCGTTTCAATCCCGCCTACTGTGTAATGATGGGGACTATTTACCATGTCATCCCCCTGTGGGTCACTAATTGCGGATATATCAAATTCATCCCACGCTTCAATAAGTTTAGCGAGTTCACTTTTACTTTCCTCTACAACTTCATCTACTTCATCTGCTGTGACTTCATTCTGCATTTGCTTTTTGATGGTGTAGACGTACGACTGTGAAATATTTAATCTATTAGCGATATCGCCGGGGCGTTTGCCTTTGGACAATAAATCTCTAACTTTCTGTGCTGTGGTCTTCATTACTTTTCCTTGTGTATTTACGTTTAATTGCCGTGATGCCAGTACCTTCTTTTGGCTTATCTCTTTCTTCAATCATTGCGTCTGCTAAAGAATAACAACGCCTAGCTATAACCTCATCACTCAAATTCCTAGACGCTAAATTAATACAAGCCAACCCTGCAAAAAAATCCCTCAAGTCTTCATCATTCACCTCCCACCTCCGTAGCTTCTCGGTTCTGTTTAAATAAATAATCATCACGGTACTCTGATGGGGGAATCCATCCGTACTTACGCCATACAGCTTGCACGTTGCTCCCCGGCGTGTATTTAAAACCCTTATGCGTGATCTTCTGCTCTTGGTTCATTTGTAAGTAATTCCTCTAAAGTTGAAATATTGTTTTCATTAACGATATAAGCCATACCACCTGCCGATCTGATGTCACTCAGATTTTTCTTCTGTAATTCGGTAGCTTGATTGCCGCCAGCCTTACATTCCAAACCAATAAACATCCCTTGGTAACAAACTAAGAAGTCTGGTACACCCGACCTACCATATCCACCTGTAGCAGGCATCGCATAATAAGCACCGAGATGGTCTAGTACTTTCTTAACTCTTGCTTTAACTTTTGCTTCCGGCGTCTGCGCCATATTTACTCTCCATTTCAGCTAAACTTTGTTTGATTACATACAACAACCCTTGCTCTATAAGAAACTCTTTAGCGTCCTCGTCGATTTCAAACGTAGCGATTGCTGACCCATCTTCACACTCTTTTATTTCCTGTAGTGTTACATTCATTCTGTACTCCAAAACAGTTGACCCCATAGGCCGGGATTTTGCCTAGCTAATTCTTTAACCATATCCTCATTGACTAGGCGCACATACTTCCTGTTCGTACCGTTCTCCCACTTATATCTAAAGTCCAACTCCTTCGAGCTTAGTTTGCCAACGACCATGTGGATGTTAGATGATGTTGTTCCTACCGCCTTCGCCAAGTCAGTCAAACTATGCCACTTACCATCTTCTAAAATAGTTCTAACTCTTAAATGCTTATGTACTTTGTCGCGCGCCATCGCATACTCCTAAAAAGGTATCGAGTCATCAAAGACCGTCGGGTTTAAATATCTTCTAACCAACTCACGCTCCTCGTCTGTTTTGAAAGGCCAGTTCCATCGTTCAAGTGTCAGTCCTGACGGGTGCATCGTTCTTCTCCTTTAGTTTGGCTTCTATTGCTTTTGCGTTAAACCAAAAACCGTTTTCATAGTCTTTTATGTGACTTAGTTCCTCATCCGTCAGACCTACCCATTCTTTTTTCGGAGTTACGACTTTCACTGTTAATTCGTTTATTACGGGGCTGTAGGTGTAGCTTATGACCTGTTGCGCTGCCTGCAGCACGATGTCTTCCATTTCTCTTAGCAGTCTGATTCTAATTTCTTCCTCAACCTCTCGCTGCAACGCTGGAACCAGTATTGTGAGCAGATCATCTGCCTTTGCCTTACCGGATTTAAACAGACCCATTATTTTTCTCCTTGAGTTTGGCTTCTATTGCTTTTGCGTTAAACCAAAAACCGTTTTCATAGTCTTTTATGTGACTTAGTTCCTCATCCGTCAACCCTACCCATTCTTTGCTCATCGCATTGACCGCACGATCAACGCTTGAGTGCATCTGTTTTGCCATACCTTCAATAACTGCGTCCTCATAGAATCGCTCAAGTCTTTCTTCAAGCAACGGATTTATATCGGCATCAACAGGGTGCTTGCCGCAAGCCAGTATTACCATGTTGATCAAGTTGTGTTTTTGTTCAAGGTCTTTAAACGGCATTGTTTTTCTCCTTTAGTTTA
>JGI26470J50227_1000597_pt1 | contig 14416 bp, 11 predicted proteins | sample FreactTroBogLake_FD_50227 | JGI IMG/M metagenome (IMG submission 50227) | reverse complement strand
GGTTCGTCAAACGCTCAGGACTGGCCGAGTGGCTTGCGCTCAAGGCAGCAAAGGCCGGAGGTGGAAAACCTGCCCGCATCCTTTTGCTCACCGGCCTCCTTTCGTTCCTGACGGCGGCGCTTTTCGGTCCGGTGGCGGCGGTGCTTCTTGTGGTGCCGGTGAGCTTGCTGCTCGCCGTGGAACTCGACGTTCCCGCCCTTCCTTTTGTCGTCGTCTTGACCTGGACGTCTTTGTTGGGGGGGGCGACGGTTCTCACGGCCCTTCCTGGCAACCTCTGGCTGGCCTCGGCCCTCGACATTGATGGGATTTCCTGGTTTCTCAGAATTTCACCGCTCACCGGCGTTGCCTTGGCCGTGACCTTGGCCACAGGACTTTTAGTTTTCCGAAAATCCCTCCGGGCGACGAACGAACGAAGGGCCCGCGTCTTGGAGTATGACGCGTCGAAGTCTCTGGAAGACCGGCCTCTTCTGGTCAAAACTCTGACCGTCCTTGTCCTGGTGTTCGTCGGACTCGTGGTCGGACCAGGGCTTTCCCTGGCACCCTCGGTGGTGGTCGTCGGTGGGGCGACGTTGCTATTCCTCTGGGATGGCCGGCGGTCGGTGGACCGCTCCCTCTCGGACATCGATGGCGCGACGCTCCTGTTCTTCGGGACCTTGTTCGTGGTTGTCGGCGCGTTGGAAGCTTCTGGGTTGCCTCGGGTCTGGGCCAGCCTTCTCCCGCCGAATCCGTTGGCCCTTCTCTGGGCCACGTCGGTTTTGGGAGCGTTCGTGGACCAAGGGGCGGTGGTCGGCGCGCTGGTGCCGATGTTGAAGGCTTGGTCAGGGACAGCGGGTTCAGCTCTCTGGCCCTTGGTCATCCTCGGTTCGACCTTCGGGGCCGGCGCCACCGTGCTAGGATCCGTTTCCACCGCTGCGTTCAGTCTGGCTGGCCAGGGAAGCCGCAGGCCTTCCCTCATCGATTTCACCAAATACGGGATTCTGTTCGCCGTGCTCAACCTGGCGGTCACCAGCCTTCTGGGACAATTGCTGCTCCACTGAAGCCCTCCCAGCGCCAGAGTTCGTGACCAGAAGCCAAATATTTCTTTTCAAAAAGGGTCTCGGGCTCCGGAGGATTCCAGCGGGTGACAACGGGGATGCTTCCGGTCAACAACCCGAAGGCCTGGGCAAATTCTAGGGCATAAACTCGCCAGTTTGTCCGGACTTCCCAAATCCCTCCGCAAGACATCGCCATCGGAAAGACCGGGTGGAAGGGCCACCGGCGCAGCCTTTGCTCGGGTTTGGGCCATGGGTTGGGGTAATAGAAACACTGCCGGTCGAACCGCCAACGGGCCTCGGCGGCCAGAAGCCAGAAATCCTCGAGATCGATCCTGACCAGCCTGGCATTCTCGGGAAAGCCGACCACCCGTCGCTGGAGACGCGCCTCCGATTTGTCGATTCCAAGAACAAGACTCTCCGGGTACCTTCGGGCAAGGACCGCGGTGCTCATTCCTGTACCGCAGCCCGTGTCGAGGATGAGGCTCCGTGGGCCGCCAGCCAGATCCGTCACCAGCGCGTCAAACGCCCTCCGAGAGTGGTCGGCGACGGGCTTCCGCCAAGGTGTTTTGACGTGCTTCCAGACGGTCTCGGCCAGCCTCTCATGGGGTTCGCTTTGTCTGCTTGTCACAGGCTGGGAGAACTCGCTCATGGATCCAGAATACCCAAGCGGGGCCTCCCCGTCAAAAGGAGGTTAAGAAATCGGTTTCCTTCAGATACCACCGATCAACTTATTCACAAGACGCAATCGTTTACGGGTTGTCTAGTAGTTGAGTCTTTCCATAATGAAACCGGTTTCTATTGATAGCAATCGATTTCCTAAAACCGGTTTCCAAAAAAATAAGTCAATTTTATGCTCTTTTAGTCATTTTTCCGCAATCCTCCCTTCGCCGCGCGGCCCTCATTCCAGCATTTACTGTCGGAAACCTTAGGAGGTTTTATGAAAAGACTTGCCCTCGTCTTGGCGATGATCGCTTTGATTGTTGCTGGTGCTTCGGCCGCCGACAAAACGGTTCTGAAGTTCTTGTACTACGCTGATGCCAGCGCCGCGAGCTACTCTTCCGACATGGCCGCCTTTGAAAAGTTCAAAGCCGCCAACACCGACATCGACCTGCAAATGGAGATTCTCAACAACGCGCCCTACCACCAGAAGCTCGGCGCCTACATTGCGGCCGGTCAGCTTCCCGACGTTGTGTTTCTGTGGCCGACCAGCCGCGACAGCTCGGCTCTGCTGCACGACCACAAGCTCCTGAAGGATCTCAAGACGGTTCTGCCCGCCGACTTCCTGAAGAACTTCTCGTCCCTGGCGCTGGATCCGAACAACCAGTCTTCCCACCAGTTGTCGTCGTTGCCCCAGACCTTCACCTACACGACCACGGTGTACGTGAATACCGGGCTGTTGAAGTCCCTGGGCCTCAAGGCCCCCACCACCTACGCCGAGATGAAGGCCTTGGTGCCCAAGCTCAAGGTCAAGGGAATTAAGACCCTGCTCCTGCCCGACGCCGATGGATGGCCTTCGCAGTCCTGCCTGTTCTCGACGGTTTCGGGTCGCCTCCTGGGTGACAGCTTCATCGACAACATCAAGACAGGAAAGGCCAAGTGGACCGACAAGGCCTTCGTCGACGTTTTGACCTTCTGGCAGCAGATGTACACCGACGGCGTCCTTTCCAAGGATGACGTCAGTCTCGGATACGGCGACGGCCCCGGCCTGTTCGTCAGTGGCAAGGCCGCCTTCTTCGTCGACGGCGACTGGCGCGTGGGGAACTACCTCACCGACAAGGCCACCGGCAAGGCTCTGATCTCTCCCGCTCTCCAGGCCACCGATTTCGACCTGATGAACTTCCCCGCCATCGCGGGCGAGCTGAACAAGAACTCGGTTTCGGCCATCGCCGGCACGGGCTTGGGAATCAACAAGGACGCCACCGGCGCCAAGCTGGAAGCCGCCAAGAGGCTCCTGACCTGGTACTACGGCAAGGAAAACCAGACCATGAAGTGGGAAACCGGCGCCTTCGTCCCCAGCCGGACCGACTTGACCAGCACCACGTTGGAACCCCTGGCTGTAAAGCTTCCCGCGTACTACAAGACCATCGCCAAGACGACCTACGTCATCGACGGTGCCACCGACCCCAGCGTGTTCAACATCCTGAACGCCGGCCTCCAGGGCCTCGGCCTCGGGGCGAAGACCCCCGCCGGTGTGGCTGCAGAAATGCAGGCTGCCCAAAACGCTCTGAAGAAGTAAGACTCGTACCCTGAGGGGTGCTCCGGGAAACCGGAGCACCTTTTTTTGCTCCACCGTAGGAGGTCGGACATGGTCGCACCGTTGCGCAACAAGGTGGAAACTTCTCGGGCGTATTGGACATTCGTCATCCCCGCTTTTTTCCTCTATCTCTTGGTTTTTGCCTTCCCCATCGTCCTGTCGGTGATCCTCAGCGTCAGCAATTACAACGGCGGAAAGCTGTTCGGCGGCGACGCCTGGACCATCGTCGGGTTCCAGCAATATGAGAAATTGATCAACGACCCCAATTTCTGGATGGCCCTGAAGAACAACGTCTACATCGTTTTGATCTCTGTCTTCGGTCAAATTCCCTTGGGGTTCGTCCTCGCGTACCTGATCTACCGCAAGATCGTCAAATGGGGAGAAGGCTGGCAGGCCATCCTCTACGTTCCCGCCATCATCTCGGTCATCGTCCTGGGAATGATGTGGAAGCTCGTTTTTGCCCCCAATGGCGTCTTGGCCGACGTGATGAACGGGATGTACGCCGAGACCTTCCTCACTTCTTTGAAACACATCGTCCAGTCGGCCGGTGGACTGACCCACGTCACCGACGACTTCGTCAAACAGCTGATGAACATTAGCAACGCGGCGTCGCTCCAGTCTTTTGCCCACCCCGTGAGCGACCTCAAGGACTTGATCGTCGGAGGCGGATACACCGACCAGAACCTCCCGGTCTTCCTTTCCGATATGAAAAATCTTCTGGCGCCCACCTGGTCCCCAGACTTTCTCAACCAACAAGACGTCTCGATGGTCCCGATCATGTTTGTCACACTTTGGTGCTGGACGGGGATGTACCTCATCCTCTTCCACGCGAACATGCAGAAGATCGACGACCAGATCATCGAGGCCGCGCGGATCGACGGTGCCTCGGAACTGCAGGTCATGTGGAATGTGATCGTGCCCAACCTGTCGGGGGTCATCGCCAACGCGGCCATCCTGTGCATCGCGGGATCGCTGAACACCTTCGCGCTGATCTGGGCCATGACCGAAGGGGGACCGATGCACATCACCCAGGTTCTGGCCATCTACATGTACCAAAACGCCTTCGTCGGGCATCCGAATTTCCCGCTGGCGAACGCAATTTCGCTGGCGATCGTGCTGTTCAGTTTTCTTCTGATCGGCGTCACGCTTTACATCGAGAAAAAATTCGGAGGGAAGCAAGCATGAAGCGAAACCGCGTCCTCGGCGGCGTCGGCAAGGGTGTCGCATACCTGGTCATGGGTCTGTTCACCTTGATGACGATTTATCCCATCGTTTGGCTCGTCATCAACTCGTTCAAGTCCACCGCCGAATACCAGATCGACAAGATCAGCCTCCCCAAGGAATGGATCTTCTCGAACTACACGGGGGCCTGGAGCTTGGGGACCTTCGACCAGCTGATCGGCAACTCCATCCTCTACACGGCGCTCGCGTCGGCGGGTTCCATCCTTCTGGCCGTCCTGGCGGCCTTCGCGTTCGCCAAGCTGAAGCACAAGGCGACCGGGCCGATTTACGGGAGTTTTGTTCTGGGCATCCTGCTGTCCATCACGTCGCTGATGGTCCCCTTGTTCCTTCAAGTGTCCCAGATGGACAAGGTGATCGGCGACATCCTCCAGGCCTTCGGCTGGATGAAGTCGGAGGACTTCCACCTCTTCTACAACACCAGGTTCGGCATGATCTTGATTTACATCGGTGCCGGGTTGCCCATGGCGGTCTACCTCTGCACGGAATACGTCAAGAGCATCCCCGATTCGCTGGTCGAGGCGGCCCGGATCGACGGTGCCGGCTATTTCCAGATCTTCTGGAGGATCATCCTGCCTATGTCGACTCCGATCGCGACCACCGTGGCGGTGCTGACGGTGCCGAACGTCTGGAACGAATTCGCGCTGATCAACATCATCATTTCGTCCATGGACCAGAAATCCTTGCCCCTGGGCATCTTGCGGTTCAGTTCTGCCCTCAGTTCCGACTACGGAAAACAGTTCGCTGCGTTGGTCATCGGACTGGCGCCCATGCTCATTTTCTACATCGCCTTCCGGAAACAGATCACCAAGGGCGTGTCGGGCGGCGCCGTCAAGGGCTGAATCCAGGTCGGTTTCTCCTTTGAGGACGAAAGGGCCTCACCACGGAGCTGAGCTCAGCTGAGCAAAAAAAACCCCGAGGGCGCATGCCTCGGGGTTTTTGTTTTGTTCAGCGACTTAGCGTCGGAGCAGGGCCAAGTTCAGAATCTGTTCCAGGTGTTCGTCCTTGCCGCTGACGGCGGGGAGGTTCTGGTTCTTGGAAGCCTGGGCCGCCAGGTCTTTCAGGCTCGCCTTGCCCTTCTCGAAGTCGGCGCCCGCACCCGCGTCGAAGCTGGCGTACCGGGTCTTCTTGAAGGAGTCGATCTTCCCTTCCTTGATGAGGCGGTCGGCGGTTTCCAGGCCGACGGCGAAACTGTCCATGCCACCGATGTGGGCCAGGAACAGGTCTTCGCGGTCGGTGGAGTTGCGCCGGAGTTTGGCGTCGAAGTTCAAGCCGCCGGAACCCAGGCCTCCGGCCCGAAGGACCACAAGCATGGCCTTGGTGGTTTCGTAGAGGTCGGTGGGGAATTGGTCGGTGTCCCAGCCGTTCTGGTAGTCGCCGCGGTTGGCGTCCACCGAGCCGAGCATACCCGCGTCGGCAGAGACCTGCAGGTCGTGCCAGAACTCATGGCCGGCCAGGGTGGCATGGTTGGCTTCGATGTTGAGTTTGAAGTCCTTCTCCAAGCCGTGGGCCTTGAGGAAACCGATCACGGTGGCGGCGTCGAAATCGTACTGGTGCTTCGAGGGCTCCATGGGCTTGGGTTCGATGTAGTAGGTGCCCTTGAAGCCGATCGACCGGCCGTAGTCCCGGGCGGCGATCAAAAACTTCGCCAGATGGTCCTGTTCACGCTTCATGTCGGTGTTCATCAGGTTGGAGTAGCCTTCCCGGCCTCCCCAGAAGGTGTAGCCTTCGCCGCCGAGGGCCACGGCCGCTTCGAGGCAGGCCTTCACCTGGAAGGCGGCCCGGGTGACGACCCGGAAATCGGGGTTCGTCGAGGCACCGTTCATGTACCGAGGATGGCTGAACACGTTGGCGGTGTTCCACAAGAGTTTGACCCCGGTGGCGTCCTGTCGTTCCTTCAGAACCTTGACGACGGCCTGGAGGTTCTTCTCGTAGACGGCCGGATCCTCGGCGTCGGGGCTGGCATCGACGTCGTGGAAACAATAGTAGGGAGCGCCGAGCTTCGTCGTGAACTCGAACGCCGCGTCGGCCTTGTCGAAGGCCCGCTGAAGGGGATCGGCTGCCTCGTTCCAGGGATGGAGGATGGTGGGAGCGCCGAAGGGGTCCTGCCCGTTGGCACAGAACGAATGCCAGTAGGCGACGGCGAACCTCAGATGGTCCCTCATGGTCTTTCCGCCGACCTTCTTCGTCTCGTCGTAGAATTTGAACGCCAAGGGGTTATCCGATCCGACCCCTTCGAACGCGATCTTCTTGACGCTGGGAAAGTATTCTTTCTTTCCGATCCAAGTCTTGCTCATGCTTTGACTCCTTGTTTGTGGGTGGCTTCCGCCAAAAATGCTTCCAGTTGATCGAGGTACCCGCCGGGCTTGTGGAGCGCTTCCACGTCGGCGGGCCGGGGTTCCACCGCCACCGAGGGCGGCAGGAGCGGCGTCGTCACGCCGTCGAAGGCCAAGGCTGCCGCGGCGGCCCCGAGAGCGGCACCGGTGGTACCAATGGTGACCACGGGCCGATTCCAGATCGCGGCGATGCGCAAGAGAATCCCGTGACTGGCCGTGGGGCCACCGGTGACGGCCAGCGGCGCCGACCTCCCCTTCAGCCAGGGAAGGCTGCCTCGGTAGACCAAACCAAGGGCGCTGTCGACGCATCCCGCGTAGGCCGAATCGAAGGCCTCATTTCCGCCTCGGACGGTGAGCGGAAGCGACGGCGACGGGGGGAAACTCTCGACATCGGGCTGCCACAGGGCCATCACCGAACCGGGTTTGTGGGCGACCAAGGCCGCCTCCCCCGACGCGAAATCCTTGGCAGCGAGGCCCGCCTTCTGGCGAAGGCGGTCCCAGACCATGGCGCCGTTCGTCCGGCAACCGAACAAGAACGGGCGGCCGGCGCCGTCGTACATGGCATTGCCCCAACCACGGGCGTCGACCAGCCCGGAGCCAGTGTCGACCATCATGACGAAACTCGTCCCCAAGCTGAGCAGGTCGCCGGCGACCAGGACCTTCGTCTGCGGGTTGTCGCCCGAACCGATCAGCACCCGGGCGGCGCCGTCGAAACCGAACTTCTTCACAAACCAGGGAGCCATGGTGCCGGCCAGGGTCAGCGGGTGGACGACCGGGGTCAGTTTTTCCTGGAGTGCCTTCCCTCCCCCGGCCAAGCCGTCGGCGGCGGCCTCCAGGAGCGCGGGATCCCAAGCCTTCTTTCGGTAGTCCATCAGGCTGGTGCCACTCCCATTGCCCCAATCGGCGGGGACATCGGGGTTCGCCGTCAGGACCGCGGGCAGAAAACTGCTGAGCATGTGCAGCCGAACCGTCGAGGCCCAGACCCCGGGCTCGTGGGTGAAGACCCGCCGGGCCACGGCGCCGGTGAACCGCAGGGGACTGTCGGAACCGGTGCGGTCGATCATTCCGGCGGTGCCTCCGGCGGCTCGGCGCAGAGCCTCGGTTTCGGTGACGGTGTTGGAGGTCTTCCAGATCGGAGCCCGGCCGTGGCTGAAGGCCCCGGAAAGGACCTTGGCCAGTGGCCGCTCGGTTCCGACCGCCGACCGCAATTCGGCCAAGGCGGCCGGGAAGCCTGCCGACAAGTAGACCGCGCCGTGCTGCTGGGCCGACACGTTGACCAGTCCGATCTGGGAGAGGTCGACACCCGCCGTCTTCAAGTCCTCGAAAAGGGCCTCGAGGGACGCCAGAAAGAGCAGCGGAGGCTGGTCGGCTTCCCCTGGAGACCGGGGAGGCAGGAGCAGCAGTTCGGGGTCGAGGCCGAAGCCTGACAACCGGGGATCGGTGCGGTAGGTCACCGTGAGGGCTTGGACGGTCCGGGCGTCTCGACGGTCGACGACGACGGCCGAAAGGCTTTGGGTGCTCGAATCGAGACCAAGGACGAGTGGGAGCTTCACAGTCTCACCTCCAATGGGAGAATAGACCCATTTCCCTCGTCCCGGAATAGCGACAATTGACCTGATGTGTGAAAAACAAACCTGCGAGGGAACTCCAGGGAAAACGTGTCAGCTCACATCCAGGATCTTCATGTGGTAATTGTTCGGGTTATTGAGAAAGTAGTTCGCCCGGTAGTCCGTGGGAGTGCACCCCGAATACGCCTTGAAGTTGCGGCTGAAATGGTACTGGCTCGAGAAGCCGAGCTTCCAGCTGATTTCCTTGACCGAGAGGTCGCTGTTGAGCAGCAGGCTCGTGGCGGTCTCCATTTTCAGGTTGTTGAGGTACCGCATGGGGGTCATGTTCATGTGGCGCTTGAACAGGCGAATGAGGTACTCCTCGGTGATTTTGAGTTGTTCGCACACATCGCCCAGGGAAATTTGACTGAAGACGTGGTTTTGGAGGATGCCGAGGGCCTGTTCGACGTGGAGGTTGAAGGCCTCCTCGTGGTCCCCGACCAGGAAAGAGCTTTCCCCGGAATGTAGGTCGCCGACCAGGTCGTGGACCAAGGCCTCGAGCCGCAACTCGACGGCCCGGACCCGGAAGGTATTCTCGCTCTGGTTGAATTTGTTCTTGGCGTCCTCGAAGAACAGGCGGTGGGTGGTACCGATCTTGGCAGGAAAAAAAGCCTGAAAACTCGGGTCGGTGAGATACGGATACAGGTAGTCTTCGGGGGTGGCTTCAAACAGCAACGCGTAGTAGCTGAGGGGGGACTCCAGGTTGTCGGCGACGATCTCGTGCATCTGTTCGGGCACGGAAAGGAACAAGTTGCCCTTCTCGATGGCGTGGGTTCGACCCCCATTCTTGAAGGATCCGTGTCCGCCCAAAAAGTAGTGGAACTCGAACTGGGGTTCCGGATGGGCGTGGCGTCGGCCGTGCCACTGGATCATCCGCTCTTCCTTCATCTGGAACATGAACACGACGTCAAGGATTTTCATCGGATGGTGACCAATTTGCACCGGTGTTCCTGAAAAGGCAAGACCCGGTTATGATGGTGTGATGACTCTCACCCGCCTGATTCGACTGACCGCCCTCGTGTTCCCGTTGCTGCTGGGGGGCTGGACTCCGTTGGCGGCCCAGGACACCCGGGGAAGCCTCGTCCCCGATACCGAGGTGTCCCTGATGAGCGGAACGGCCCTCGTCCAGGATTTGGAGGTGGGAAGCGTGATTTGGACCCTGGGCACCGATGGCAAGCCGGTCGCCGGAAAGATCACGGGCATCCGGAGGCAGCACGCCGATTCCTACATTCTCCTGAAGGCCGGCGGCCGAGAGTTTTCGGCGACGGGAGCGCACAGGGTGGCGCTGGCTGACGGGAAGCTGGTCCGGCTCGACACCGTGAAGGCCGGCGACAAGGTATGGCTGTGGGAGGCCAAGGGATTGGCGGAAGCGGTCGTCACCTCGGTGAGGGAATACCCGGCCAACCTCATCGCCTACGACCTGACCGTCGAGGCGCACAGGATGTTCTTGGCCAACCGCGTCGTCGTCGGGGACTAACCCGAGCCGGCGACCAACGCCCGGCTCAGTTCCTCGTGCCTCCGGGCCGTGGCCTCCAAGTCAAACGGCAGGAACCTTCCTTCTTCTACGACGATTCGTCCCTGAATCACGGAAAACCAAGCCTGCGAGGCCTTCCCGGTCACCAGGGACGAGACGACGTCGCCCCGGGCGCCCGCCTGCGCGGGACCATCGACCCGGAACGCGACGAAATCGGCGGCCATCCCGACTTCCAGGCGACCGATTTCTTCCCGGCCCAGGACCGCGGCACCACCCGCGGTCGCCAAGTGGAGAGCCTCCCGGGCCGTCATGGCGTTCCCGCCGACCCGTTGGAGGAGCATGGTTTGCCGGGCCTCCCCGATGAGGTCGTTGCCGTCGTTGCTGGCCGAACCGTCGACCCCCAGGCCCACCTTCACCCCGGCGTCCACCAAGGCCCTCACCGGAGCAATCCCGGAAGCAAGGATCATGTTGCTCGAAGGGCAGTGGGCGCATCCGCTCCCGGTCCGGGCCAACCATCCGATGTCGGCCGGGGAAGGATAGACCACGTGGGCGAACCACACGTCGGGGCCCTCCCACCCTAGGCTTGCCACGTACTCGGCCGGCCGCATCCCGAAGAGTTTGAGGCAGAACGCCTCCTCGTCTCTGGTCTCGGCCAGGTGGGTGTGGAGGCCGACGCGGGGGTACTTCCTGGCCAAGGCGACGGTGGCGCGCATCAGTTCCGGGGTCACACTGAACGGCGAACACGGCGCCAACCCGATCCGGCACATCGAGAAGGGCCCGGGGTCGTGGAAGGTGTCGATGACCCTCACACAATCGGCGAGGATGGCGTCTTCGGTTTCGCAGACCCGATCGGGTGGAAGTCCGCCCTGGCTTTCGCCCAGGCTCATCGATCCGCGGGTCGGATGAAACCTCACCCCGACGGACCGGGCGGCGCCAATCGTGTCGTCGAGGCGAGTCCCGTTGGGAAACAGATACAGGTGGTCGGCCACCGTCGTCGCCCCGGACAAGACCAGTTCGGCCAGACCCAACTGGGCGCTGACGAAGGCCGCCTCCGGGGTCAACTCGGCCCAGATCGGGTAAAGGGTCTTGAGCCAGTCGAACAGCCCCAACCCATCGGCGGTGGCCAGGTTCCGGGTCAGGGTCTGGTACAGGTGGTGGTGGGTGTTCACCAACCCCGGCAACACGACGCACCCCGAGGCGTCGAGCTCCCGGTCGAACCCCTGGTCACGGGGAATTTCGGCCGTGGAACCGATCCAGACGATGCGGTGGTCCTCGGCGATCAACGCGCCGTCGGGGAGATCCCCGGAGGGGTCCCCGGCCCTGGGAACCAACACCCTGGCATTCTTCACCAATAAACGATTCATTCCGGCCTCCCCTCGATCCCTGAGAACTTTTCGATTTTTCGTAGATCGAAGCAAGGCTTCGATGCTAGAATTTTCCCGAGGAAGGAGAGCGCCCCCCATGGAAACCAGACTTTTGATCAAGAGCGCCCGGGCCATCGTGACCTGCGATCCGGCGGGCACCGTCCACCACAACTGTGACCTTCTGATCGACGGGCCCGCCGTCGTGGCGATCGGGAACAACCTCGAAGCTCCCGGCGCCCGAATCCTCGACGCCCGCGGCAAATTCGTCTACCCCGGCCTGGTGAACACCCATCACCATTTCTTCCAAACCTTCGTCCGTAACCTCAAGACCGTCGACTACCCCAACCTTTCCGTGATCGACTGGATCGGCAAGATCTACGAAATCTTCCAGCTGATCGACTCCGATTCCATCTACTATTCTTCGCTGGTGGCCATGGCCGACCTGGTCAAACACGGGTGCACCACGGCCTTCGACCACCAGTACTGCTTTCCCCGGCACACCGACGGGCGGCTGGTCGACCGGCAGATGGAGGCCGCGTCGCAGATCGGCCTTCGCTATCACGCGGGACGGGGGGCCAACACCCTGCCCAAGAGCCAGGGAAGCACCATCCCCGACCAGATGCTCGAGTCCACCGACGAGTTCCTCAAGGATTGCGACCGTCTGATCGGCCTCTACCATCACGACGGTCCCTTCGCGATGACCGACATCGTCGTCTCGCCCTGCCAACCCATCAACTGCCACCGGGAGACCTTCGTCGAGTCGGTGGCGCTGGCCCGGGACCGCGGGGTGAGGCTCCACACCCACCTCGGCGAGGGAGAAAACGCCCCCATGGTCGAACGGTGGGGGAAGAGGACCCTGGCCTGGTGCCAGGACATCGGTTTCGTTGGACCCGACGTGTGGTTCGCCCACGGTTGGGAACTGACCCCCGACGAGTTTCGCGTCATGGCCCGGACGGGCACGGGTCTTTCCCACTGCCCGGCGCCCGCGGTGCTCGGGGGCTTTCCCATCCTCGATATGCCCGCGCTGATGAAGGCCGGGGTGACGCTGGGTCTGGGTTGCGACGGGTCGGCGACGAACGACAGCTCCAACCTCCTCGACAGCCTGCGGATGGCGTACCTGATGCAGAGCTTCCACAGCAAACAGCGGGGAACCAGCCCCTCGTCCTCGGACCTGCTGAACATGGCCACGGCTGGGGGCGCGAAGCTTCTGGGGCGGCCCGACCTGGGCTCGCTGGAACCGGGGAAAGCCGCCGACTTGTTCATGATCGACGCCTCGAGCCTCGAACTGGCCGGTGCCACCCACGACCCGGCCTCGCTGCTCGCCCGGGGCGGTGTCACGGGCCCGGTTTGGCTGACCATGGTCAACGGCAGGGTGGTCTACGCCGACGGAACGCTTCAAGGAATCGACGAGGAAAGGCTGGCGGCCGAAGCGGACGCCACCTGCACCAGGGTCATCCGTTCCGCCAGCCCGGCCTACGCGGGATTCTGAGGCGCTACTGGGGGACTTTTCCTTCGACGCCCTTCACGAGCCAGGTCATCACCAAAACGTCGTTCAAGGGAAGAACTTTCCCCTTGGCAACCCTCTCCTTGCCGTTTTGATCGAGGAGGGGACCGGCGAAGACTTCGAGCTTGCCGGCCACGAACTGGGCCTTGGCGTCGGCGACCAACGTCGCCACCTCGGCGGGAACCGAGCTCCCCAAGGGGGCGATGTCGACCATGCCGTCGGCGATCGACCCCAGGTAGGCCTCACTCTTCCACGTGCCGTCTTTCACTGCCTGTACGGTCTTGACGTTGAACGGACCCCAGTTCCACACGGGGTTGGTCAAGTAGGCCTTCGGAGCGTACCGGCCCATGTCGGAGTCGTTGCCCCCGGCGAAGGCACCGCGTTCGGCTGCGGCCTGGAGGGTCGCGGGAGAATCCTGGTAGGCGATCAGGACGTCGGCGCCCTGGTCGAGCAGGCTGGTGGCGGCCTGGCGTTCCACGGTGGGATCAAACCAGGTGTTCGTCCAAACCACCAGGGTCTTGATCTTGGGGTTTACGCTTTGGGCACCGAGCGTGTAGGCGTTGATGCTGTCGATGGCCTGCGAAATGGGGAACGGGGCGACGTAGCCCAGGACGTTCTTCTTCGTCATCTTTCCGGCGACGATCCCCGAGAGGTAACTGGCCTCGTAGTCCTTGCCCAGGTAGGTGCCCAGGTTCTCGGACCGCTTGAAGCCACCGAGGTGCTCGAAGACCACCTTGGGGAATTTCTTGGCCACGTTGGCCGTCGGATCCATGTACCCGAAACTCGTCGTGAAGATGACGTCGTGGTTCTGGGCCAGGTCGGCGATGACCCGTTCGGCGTCGGCGCCTTCGGGCACGTTCTCCACGAAGTCGACCTTGATGCCGAGGGCCTTCTCCAGGTAGAGGCGACCCTTCTCGAGCTGGAAGGTCCAGCCGCCATCGCCGGGGACGCTCAAGTAGACGAACGCCACCCGGGGTGAGGCGATGGGAGCTCCGGCCCAGGACGGCGCCGCAACCGCGAACAAGAAGACAGCAAGCGAAAGCGCAAAGGTGTTGCGGAAGCGATTCATGGTTCCTCCTGGAACGATTCGATTGAGTTGAGAACCCTGAGGCTTCCCGAGGAAGGGTTTCGGCAAGCCGTTCCGAGGACGGAACGGGCGCAGCCAAAACCCTCCGCAGGAGCCTTACTGGGGGATCTTGCCTTCGACGCCCTTCACAAACCAACTCATGCCCAGGATGTCACCCACGGGGATGACTTTTCCCTTGGCGACCATTTCCTTCCCCGTCTGGTCGACGATGGGACCGGTGAACGGATCGAAGGTTCCGGCAATGATCTTCGCGCGGGCATCGGCGACGAGCTTCTTCACGTCGGCGGGGACGCTCTCGCCCAACGGCGCGATGTCGACCGAACCGTCGGCCATGTTGCCCAGGGTCTGTTCGCTCTTCCAGGTTCCGTCCTTCACGGCCTGGACGGTCTTGGCGTAGAAGGGACCCCAGTTCCAAACGGGGTTGGTCAGGTAGGCCTTGGGAGCGTACCGGGTCATGTCGCTGTCGTTGCCACCGGCCAGGGCTCCGCGTTCGGCGGCGGCCTGGAGGCTGGCGGGG
>JGI26470J50227_1000596_pt1 | contig 14433 bp, 13 predicted proteins | sample FreactTroBogLake_FD_50227 | JGI IMG/M metagenome (IMG submission 50227) | reverse complement strand
GGTTTGAGCTGCACATTTGTACCATTGCGTGGATTCTCATCCATTACCATCTACTTAACAGCCAGCAACATTCCAGCGTAAGGAGAATAAATAATGGCAAACCCACAAGTCGTACAAGGTACACTGAATAGACTATTAGCCAACGTAGTCTATGCAGACTTTCCACAATTAAATGTAACCGCACCATACTTGGCTAAAGAAGCTATTAGTCTTGGTTTTGATGGTGACACTTCCCAATTGATTGGTACTCTAACTGGTGCAGTTACCAGCCCAGAGCCATATATTTATGGAACTGCCACTATTCATTTGCTAAGAACTCAGGCTCTTGGTAATGCTTATAAGACACAAATTGAAACCAACACTACTTTGGGTTCAGTAACAGTTATCCCTGATTCGACAGCTTTATCGCCATTTCAGTTAAATAACTGTGTTTTAATGAGTATTCAAGAAACTGCGTTTGATGGTACACAAGCTGGTTTAATTATCCGCTTGCGTGGTGTCTACTCTATTAATGCTTCATTATTTGCTGCATCTTAATGTAAAGGAAAAAAGTGAAAATCGATCGTAATCTGAACCTTGTGATGCAGGTGCAGACTGAGAAAAATGGATTAATTTATATACATTCATCTTCTATCAGTCGATCTGTATTTGAACAATTTTACTTAGAATTAGGAAAAGTATTTAGTCAATGTTTTGATAGTGTTAATCAAGCACATTTAGCTTTATCTGCTCCCCAGTTAGCCTACCCTGCTTTGAAGTCAATAGCGCAAAAGGCTGGCAACTGGGATGGTGCAGGTGGTGTTAAATTTGGTTTGATTAATGAAATTATTAGATTGACCAATGTTGTCTTTGCTGGCGAAAATGGTTGGGAATCTATTCCTCTTGATACCGCTGTAAAGCGTGAAATTTTGGATGAAGATGAGGAAGCGGAAACGCTTAGTTCTTTAGTTTTTTTTACAGCGATCTCCAAGGTCGCACCCAAGGATCTGAAAAATTCTTTCTTGGAGATGGCTGGGTCACTAAGGAATTGGGAACTCACATCATTGGATGCTACGGCATTCATGAATGGCTTGCCGATATTGACCAAAAAAGGCAGTACTGGAAAGAAAGTAAAGGAATCATCGGTTATATCTTAGATTTTTTAACCAATGAAGGTTTTAAAGAATTAATGCAAGAAAATGGCGGTAAATGGGTTGATGCACAAGAATACCGTAACCGCCATTTAATTAAAGCTATTAACAATAGGTCGTTTTTTTAACTGAGAAAAAATTATGGCAACAAAATCGGTTATAGAGATTGAACTTATTGATGAGCAATTTAAAGCTTTTTCTGCTCAATTAAAAGCGATGCAATCCATCATTGCTCAAATGCCAGAGCAATGGAAAGAAATTACTAAAGAAGTTAACGAAGAACAAAAAGCGGAAACCAAAGCTGCTAATGAAGCTGAAAAAGCTCGTAAAAAGAAAATCCAAGAAGAAAAAGAATTTAATAAAATCATAGAAGATCGCAAAAAAGCTTTTATGGATGCTGCTTATTTTACAAGCAACATCGCTAAAAATCTTGCTTCTGGAGCATTATCTATTGCCAAATGGACTGCGTTTGCAGCTATTGGAGGCGGTTTTGGTTTAGGAGGACTTGCCGCTAGTGCAAGTGATTATAGACGTAGAGCACAAGGTTTTGGTACTACAACCGGAGATTTACGCGCTGCCGAAACCAATCTTGGCAGATATGTAGATGTAAATAGCTTATTAAGCAATATTGCTACGATGCGATTAGATCCTTCTCAAGCCTATAAACTTACCCGATTAGGCGCGAATAGAGAAGGAAATACTGTAGATCAATTACAAACAGTAATGACTAAAGCCATTCAAGATTTTGTAGCTCACGGCAAAAATCTTAATTATGCTCAAGCAGTCGGTTTAACAGATATTTTTTCTCCTGAAGATTTAATTCGACTATCTTCGCTTTCCGCTGATGAATTAGAAAAAACTTGGAAGCAATTAGCTGTAGATCGCGAAGCGATGAAATTAAGCGATCAAACAAGCCGTTTATGGCAAGATTTTTGGGTACAGTTAAAAAGAGCAGGTAACGAAATTGAAGTATCGTTTATTAAAAACTTAAAAGATTTAATTCCAACTTTAATTGAATTATCCAAAACTATCACTGATGCGATTACAAATTTGTTATCTAGTGAAAAATTTAAAGAAGCGGTAAAAAGTTTTGCTGCTTACATTAGCGATCCTCAATTTTTAGATAAAGTTAAATATTTTTTCGATGCTTTAGGTCAACTTGGCGAGGGCATGATCTATGTTTTGCGAAAAATTGGCGCATTACCTGAAGATAAAAATGCCGATTTAGCCCACGATAAACGAGTTCAGTTTGAGTTTGCTAAAAAAGATTACGATAAGATGACTGAAACTCAGAAAAAATGGTTTTATGACCCAGCTAAAGATATTAAGTTACTTGAATTAGAAGAAAAATATAAACTTCCAATTGGAACTTTAGATGCGCTTTGGGAACAAGAAAGTAAAAGAGGAAAAAATAAAGGTATAAATTTAAAATCTGGCGCTGAAGGGGATTTTCAATTTATTCCTGCTACACAAAAAGAATACGGTATTACTGACCCTCAAGATTTTAATCAAGAAGCCGAAGCCGCAGCCAGAAAAATGCAAGGTCTATTAAGGCGGTATGCGGGCGATCCTCAAAGAGGTGAAAAAGCCTTTGCCGCTTATAATTGGGGCGAAGGAAATCTTGAAAAAGAAATTGCCAAATATAAGTCCGATTGGATGGGGCATTTACCAAAAGAAACCAAAGACTATCTTGCAAATCAAAGTCAAATTATTGTTCACATTAATAACACTACTGACACTAATGTGGCGGTAAAACAGTTGAGTAACCGATAATGGCAACTAATTCAGTAGGGCAATCAGCTTTTCAACTTGCGTATGAATACTCACCTATTTTGCTTACTGGCGGCAAATTAGGATCGTTTATTCCCGTTCCAATCACCGTTATTACAGAAGCTTTGGATATTCCGGGAATACAAAATGGTGAATTTTTTGCCCACTTTAAACCCTTACCGGGTAGTACTTTGGCGGATTGGCAAATAGCAGAATATCCTTTTGCTAATATGACTATTGCCGCAAATGCTGTTGTACAAAATCCTTTAAGGATTAGTATGTTGATGGTTTGTCCAGCGCAGACTGATGGCGGATACATTCTTAAACAAGCCCAACTAACGCTATTGCAAACTGTTATTCAAAACCATATTCAAGCTGCTGGAACTTTTACAGTAATTACTCCTGCCTATACATACACTAACTGTTTATTGACTTCTTTAAGAGATATAACCAATCCTAGTGATAAACAAGTTCAATTTATGTATCAATGGGATTTTGTACAACCTTTAATTACCAGTTCGGGGGCGGCTTCCGTTTTAGGTAATTTAATGCAAAAAGTAACTAGTGGAGTGCCTGTAACTTTGGCATATTAATAATGACAACTTTTACCACTTTTACCCCTTCTAATATATCTCCATTTCAATTTAGTCCAACTTTGGATGGAATAACTTACAACGCTATTTGTACTTGGAATGTATATGGGAAAAGATATTACATTAATATTTATACCCAAACTCGTACTTTAATAATGAGTCGACCAATTATTGGATCTCCCAATAATTATGATATTAATTTATTATTTGGTTACTTTAAAACTTCAACTTTAATTTATAGAACCAGTAGCAATCAATTTGAAGTAACTCCCTAATGCGTTACTACACAATAGTTATTACTCCTAATCCTACTCAAGGGCAAACTTTTGAACCAATTACTTATACAAGTATTGGATTTTTAGGTGATAACTATTCTTGTTTACAAGTTGATTTAGACATTTATCAAGCACCAAATCATACTCCAGCCCCATTAGGATCAGTTACTATTTATGGTGTAAATTTTGATGATATTAGTCAAAGCAATTATTTGCCGAATGCTAATATTCAAGTGTTTGTAGGAATGACACCCGGATTACCTTTTGCTAACCCAGATCAATTGGGCTTAATTGTAGAAGGCACAATATTGCAAGCTTTTGGTAATTGGCAGGGAAATAATGTTGCTTTAAGTTTAATTCTTACTAGTGGATCAATTGATCCTAGTGAAAGCATTAACCTTAGGTTAATTTGGAAAAAAGGTGATACTTTAACTTCTGCGGTAACAGAAACTTTAAAAACAGGTTATATTGGAAGTCAAATTACAGGAAGTTTTAGTTCTAATTTGGTAGCAGTTGAAACTCAAGACGGCATATTTCCAACCTTAAAAAGTTTATCTCAATGGATTAATAAAGAAAGTAAAACTATTAACCCATCTCCTAATTATGCTGGAGCATCCATTTTGCCTGTTCCATCAGGATTTAAACTTTATGATAATTTAGAAACAATTGCAGAAAACACTCTTATAAATTATGTAGATTTAATTGGAAATATTACTTGGTTAAATGTAGCAACAATTTCTGTAAAAGTTGTTATGAGAGCCGANTTAGAAGTAGGAAATTACATTAGTTTTCCTGCTTTAGCTCCTGTTTTAAATACTGCTACTTTTGGTCAATATCGTAATAGATTAGCATTTAATGGTGTTTTTCAAATTACTCAATTAAGACATCAAGGAAGCAGTAGACAAGCTANTGCTGATAGCTGGGTTACAGTTATTGAAGCAAATATTGTAGACCAACCTCAGNAATTGATTTTGGAAGAATAATGAAAAACTTTTCTCAAAAAATCCCTCTTGCTATTTCTTTAGGAAATTTTACAAATCAAGCTGTAGAAGATGGCTTGTCTACTTTGGGTCAAGTTTTTCCTTGCACAGTTAAAGAAGTGGGCGTGGATGGTTCAGGAAATACTATTGTTACAGTTAACTTTGAAGTAAACCCAGTTTCTTCAACTGGAANAAAAATTACACTTCCTGCTGTAACTATTCCTGTTGCTGAAAGTAGTTATGTGCGATTGCCTGTACAAGTTGGAGATCAAGGAATTGCAGTTTCAGCTAGTGTAAGAATAGGCGGAATTACAGGTCTGGGTACTGGTTTAGCACCTTTAAGCCCAGCAAGTAATTTAGGCGCATTGGTATTTATGCCTATCAGTAATGTTAACTGGGAAACTTTAGATCCAGATGCAGTAGTAATTAATGCTCCAAATGGAGCAATTATTCGTACTGTCGATGGAAAAGCGGTAGTTACTATTTCTAAAGATCAAATTAAATTAGACTATAACGGCAAAAATATCATTATTAATGGCTCAAATATTACAATTAATGGTGATTTACAGGTAAATGGAAAAATTAATAGTACTGGTGATATATCAGCAGGAAGTGTCACTATGGAAACCCATACACATAATGTAGTCAATGTTCAAGGCGGACTTGGAACTATTACTACAACGGTTGGAGCAGGATAAATGAGAACTTATGGAATAGATACAAAATCAGGGAATTGGACTTTGTTAACAACAACTCCTATTACAGGAGCTTCAAATCCTTTGGTTTCTGAAATTAATAGTGTTTTTAATACAAATTCTCGTATTACAAGTACTTTATATACTGCTCTAATAACTTTTACCATAGGATCTTCTGTAATAAATAATGGTGATTTATTGCAAAATGATGTGATTATTAATAGTAATGGAAATGTCTTATATAATTCTTGGCAAGATATTACTCAAGGGTTTACCCTAACTAGCAATCCTTTGCCAACAAATGTGGCAATTCAACAAGGTGGTTTTATTTCATTTTTGGCTAATTATGGATTGACTGCTGGTGAAGAAATTATTGTTGATCCCGGCTATATTTGGCTGGCTACTTTGGCGCAAACTTTAAGACTAAATACTAATGAAAGCCCTTTTTACGCCAACTATGGAATTGCTGGTGAACAATCAGTACAAACACAAATTGCGCCTACTATTGACATTACCAGAACACAGCAACAATATGCTCCATATTTTTCAAGTTTGACCATTTTTAAACAACCAAATACAGTTAACCCAACTTATAATGTTACAGCGGTATTTTTAAATGGCACAACGATTCAATCTGTTATAGCAACTTAGGAATAGATAATGGCAACAATGACTTCCGCAGGGGCAATACCTTCTAGCCCAACAGCACTTTTAAATGCTGAGATAGCAGCAGCTACAGCCCTTTCTCCCGGTTTAACAGCCAATTTGCCCGGATCTTTGATTGAAGATTTGGCTTCTACTGCTGCGGGTGCTTTGGTTATTCAAGATCAAGCTTATGTAGACTTGATTAACTCTGTTAGTCCTTTTGTTGCTAATGCTGCTATTTTATATGAATTAGGTGCTGTTTATGGCGTAGCTCAAGGTAAAGGATCAAATACCTCTGTTTATGTCAATTTCTATGGATCAACACCCGGTTTTGTTATTCCACCGGGTTTTATCATTTCTGATGGTTCTTATCAATATGTTGTTCAAGATGGTGGAATTATTGCCTCTGATGGTACTAGCGCATCTTTATATTGCCTTGCATCAATAAGTGGATCTTGGGCAGTACCAATTGGAACTGTGACTGTTGTAATTACTTCTATTCCTTCAGGCGTAACCTTACTTTGTACCAACCAAAGTACAGGTATCCCGGGTGCTTCAGCGCAAACTTTAACTGATTATCAGGCTCAAGTTATTCAAGCTGGAAAAGCAGTTGCTCAAGGAATGCCTAGCTTTTTAAGAACTCAACTAGAAAATGTTTCTGGGGTTCAAGCAAGGCTTATTTCGATTCAACAAGCGGGTACAAATTGGCAGATTATTGTGGGTGGCGGAGATCCATACCAAGTAGCTAATGCCATTTTTACAGGTCTTTTTGATATTGGTAATTTGGTGGGATCTACTTTTACGGTATCTAATATTACCGCCGCTACAAATGCGGTCATTACTACCCCATATAATCCACAATATATCGTTGGGCAAACCATTACTGTAGCGGGCGCAACCCCTTCAGCTTATAACACTACTTATATCATTACAGGACTTAGTTATTCTTACACTGGAACGGGGGTAGTTACTACTATTACTACTAGCAAAAATAGTTCTGCTTTTGGTGCTTTTACTAGCACTAGCGCGTATTTGACCCCAAATACTAGAAATCCTAACCCTGCAATCAGTATTTACGACTACCCAAATACTTACACTATTCCGTTTATTATTCCACCAGCACAAATTGTCAATGTGGCTTTAACTTGGAATACAATTTCAACCAGTTTCGTATCGCCTACTTCAGTAGCGGCTGCGGGTATTCCTGCAATTGTTTCTTACATTAACAGCATTACAGTAGGTCAACCAATTAACATTTTTGAATTACAAGCGGTTTTCCAAGCTGCTGTAGTCAATTTAGTGCCAACCCCATTACTATCAAAAATCAGTTTTGCTGTTGAAATTAATGGAGTTTCAGTTTCCCCTGAATCTGGCACAGGCTTAATCTATGGCGATCCACAGTCTTTCTTTGAAACTACTTCTGCTTATGTAACAGTTGTTCAAGGCTAATCATGGTAGAAACTATATTACCTGCATATTTATATCAGCAATATAACAATGACCCTGATTTATTGGCATTTTTTACTGCATATAATAATACTTCGCAACAATATTTAGATAATATTAATAGTCTAAATTTGCCTATTTATACTCAACAATCTAATCAATTGTTGGATTTGGTGGGAAATGGTATTTATGGGATTCCTAGACCTTATATTCCTTTTGGAACTACCACTTTAACTGGTGGCGAATATGACGCCAATCCTTATGACACTATTCCTTACAACGAAGGGATTATTTCGGTTCAGGGTATTCCAATTACTTCCTTGGTTTGGTCTAACACCAATGGCGGTACAGTTACTGGAACAACCGCAACGACTCCAGTAGGGATTACAACAGGATCTATCTATCTAGCTACCATTACTGGAGTTGTACCCCCTGCTTACAATGGTACTTTTGAGCTTACTCAAACTGGGGCTACTACTTTTACCTATTCTTTGCCAGAACCTACTTCTCCCGGAGTAGTAACAACCCTAGGTCAAGTTGGATCTACAGTTTCTTTTGCTAATGATGATATTTATAAAAGAACTATCACTTGGAATTTTTATAAAGGCGACGGCACTCAATTTAATACTAGATGGCTTAAAAACAGGGTTTATCGTTTTTTAGTCCAATCTAATGGTATACCTGCGCCCATCCCCAATACCTATGAAGTTGAAGTTAATTTTTCTACAGGAAATGTGGTCAGCATTGTAGTTGGGGGAGCAATTAATACTTATGCTTCAATTTTAAGCGCATTAATCAATAATGGCACGTTACAACTGCCTTTTCAGTATACATTTTCAGTGTCTTACTGATACAATTACAGGAAATTATAGGGGTTATCTATGGCTACACTACTGTTTGCTAACAATATACAAACGACTTTAGCGACAAGTATCACCTCTACTCAAACTTCAGTTACCCTAGCTTCTACAGCAGGGCTTCCAAATCCTACTACTGGTCAATATTTTATTATGACCTTTACCAATGGATCTACAAATGAAGTGGTTTGGGTAACAGCGGTTTCAGGCAGTACTATTACTTGTGTTAGAGCACAAGAAGGTACAAGCGCAAATGCTTTTGCTTTTGGATCTTATGCAAGTTGTTTCCCAACTGCGGGAACAATGCAAGATTTAATTCAAATAGATCAACTCCAAAACGGCTCTTATACCTTTGCTAATGGCGCAGGTANAGCAAATGCTTTAACTGCCACCATTTCTTCAAATTTAACATCGCTTTCTAATGGCTTTCAATTTGTTGTTAATGCCGCAAATGCCAATACTGGCGCAGCTACCCTTAATTTAACTTTGAGTTCTACTATTGCTGGCGGCGGTTCAATTAGTACAGGAGCATTGCCAATCTATAAAAATGGCAATTCTTCATTAACTGGTGGCGAAATTACTGGTTCAAATTACTTATGTTTGATGACCTACAATTCCAATTACAATGGTGGATCTGGTGCATTTGTATTGGAAAACCCCTACAATGCGGTAACTGGTGTAGTCGGTATTACACAAGTACAAGATGAATATTTTACTTATAATGCTGTAGGCGGCTCATCTGATGCTTTAACTTTAAATGTCCCCGCCGGTTTAACCAGTTTAGTTGATGGAGCTGTAGTTACTTTTAGAAATACAGTAGCTGCTAACTCTACTACTACTCCTACTTTAAATGTCACTTATGGCTCTACAGCCACAGGCGCAACAGTCATTAAAAAATATGCTAGTGTGCCATTATCTGCTGGTGATACAGGCGGTGTGGGGTATGTTTGTCAATTAGTTTATAGTTCAGCCGCTTCTGCTTGGATGTTATTAAATCCTGCACCGGGAGTGGCTGGTGGTGTAACTTCAATTACTGCTGGAACAGGTATTACCGCTTCTAGTCCTTCTGGTGCAGTTACTCTTACCAATAGCGGAGTTATTACAGTTAATGGATCTGCGGGCGCAGTAACAGTTACCCCTACAAGTATTGGTGCTTTAGCTTTAAGTTCAACCGGAGATCAAACTGTTAATACTGGTTCTGGTCATGTAATTTTTACAAGTTATATTGAACCTAGTGCAGTTATTATTGGTGGTAGTGGAGTTGTTTATCCGGGGATTCAAGTTTACAGTAGTGGAGTTGGTGGTGGATTTGTAGGCGTATTAACGCCAACTTCAGTTCAATTTGCTACTATTGATGGTGGTACAGCAATTCAAACTAATAGCGGTGCAAATTTATACGCTAAAGTTGCAAATCAACTTTGTTGGATTGCAGACTCTCTTGGTAGTCTTACTATTTCTAACAATTTAACTGCTTCTAGTAACCTATATGTTACTTATGGTACAGGATACAAACCGGGTGGAGGTTCTTGGTCTGTACCAATTTCTGATAAAAGACTTAAAGAAAATATTACCGCTTTAACAGGGTCTTTAGATTTTATTAATAAATTAAATCCAGTTACTTTTGATTTAAAAATACCAACCGAAAATGAACCTACAGTTGGATTTATTGCTCAAGAAGTTCAAAAAGTATTACCCTTATGTGTTACTTCAAGAGAGCCAACTAAAGAAGAAGCAAAATATGTTTCAGATAAAGTTTTAACTTATGGTTTTCATGGAGATATGACAGCATATCTTGTTGGTGCAATTAAAGAACTTAACGCAATGGTAGAAAATCAAGCAGCGCAAATCGCTGCGCTAAATAAAAAGGTAGGATTATGACATACAACTATGGTAGCCCCATCACAGGCACACTTACTGGTACAACCGCTACGGTAGTGTTGCCTAATCTGGTTTATCCAGCAACTTTGGTTTTAAATTCTGCGGCTGGTGGTCGTGCTATTCAATTATCTTTGGATAGTGGAACAACATTTTTGACTGCGGTTACCCCAACAGGAACAGCAACAGGTCAAATTTATTATGTCTTGACCTTCCCAGTAACTACAGTAAAATTCACTGGAGCAGCAGCCGATACATATAGTATTCTTTAATAGTGCTTAGATAGGACTTGCCATGACAACTCTGCTTTTTGCCAATCAAGCACAAACCACTTTAGCTTTACCTGTAACTTCTACTGATACAAGCATTACTGTTGCTAGTGGCACTGCTCAATATTTTCCACAGCCCATTGCAGGGCAAGCCTTTAAATTAACCATTATTAATGCAACCAATAATTTGGTTACAGAAATTTGTAATGTAACCAATGTAAATGGTGATGTATTAACTGTACAAAGAGCACAAGAAGGCACAGTTGCACAAGCATGGCAGATTGGTGATTTTGTTGCCAATTTAGTTACTGCAGGAACAATGCAAACTTTTTCACAAGGTTATACCATTAGTGGTTATTCAGGCTATAGTGGTTTTTCTGGCTATTCAGGCATGGGAATCTCAGGCTATAGCGGATTTTCGGGTAGCAACGGATTAAACGGACAATCGGGTTTTAGCGGATCTTCTGGATTTAGCGGCAGCGGAGTTTCAGGTTTTAGCGGTCATTCAGGTTATAGCGGAGATAATGGTATTTCTGGCTATAGCGGTTTTTCAGGGTATTCCGGAATTGCTACTTCTGGTTATAGCGGATTTTCAGGCTATTCTGGACAAGTTGGAACTTCAGGCTATTCAGGATTTAGCGGATCAGGAGTTTCAGGTTTTAGTGGAACTAATGGTTATTCAGGAATTTCAGGTTATAGCGGTTCAGGTATTTCAGGCTATAGTGGCTCAGGCATTAGCGGATTCTCAGGCTACTCTGGCAGTGGCATAAGCGGCTTTAGTGGAACTTCTGGTTATAGTGGCTCTGGAATCAGTGGCTTCTCAGGTTATAGTGGTTCTGGACTTAGCGGATTTTCTGGATTTTCAGGAATTGGCATTAGCGGTTTTAGCGGATATTCTGGAAGCCAAGGTTTATCAGGAACTAGCGGATATTCTGGAAGTGGTATATCTGGATTTTCGGGTTACTCTGGTAGTGGACTTTCTGGATTTTCAGGCTACAGCGGATTAAATGGTGCTTCAGCTTCTAGTGGCTATTCGGGCTACAGCGGCACTTCAGGCTACTCAGGAAACGGTATAAGCGGCTATTCAGGCTTTAGTGGCATTAGTGGCTACTCAGGTCTTGGAGTGTCTGGTTTCTCAGGCTATAGCGGAAATTCAGGACTTAGCGGTTTTTCAGGTTACTCTGGCGCACAAGGCGCATCCATTAATTTAAAAGGAACAGTAGCCACTGTTGCTGATTTACCCTCTACTGGTAATAACCCTAATGATGCTTATATTGTTCAAGCAGATGGTGATCTATATGTATGGAATGGATCAGCTTGGTTTAATGCTGGTCAAATTGTAGGTACATCGGGTCAAAGCGGTTATTCTGGTTACAGCGGCTATAGCGGTCAAGGTGCTTCTGGTTACTCAGGAGTCAGTGGACTTTCAGGTTATAGCGGCTATAGCGGAAGTGGTATATCGGGTTATTCTGGATACAGCGGTTCTGGCATTTCTGGTTTCTCTGGTTATAGCGGTAGCGGCATATCAGGCTTTTCTGGAGCTTCAGGAATCAACGGATTTTCAGGATTTAGCGGTTATTCAGGAATTAGCGGCTACTCAGGGTATTCGGGCAGTGGAGTATCGGGATTTTCTGGCTATAGTGGAAGTGGTTTAAGTGGTTTCTCAGGTTTTTCTGGAAGCGGTATTTCTGGATTTTCAGGATTTTCTGGTTATAGTGGACTTGGTTTATCAGGATATTCTGGATATTCTGGTGCTGTAGGTGCTGGTGGTGCAATTGGTAATTGGGGTTCTTTTTATGACACTACCAATCAAACTGCTTCAAGCACAACTGCATCTTACATAATCAATATTGGATCTACCGATCCTAATAGCACTGGTGTAAGCATTGTTTCTGACAATAGAATTACATTTGCTAATGCTGGTGTCTATGATATTCAATATTCTGTTCAATTTACCAATACTGATACTGGTTCAGGTAATGACAATGTTGATATTTGGATTAGACTAAATGGCACAGATGTTGCTGATTCCAATAGTATATTTAATATACCTAGATCACAAGGCGGAACTAATGGTTATTTAATCGCTGTTACTCCATATACTTTAAAGCTAAATGCTGGTGATTATGTTCAATTAGTTTGGGCGGTTTCTAATACTAAAATTTCCATTGTTACTACTGGAGCACAAACAAGCCCTACAGTTCCAGTAACTCCCGGTGTTATTGTTTCTGCCACACAAGTAATGTACACACAATCGGGTTATAGTGGCATTAGCGGTTTTTCAGGAATTTCGGGCTACAGTGGAATTTCGGGTTATAGCGGAATTTCGGGCTACAGTGGCAGTGGTATTTCTGGCTATTCTGGTTCAGGCATTTCTGGATACAGTGGATATAGCGGTTCAGGAGTATCTGGATTCTCAGGCTATTCTGGTGCAAATGTATCGGGTTATTCTGGGTTCTCTGGTTATTCTGGTGCTACTGTTTCTGGATATTCTGGATTTTCAGGTATTAGCGGATATAGTGGCACTGCAGTATCAGGCTATTCTGGTTATAGCGGTAGCGGTATTTCAGGATTTTCAGGTGCTTCTGGAATTTCTGGATATAGTGGTCAAGCTTTAAGTGCGACTTATACTCGTACTAGCTTTACTGCATCTGCAAGCCAAACTACTTTTACTGTTTCTTATACCGTTGGATATGTAGAAGTTTATGTCAATGGTGTATTCCTAAATGGTGCTGATTTTACAGCCACCAATGGCACTACTGTAGTTTTAGGAACAGCTTGTGCTTCTGGTGATATTGTTGATATTGTTGCATTTACAACAGTTAACATTGGTCTTGCTGGCAATATTGCTGGCGGTGCGGCAAGTCAATTGGTATATCAAACTGGTGTTAATACTACTGGATTTATTGCAAATGGAACTTCAGGTCAAGTATTAACTTCTGCTGGATCTTCTGTACCAACTTGGAATACTCCGTTGCAACTTAGTGGAAATAATACTTGGACAGGAACACAAACTTTTAGTGGATCTTCAAGTGTATTTGCTGAAATAGCACAAAATATTGCAGAATCTGTTTATGTCATATCTGGTTATCCTGCTTCTACACAAAATTATTACTTAAATAATGGCGCAATTCAATATTACACTTCTAATGCAAATAATAATTGGATTATTAATTTAGCTTTTAGTTCTGGTACAGGTATGAACTCTGCATTATCTACTGGTCAATCAGTAACAATGGCTTTATTAACCACTCAAGGTTCTACTGCTTATTATAATACTGCGATCTATGTAGATGGTACAGGTTCTGGCGTAACTACTATTTGGCAAGGTGGCGCACCAACCAAAGGTAATGCTTCAGGGGTTGATGTTTATACCTATACTATTATTAAAACGGCTTCTGCAACATTTACTGTATTAGCTTCTCAAACTCAGTTTAAATAATATGCCAACAATCATTACAAGAGGTGGTGCTTCTGCTAGAGCTTATGGCTTTGGTGGAAAAGCATCTTGTTTAGGGGGTTCTGCATCTTACACAACTCCCGGTACTTATTCATGGGTTGCGCCTGCTGGAATAACTTCAGTATCAATAGTTGCTGTAGGCGGCGGTGCGGCAGGGTGGTCGTATTTCTGTGGTTGTGCAGGTTATCAAGTTTATGGCGGCGGCGGCGGCGGTCTTGGTTACAAAAATAATATTTCTGTAACGCCGGGTACTTCTTATACAGTTGTAGCAGGTAGAGGTGGTGTAGCAAATACTAGTACTGGCGCAACAAATAGTTATTTCTGTTCTACTTCGGTAGTAAGAGGCGGTAGAGGAGGACAATCTTCTGCTATTTGTAGCGGAGCTTATACAAGAGGTACTTATACAGGTAATGGTGGCGGCTGTGGTGGTCAAGGCGG
>JGI26470J50227_1000595_pt1 | contig 14453 bp, 12 predicted proteins | sample FreactTroBogLake_FD_50227 | JGI IMG/M metagenome (IMG submission 50227) | reverse complement strand
TGAGATATCCATGGGGTACCAGTGTTCCGCTGTTTGTGCCATATTGTATAATGTCCTGTACCAATTCTGATGCAGCAGCTAGGTCGCTTTGGGCCACCGCTCCACCCGCAAAAGTACCATCGATTACCTGTGCTACCTGTGTTTGCATTGGCGATGTCACTTCTGTATTGGTTATAACATCCTGTGCTATTAGCGTTAGATAGACCATTGCTGCTAGGGTTTCACCTTCTCTTGCTGCAATCGTTAGATCCATGCCCTTATAGAGTCCGTTAGAATACAACAGGGAGTTTTGCCAACCACCATTTAACACGTCCAATTGCCAAGCTTTGATCAGATTGCTGATCTGCTGTGCGAACAAGTGCCTATCATACACCAATGCAGGGAAGTTGACGTTCATGTAGGCCATGGCTTCCGCAACAAGGAAATTCGTGTTTAATGTCATCAACGACGATGCATCGGCATAACCTGGCGGCCGAACGGCTGCGCTGAGCCCAGTGTTTATGATGCTGATGATTAGATCCATGTTGAGATCTATCATGTTGATGGCAATATCACCATTTGTATAGGTTGGATCAAGAACTTGTAGAACCGCACCTTGATATGGAGATGGTAGCTGCGTGTTGGTCACTATGGATACCATCATGGTTTGCAAATATGCAAGCGCCGCCACCGTTTCTGGTTGCTCGCCCGGTATCAAGCTGGTGGCTCCGTTCCAGTAGTTTGATCCAGCTGCCAGGCTTTCGGTGCTGGTGCAGAGGTTTAGATCGTAGCTGATGCTGTTGATTATGTAACCAACATCCCTTGCACAGGCCTGTTGGTTATAGACAAAGGCCGGATAGGTGTAGGCGATGAAGGCCAAAACTTCTGCCTGCATGAAAGAGGTGTTCAATGCCAGCAGCTGGACAGCACTGTTTATGGCAGGTACAGGAGCCGAAGCAACTGGTCCATATTCTATTATGTTTGTTATGGTACCTATGCTGTTTAGTATCCTATTGCAGGCAATTGACCCGTTGGTCAACGCATAGTCGTAAATCTGTGGATATGCACCCTGATAGATGGGGCTGACGGTCGTGTTGGCAACGATTTGCTGCATGATCAATGCAATATGATTGATTGCGGCCAAGCACTGTGTAAGCTCACCACCTATGGCATTTTGCAGTCCAGTCCAGTAGGCAGTGCCTGCCAGTATTGCATTTTCATTGCCGCCACGATACACATCCCTGCTGACGTAGTCTACTATAAGACCGGCGTCTCGCAGGCAGGTATTGCTGTCGAACTGGAATCCTGGATAATAATAGTAGATGAACCACAATGCTTCGTTTTGTATGAACTGCCGGTTCATCATCAGCAACTGATAGGCCTGCAGGTAACCACTGTATATGTTTTCACTGTAAGGCTTGACCGATGGACCGTTTTGCAGTATGCAGGTCACTATATCAAACGCATCCGAAACGGTCTGGAAGGCAACGCTGCCGCCTGATAGATCCGCATTGAATGTTTGCGGAACCAACGTTTGGTAAGGATTGGTTACGGTTATGTTGTTGATGCTGTTTACCGACACAAACTTTATGTAGGATATGGCCTCAACCAGCTGTGCGGTCCAGGTAGCGTATATGGGGGCTAGTTTTTGATATGCATACAGTCCTGCAGCCACCGCTCCGCCATGACCGCCTGTTAGGACGTCATTGTTGATTTTGAGTATGGCCTGATCCACGAAAGATGTGAGATCGGCATTAACGAAAACAAATGTTGGGAAGTTGGTATTGAGATATGCCGTAAATTCCGCCTGCATGAATGCGTTATTGGCAAGCAGTAGCTTGCTGGCATTACCAAACGAATCCACAGGGCCCAATAGTATTAGCTGTGTTATCGTAGCAACACAGGTTACAATCTGCGACGACGCAATGCTACCACCTGTTACCCACGGATAGATGGTCTGCGTGACTGCATTCTGATATGGACTAGGTTGTGCTTGGTTGATCACCACATTTAGACATAGGTCCTTGATATAATCAATTGTGTTTACACAATCCTGGCGATCACTAAAGGAATATGTTGGAGAATTTAGCAGGCCATAATAAACACCCGTTCCTGTGATGATGCTCTGCTGCCTGGTGCCGTCCAGCATGTCACTTATGATGGTCTGCACGATGCTTCCTGTGTCATTGTAGCAAGCTGTAAGGTTGAATCCTGCATCTGGAAAATTGGCAACCACGTAGGCAACAGCTTCGCTTTGTATGAATTGCATGTTTGCATTCAGCAATGTTTGCGCAGCAGTGAGACCAGGATCGGTCAATATCCAGTCAATGTCCAAATATGAACCGAGATTTGGATAGGTGTTGTCCAGCACGATTACGCTGGTTTCTGAAACCACTTGGTCCCATTGTGGAATTTCAACGCTGCTAATTATAGGAGCGTCAAGCTCTATTGCCCATGCCGGTGCCGAACCTACCGTTGTGCTGGTGATGGCAACAACGTTCGCCGGAGTGCCCACAATGCCTTGCTGCAAGAACCATCCGGGTGTGTTGCCAACCTGAGGGAACATGGTGCTGCCCAATGTTGGTTCAATGCTTTTGTAGATGGTGACGGTATTGTCACCTATCACGGTATCAGCACGAGGTACGGTGATGTTGCTTTGAGAGCTTTGGCTGAGCTTACGTCCCCGTTTACCGTCAACCACCATGCCCACGCCTGGTTCATATAACAGCCCGCCATTGGGGTCATATGCACCCAGGGCTATGCTTGAGCAGTTCTGTACGTAAGGGCTTGTCCATTGATGGAGGTTGTTAATGATGCTGGTGCCATCTGCCGGAAATTGCACAGCGGCGGCTGGAAATCTGTGACCTCGGAAGGTTATGCCAGTTACATAGGTCTTTGGATTTAGCCACAGTATGTCTGCGTAAGGATTTTGTGGTTCCACGGTGACAGCACGCAGGTTGTCACCCACTATGGATATACCGCTGTTGATTAGAACCGGATTGGGCTCAACGTAAGTGCCGGAACGGACATAGATTGTAGCATAGGTCCATCCTCGGAAAATTATTTGGTTCGTCGCAACAGCGGCAGCCGCGGCGATGGTAGCTTTGGCTCGGTCCTCTGTCAATCCATCGTTGGCATCGTCGCCGTCCATGGTTACGTAGAGAACGCCCGTGACATATGGTGCTGTTCCGCTTGGTTTACCAAGAACAGAGAAATCACTTGCAATGGTTACATTGCTCTGTCCTTCGCCCCCTCGCAGCACCAGATCGGTGTTGGCGATGGCATTTTGTATTATGTCATTGGCAATGCTGATGTTAAGCACCCTAGCGGCGGTGGAATTAAGTGTGGTTCCGTCCCAGGTTAGGTTGGCACTGCCGCCGAGATTCTCACCATCCTTGTTGAACTGAACTGATGTTATAGGAGGTGCAGGTTTTGATTGTGGGCCCGTGCTGCCAGTTAGACCAGTTGGTCCAGTAGGGCCAGTTGGACCCGTTACACCAGTTGGACCCGTTGGTCCGGTATATCCGGTTGGTCCTGTCGGACCTGTCATTCCGGTTGGACCCGTTGGTCCGGTATATCCAGTTGGTCCTGTTGGTCCTGTGACCCCAGTGGGGCCTGTTAGACCCGTTGGACCCGTTGGTCCGGTTGCACCTGGGATGCCGGGCATACCCATGGGTCCGACCGGGCCTGGAATCCCGCGCTGGCCTACGGGTCCTGTTGGACCACCTAGTGGACCGGTAGGTCCGGTTGATCCCAATGCCCCCGTAGGACCTTGGCTGATGTTTTGCCATCCACTTGCACCATATATTTCTATGGCATTGGTATCCCTATTGTATCTGATCTGTCCGTAACCAGCAGGTCCTACATTTACGGCCGGACGTTGTGCGGTGGTACCAGCTGGAATCTGTACTGCTGACGTACCAGGAAAGGTTAACACGTAGTTGGAATTACTGGTGGCAAACTGCGTAACCAGTGTGCTGACAGGACCCGTGAGCTGCACAGGAACAGGAGTGATCACCACGCCTGTAGCGCCTATGAATGTGGACTGTAAATTGCCGATTTCAACGTTTGCAATACCTAAAGCGGTTTGTATTGCCGCAAAGTTATTGCGAAATCCCTGTGAATCATTGTTCTGATCCGCTGTTGGAAAATTTGGATCTATAGTGCTTGGATCTATCTCAGAGGTCATGCTAGCCCGTACCTTTTACATGCTTGATAGCCTATTTATGATACGCTGCGATTGGAACCGTTTGGTAGAAAATTTACGCGAAACTCTATAAATATGGATGAACCCATTGACAATGGAGGATCAATTGAGCAGACGCATCAAACACGCCCATAACAGGGCAGAACAAAGAACGCGAGGCTATAATAACAACGGAAATTTAAAGGAAAACATAGTTGATATAAACAATTATCGAAAACCAACCAAACAAAAAGTAGTTCTGCTTCCGAAGAATCTAGCACAGGAAGCTTATATTGATGCGCTAGAAGATCCAAAAATCAATATAGTTTTTGCAACAGGTCCTGCNGGAACTGGCAAAACAATGTTAGCTGCGGTNGCAGCTATAAAACAGCTCCGAGATGGAGAAATCGAAAAAATCGTGATAACAAGACCTGCAATATCAGTTGATGAGCAGCACGGATTCCTACCCGGTACGCTCATTGAGAAAATGCAACCTTGGGTACTGCCAATACTTGATTATTTTTATGAATACTACAGCAAAAAAGATGTAATCGACATGATGGAAGACGGTATACTAGATATCAGTCCGCTGGCTTACATGCGTGGTAGAACCCTGAAAAATAGCTTTATCTTGGCGGATGAGTGCCAGAACATGACACCTAGCCAGATGAAAATGCTGCTGACGCGCATTGGAGAAGGCAGCAAAATCGTTGTAACAGGTGATATGGCACAGCACGATCGTGGGTATGAACAAAACGGTCTAAAAGATATTTTAAATCGCATGACCCCGAATAGTAGAATATCAGTGTGTAGCTTTGGCGATCGCGATGTGGAAAGGCATCCGGTAATTGCGGCAATACTGAAATTTTACGAGTAACCTAACATCCGCTCTGTTAAAATTTACATGGAGGACTAACTGCAAGGAGGGCTAAATAGCTACATGGATACAGTAGATAAAGCCCTCCAAGCTGTTAAACGCATTGACGACAGTCCCGACCTCGTGGACATTATGATATCCATCGAGGATTACCTCGATAGAAACGACATATATGCATTTAAAAACTGGATACACGGCGAGCTCATAGGCGGACCGGTTGTAAAACCCTATTGGATCGGGGTAACATTCAAATGGCCACACAAGCAAATGCCCGATCCAATGGGCGGTGTGAGACTGCTGCCGCACGGCACCAAAATAAAGTTTCGCTTGGAGAATGAGAAAGTTCCTGTAAAGGTCAAAACGCCTGCCGATTACCAACCTGGCACACACAAGCCAAAGATCAAAACTGAAAAGATATGGGTGGTAGATATGTTAATACCGCGCAGATTCGTCGAAGATATTGATGCGGAGGTAATGGACCTATATGATGATAGGGTGGAGGATTCTGAAACGGTAGAAGATGCCAACGCAGAAGGTGCTACAGAAGATGATTCAACGGCAGGTACCAATGCAGCGATTTAACATTTCAGAAGGGCTTTCGAGAAAATCGCTGGAGCACCTGGTGCAGCCTATCATCAGCATAGACGAATTTGAAAGCAAAATATCCGACAAGCGTTGCATTGTCATAGGATTTTATTGCGGCGATGCCGACCCAGCCAGGGATCTCAGCCACTTTGTTGATCGCAGCAGCGAGCCAGTGCTGGATACAGAGGTAAGTACTGCTCCAACTCCGGATGGTTATTATGTGGTTTGGGTTGAAATACAGAGAGACGGCCATTTCCCGCAGGTGTTGTTGGATTTGCTGGGCGAAGTTGACAATCTAACCAATGTTAAGCAATGGCAATTCCAGTGTCCCGGCCACGATGATCCCATGCCGGTCAACAAGGAAAATCTTGAAAAGAACCTGGTGCTTGACCAGTCAAAAATAGTTGAACCTGTTGACAGTGACGAAGACGACGAGGGGCCCGACGAAGAAGAGCCAACCCCCGAACCAGACACTGATAACGATGAAGAAGACTCGGAAGAATTATCTGAATTTTGGAAACAAGCAACGGTAGATAAGGTGATAGTAGAAAACTCAACAGTTACCTTGCAACATCTCGGACATGTTTTTTCGTTTACGGTATCAAAAGACATACCAACAGATATCGATGCATTGAACGAAAGCAGTGATGGACGACGCCTGCAAAGGCTGGTTGGCCCGCTGTTTGCTGTATATCCGGCAGGTGCTGGATTTGTTGTGGAAAGCGACACGGACGCGGTATTTCTAACTCCCTGCACTTGACCATACCTCACACGCTGTCTACAATAGCTGCATGATAAATCCTATACCTAAATTGAAAGCAAGCCTTGACCTTAACAAACCGGCTGCACTGGGATGGGGCGAGTGGAAGGATTGGCACAATCAAACCAAGGCCCAACGTCCCTTTGCGTATTTTATCATGGAGACGGTTCCGGATAAGTTTGATGATTTTGTAAGATTTTTTACCAAACCTATCAATGACTTGCGTTATGCGTTCCGCGTAAGGGTTTTTGATCGGTATCATGTTATCCAGACAGGGCTCAAACCCGGATATAATGACTGTGACACTCGCATGATGCATGGTATGTTCAATCTTTTGGTCGATTTCGTTGAAATTGAAAAAGCATGGATGCATGTGATATGGGACAAAGAAGAAAGAAAGAAACACAAATATCCTTGGTGGAGCTTTGGCTGGACCCGGCTTAGGTCCTTTAGGAACCCACAGGCAGGTATTGCCAATCTCAAATGGGAAATGACCTTGGATAGTGATGCACTGGCCCCTCATGAGCAGTCTCCTGGCCAAGCACAGTCTGCTAGGGAAATCTGGGAAATATATCATTGGTGGAAATTTGCTCGGCCTGCGCGACCAGATCCGCATGATGCCAGCGGTTGGACCGAACATTGTGAGCTGCTTCGCCAANGCGGGAAAGATCTGTTTGAGTTCAACGTTGAAACAGAGGAGGAAAGGCAGAGGGGGCGACAATGTCTCGATCAATGCCGTGAAATCGAAGCCGCATACGAGGCCGAAGATGATCAGATGCTGACAAGGTTGATTAAAATTAGGAAATCATTATGGACATAGCATTGGCAATTGATTGGGCAAAACTTGGCATTCTAACAGAATCCATAGCATCGGACATCCGCGCAAGCCAATGGGTCCCGGATTATCTGGTTGGCATATCACGCGGCGGCCTCGTTCCGGCCGTGCTGTTGAGCCACAAGCTTGGGATCAAGATGTACACGCTGGATGTTTCCTTAAGGGATCTAGCTGATGAGCTCTCTGAATACAATTTGTGGATGCCTGAAGATGCGGCAAATGGCAAGAACATACTGATAGTTGATGATATCAATGACAGCGGCGAGACCATCAAATGGATCCGAAACGACTGGCACAGCAGCATCGTAGGCCTAGAACCGCCCGATGATATTTGGTGGCATGACCGAATAAAAATAGCCGTTGTCGCAAATAACCTTGGCAGCAATGAGAAGGTTGATTATCGCGGTATGGACATCGACAAACGAGTTGATCCCCGATGGGTGGTTTTTCCATGGGAGCCAACCGACGCTTAATCGATGCTTACAAGAAAATCGCTGCGTTGCGTAATATCAATGGTTTTCTCGGTGCAAATGCCGGTTATTTGTAGAGTTATACGATCACTACGTCCCAAATTTGCGGTTCCGTGAGGGGTGTGCCTCCAATCGTGCCATATTATATCTCCTGCACGCCATTGTTTCCAGTAGGTATTACCTATGCTCCAAACATGGCCTGGCTGCCAATCCAACACCTGTATTTCAAATCTAGCCGCCCATTTGGGATCTTTATCCAAAATGCTGTTGGGATTGTTGTTTTTGATACCAGGTATCTCGTCTATATGATACGGAAACACGCATCCAGGGTGTTGCACATGGAAATTGCATCCGGCGCTTTTGAAGCCAAACGCGTCAATTATTTTCTGCACAGCAGGATTATCGCGGGCCAATAAATTATCAAAAAACACATGGTTTTCGTCAAGACCGAGATATTCCAGCTCTGCCCTGTCGTAGTCTATGGTATATGGTGGAGTGGTGATCGTGCTCTGTACAGCTAATCGGTTTAAAAAACCGTTAGGTCTGGGTTGGTGCTTCTTCAGCTGTTCCTGATATATGGCATAAAGGTTGCCCTCAATGCGTCCTATGCGGCGAAAGGGAGGGTCAGCATCCTCGTCAATGGTAGGGTCAAAATGATAGTTGCTAAAGCTTTTGCTGTATTCCCATCGGGTGAGCCGTGTATCTTTGTTTTCCATTCTAAACCATATTTACCAGCTTTGTATAGGTCATATCACTATTTTTGAATTTATCTGTTGACAATCTGCTGTTAGGCAATAAAATACAAAGAGTAAGCATGGTGCTTACAACATACACCATGGGTGTATGGCAACCTCATGTACCACAGAAAGAAAACACATGAGCATTGAAGCTGGTAAGAAGCACGATATCGTACAGCGTCCATTTGACGGACATTGGGTAGTTTGGACAATGGTGGACTCGCCGTTTGCCGACCTTGACTGGCACCGCAAGAGCGGTCTGCCTGTGCAGCAGGTCTGGGTGCCAATTTATGTGGCACAAAACGAAGACGAAGCACGTCGCGCTTCACGTCGTAGCCGCATTTGACGTAATTGTGTCGATGGCGGCGCTTGACAGTTGTTGGGCGTCCGCCATGGCAATTGCTATGTGTCCTCGATTTTCATCAGTTATTTCGCATATTCCTACTATCTCGCACGATCCAAACACAGATTTGATCACATCCGAAGCGATGGTTTGGTCTTCTAGATCCAGCATCACACCCATGACCAACGCGGCCACGTAATCCCTGAGGAACCTGTTACAGGACGCTTCGTCCATGCTGGTAAACAGGCCGCGTATCTTGCCGGGCGATGCGGTGACTTTCCAATCAGCCCTAAGGCGATAATCGGCTATTTCTTCGTATTTGGCCCAGGGCCACGGTATGTCTACATAGCCTTCCGCCCAGGTTTTGAATTCAACATAGTATGATTTAAGCATGGTATTATTTAATGCTTACATAAATATGCTCAATGAGCAAAGAAGATTTATTCACCGTTGACGGCATTGTTATGGAACTGTTGCCAAACGCCCTGTTCAAGGTCAAACTTGAAAATAATATCGAGGTATTATGCCATCTCAAGGGCAAGATGCGTATACACAATATCAACATACGACTGATGGATCGTGTGTCGGTTGAAATCAGTGTATACGACATGACCAAGGGAAGGATAATATTCCGTTACAAACCAGAATCGGTTAAACAGTAATCTCCCCAGCATCGTCCTCATTGGGCTTGACAAGACCCAATGAGTTTTCTGCTAGAAAATCTTTTACCAACTGTAGATTGTTTGCCAATCTCTGATCGTGTGGATTACGTTCGAGCGCAATTTTGCTTTGGTCATAGCTTTCCTGATACAGTCCCAAATTCCATGCTGCAATGCTGAGCAGATCGTGGGGCTGCCATCCCCAGGCTTCTGGTGTGCAGGTGTAATCCATTGGATGAACCGTGATCGCAAGCGCATCTTTGGCTGCCTTGTAGCATTTTGGCCAATCCTTGCGATCATAGTAAAGCTGCGCAAGATTTACCAATGGCTCTCGGTGNCCAGGTGTTTCGATGCTGGCCATGCGCAACCAAAACTCCTTGTTGTCNGGATCCGTAATGCTGAGATTGACCATGGCCTGGCCCCTTTCAACCTTGTCCCAGCTCATGGCTAGGAATTCTTTGTANGTTTCCTGGCTTTTGTCAAATTGCCCCTGATACATGTACTCGCGCCCAAGATATGCACGCAAACGTGCATCCTGCGGCCAATCGCGCACGCTTTCTTCAAGCAATGGCAAATCGCTTTTCTTGTCCTTGACATCAGGAAATTGCCAGATTTTTACATCATCAGTAAATGTTTGAACCTCAGGCAAACGGCTGCAAAGCCCTTCATGTGTGGCTCCCATCCAGCGATAACCTTTTCTGGCATGTATGCGATCGCTGTACCACGTACGACCCGGTGTTCCGTCTGGATTCCAGTTCCAGACATACGGATACCGCAGCCTTGTTGTTTCCGAGGTCCAATCCCGCTCNAGCGCTTCGCGCCATCCCGGCTGTAACCGCTCATCCATGTCCAACCGTATGCAGATGTCCACATCGTCGGGCAGCAGATACATGGCCATGTTGAATGCGTCATCAAACCTCCAATTTTGTATTGAAATGTTTGTAACTACAACACCACGATCTCTCAATAATTTAATAGTATTATCTGTTGACCCAGTGTCGGCTACATAAATACAATCGGCATCTTTACATGATTCATACCAATCATTTACGTGTTTCTCCTCATTTTTTGCAGGACAATACACACCTATTTTCAACATATTATATCCTTTGTATTATGTAATTATAAAGATAACGTTCATAAAAGCAATATTTCCGATAAATAATACATGCAGTTCGCGGGCTGGAATCCCCAACTGCTCTATATTAACGGGAGTTATTACAGCTATGGAAAATATTTATTACGTGTATGCATATATTTATAATGAAAAATCTGATATTAGAAAAATTGGAAATCCATATTATATTGGAAAAGGTACAAAAAATAGAGCATGGTCTAAACATGCTAATGTGAAAATACCGACAGATTTATCTTATATAGTGATATTAGAATCAAATTTAACCGAGTTAGGGGCATTGGCATTAGAACGCAGATATATTGAATGGTATGGTAAAATTTGTGATGGTTCTGGGATATTGCTCAATATTACTGATGGTGGTGACAACCCTCCAAGTTGGAAAGGTAAACAGAAAACTCAAGAACATATTAGAAAGATTCAAGAAACAAAAGAAAAAAATGGAACTATAAAACATACAGAAGAAACAAAATTGAAAATGAGTATGAATAGAAAAGGGAAACCAAAAATAAAAGGCATACCTAGACCTGCAGAAGTTATTGAAAAAATGAGTATGAATAGAAAAAGTATCCCACCATGGAACAAGGGGATAAAGATGACAGAAGACCAAGTTAAAAATATGAAAAAACCAAAATCAGTAGAAGGTAAAGAAAATATTCGTTTAGCACAGAAAAAAAGACGAGAGATAGAACTCAATAAATCTAAGTAATGACCATTTTTAGCTCCGTATTAAGCAATGTTCAAGGTGTTGTAGCATGACCGGCACGTTTTGTTTTACCAAGCTTGCTGCAAGAAAATTTTCAGGGCAATAATCAACACCTTCTGTTGAATACAAGGCTGGTATTTCGTCAAGCGTGTTGGCATACATGTCCATGTATTTTGGCGGACCGTATGCAAGATGATCGTTAAGCCCGTGCATGATCGTGCCTTTGTAGTTGAATACAAGCGGTTCTTTGTCCTTGTCGTAGGGGATTACCACTCCGTCAAATCGCATGATATCCAACCTATGTATGTGTAGATCCATGCGTCCCCGTATGATGATATCATATTCGATACCGGTTGATTTGACCATCTTGTGCGCCAAGACGATGCTTTGCCACATGCTGAGGCTACGATCCACGTTTATGTAGGGCCAATGTCGATCTGGATAAGGACTTGTATCTATCTGCGGATGTGGATCCAATTGGATCTGATTTGGCTTGAAAACCCAACCCAGTTGATTGCGAATGTATGGCTCTTCTTCGGGTGTACACCATGAATGCACGTAAATATCTGGCTCATAACAGCCTATTATTCTAGCCCAGCTGGCAGCCGATATTGGATATAGACGTGTCAGTCCGCTCAGTGCTAATGCGATTTTCATGCTGGCTTTCGGAACAACAGATTGATAAAGGTATAATCCATTCCTATCCAATTTACCACACGTTGGTCGCAGCTAAGATCGACATTGCTGGCTATTTCAAGCCCATAACGTTTGGCGGTCTGTATCATATCAACTATCTCTGCGGCAGTAAAAACCTTCACAGGGCTTCCAAAAGCATACTGACCGTATGTGTCCACAGGATCCTGCCAGTAATCCGTGCTGACCAGTAAGTGTCCACCTGGTGCCAATATACGTGCCGATTCGGCCATGAATGCGTCCACGTCCACACCGTGCTCTATCACGCTGAGACATGACACAAATCCAAAATAACCGTCCTGGAAGGTGGTTCTTGTGCAATCGCCCTGCATGTATGTTACACCGTTTACCGTTCTAGGCCTGGGTTCGTCTATGTTCACACTGAAAAGATTTTGATAGCCAAATCGAGATAACGCAGGCAGGAACGCACTGCCCTCCGTGGCAGCAACATCCATCACCCGCTGGTTGGGATCCGTTGTCATGGTGGCGTACCAGATGGCCACGAGATTATCCCAATTTTTAGCAGCATCCTCGTGGCTAGGAATGCTTGATCTGCGGGCAATAGCAGTGGCCTTGTCAACCGTCTCGGAGCTTTTCAGTGTGATATTTGTCTGCGACAATACCCATGCGGTATCTGATGGATCGCCAAGATTGTACATCACATCACCTGCTGGCGCAAGCAGATGCCGTATTTCATTTTCATTAAACGATGCCAGCCAGCTTTCACAATCGGCCAGTCCAAAACTAAGCACTATTTCACCGGTGGTGGCGTTGCGTGCAAGGCCTGCTGCAAATTCAATTCCAAGAGTATGTATGTAAAATGCTTCGCTGAACTTTGAGAGACGTCCGATGTTATCATACCAAACAAATCTATGCATATAACGTCGTCTGTTGTCGGGCATGGTATGGCTTTCATGTATGCAGGCCAGCCAGCCACCGTGGAACTGCAACAACGGACCACCTCCTCTGAAACTGTCTGCTGCAATGTGTGTGGTCTTTGTGCCGACCAAATGGCCGTCCGTGTTGATGATCCTGGCAGGATCGCTGCTGTACATGAAATATAAATCGTCGCCCACCACCATTGGCATCCAGTTTTTTTGATGCTCTCTGCCACAAAATTGCGGGTGTATGACCCGATGGTTTGTAAAATGCAAATAGTTGTCATTGCTATCGCGCTCTATTTGCGCTAGTACTATCTCACAATAGCCTTCGGCATTCAGTTCCCGCACGGTGCTTGTGCACCAGAAACTGTTTTTCCAATGGAACAGCCTGCAATCTTCAAATCCTACCACCAAATCGTACAATGGGTCTGGTAGGCCAACGGGCGGTAGGATTTCTTCCGCTGATATTGGCTGGAGATCGTCGTCCAGTTCCAGCAATATGTTCCTGGTCCTTATTGCCGAGTCTCCTCGCATATTATAGCTGCCGTCCGGACGAATGACATAGTTTACCGTGCGTTGTATCATCCATAGCTTGTCACCGCAATTGGTTATGCTAGGATTCATGGGCTTGTAATCATCTGCCGGAACATAGTTTACCCGCTGCAAACGGGTTCCGGGCATCAACGCCACTGCTCCTTTTGCATAATAGGTGCTGTTTTGCCGGGCAAGATTTTTTGTGTGCCAGCTGTTTCTGCGGTTGGTAGCCAACTGCTCACAGGCCTGTTTGCCCATGAGCCGCCGATTTTCACCCTTGGCGTAGAATCCGCTGATGCTGATTTGCTCAAGCAGTTTGGTGCGTGTGATGTGGTCAGCATCCGCCGGCATGGAGCGAACGGCATCGTCGGCAATAAACATGGCTAGATTATGGAAATTTTCCGAACCTAATGCGGTGCAAAATTCAAGAAGAGCCTTGGGATCGTCTGGGTTTTGCTCAAACTGATTTATATCGACCATTGTAGTATCCTTGTTATCTTGTTACATCCGCAAAAACGGCATGATGGGTTGTGTTGGTCTTGGTCCTGAACAGGTGTGTACTAAGGAAGAATTCTGAGAAGAATGGACTTCCTTCAGCATATATTTCAGGCAGTGCATAAAGCGTGTCGGCGTATGTGCGCATGCTGGCAGGGTCGCCATAGGCCATCATATCATGCCATCCAGGATACCTGTTGCCCTGATATTCATAGACTTCTGCAGGCTTTCCTGGTATGACCACGCCGTGGACATTGAGGAATTTGAAAGGATTGAATTCAACATCTGTCCTTGCTCGCACCATCAGGTCATAGTGTTGATCATGTGATAGTGCAAGGTTGATGCTTTCAGATATGCTCGTCCACATGCTAAACACATTGAATGGATTGCTGTGCTGTAACCTGTCGGTATAGGATGACGTGTCAAAAAATCTCAAGGGTTCTATGACATGTTTAACCGGTTGGAAAATATCAACCAATCTCTCCGCGGCCCCGTCGCCGGTATCCCACAGATGCATGAAAACATCCGCATTATACTCGGCTATGAGACCTTCCCAAGAATACCGTCCTCGCAATGGA
>JGI26470J50227_1000594_pt1 | contig 14455 bp, 14 predicted proteins | sample FreactTroBogLake_FD_50227 | JGI IMG/M metagenome (IMG submission 50227) | reverse complement strand
ATAACAACTGGCTTATTGACTCGCTGCGCCAGTCGTTTAAGTGAACGAGTAATGTTAGTAAGCGCCTGTGGACTTCCTGGCTTCTCGCCGTTTTCATCAATCATCAAATACATACCGTCAATAAATACAACATCGGGTTGGAGTATCTGAATCTTGCTGGCAACCGCTGAAACCGTGGCTCCTTCTAAAGCGCCCACCAACCAAAACTTTTCACGCATCTCTGAGATAGCACGAAGCTTAGCTTTTACGCGGGACTCTTCTTCGTCTGTCAATGAACCACTTTGATAACGAGTATGGGATACACGCGCTCTCATGGCAACGTAACGAGAAAGCTGTTCTTGGTTAGTCATCTCAAAAGACTGGAACATGGGAGTACTGCCTTTGAGGTGAATGTTCTGAGCAATCTGCAAAGCAAGTGTTGACTTACCTGTCTTTGGTGGAGCAACAATAATAATTAATTGACCGTTCTGTAATCCGTTAGTTGCCTTGTCAATAGTAGGAAATCCAGTAGGAACTCCAAGTAGCCCTGGATTATTTTTACGGAACATATAGTCATCCCACAAAGCCAGCGGATTTTCCGTAATGTCAATGTCGGTGGATGTAGTTAATCCTTCTTCTTCTAACTTCACTATTCCGCGCTGCAGGGAAATCAGCGCGGCTTCATGGTCGCGTTCTTTTTCTAACTGGTCAATCGCCTCTCCCACCATAGTAATGGTGGCAATCTTGCGACGACGAGCAACAATTTCATCCAACAAATAGTCGATGCTGTCTTGAGCTTCGACAACTTTATATGTAGGAAAATTCTCTGTAACAACATCAAGGCTGGGGCACTCGCCGTACTTGGTGAAATGAGATTTAAGAAGAGACCAAACTTTGCGGTCTTCGTTATCCATAAACCATGAGTCATTAACGTTGCGTTCAAATAGCTTAGTAAGGTCACGAGTTTCGATGACCTTGCTAAGAAGCAGCTGCTCTTTGTTCATAGTTGTGTAAAATCCAATCCCCAATGTCCGTACCGTAGCAGCCTAGTCGGTAAATCCAAAACTCCAACGACTTCTGGGCGGTAGGGCAATTCTGACACTAAATGGTCAACTGACTCATACTTAGTAAAATAACGAAAGGGGTTAGTACCCAGTTCATCTAAGCGGTCAATCATCTCTTGCAAGGCGTCCTCGCTTAAGGTAAACGAAGCAAGCTCCATAGTGTATCCCTTGTTTTGCGAGTACACATAAAGACGGCTAAGAAGCGTCCTATTAAGCTTAGCTTCCTTAGACGCTACTGGTATTATTTTAAGAACTTTTTTGACTGTAATGTCATAATCAAAAAACGTATCTGTGGTAACGATGATGCGCTTAGGCAAATCGTTACTAATGTCCCCTTTATACACGTTAAAGAACCTCTGGTATTCCAAACTTTAGTAGGAATTCTCTATTATGTTTAGTAGAAAGCTTGGCTTTAGCTACATCAGCTTCGGTAACATCTTTAGACAATGATGGCTCGTAAATACCGTCATTCATATCCATACGAAGCTGGACAAGATTAACGTGCTTGCATTTTCCTCGCCCCTTGTAATTTGGGCAGGTGCAGACGAGCTTGTCATCAAGGGTAAGACCAACTTCAAAAACGCTGGGTGAAGGGATTTGAGTGTCGTTCAGAAAAATCTGAAACAACATTATGTCCTCTTGCACTGCACGCTCCTTCATCGTAAGTCCCTTGATTCTACTGGGATGTACAAGAAAGCTTCTTTAATAAAACTACCCGTTGCATCGCCGTAAATATTTGCCCATTCTGTCATAGGTATATTTGTAGTAACAATCGTAGGCAGTCCGTTGTTAAATCGAGTACGTAACACATGATGGAGCATATTTTTTTGCCAGCCTGTATAGCTAGCGTGCTCCTTGCCTACGTCGTCAATAACCAAGATTCGGATGTTGTAAGCATCGTCTCTGCAGTCNCCTAGCATTCCGTCATACAAGACTTTATCGCTCTCATAAGGCTCGTCGTCCATAAGGCGCCCTTTTAGGTCTAAGACATCGTTAAAGGTGGCAAAGTAGCATGGGCGAACAATGACCTTGCCCTCTTGTGGAACAAAAGTTTCTAAGGGAAAGGTAGTCATTGCCTCTTGAATGACGGCTAAGGCAAGGGTAGTTTTTCCTCTACCTGGCTCTCCGTAAAAAAGGATTCCACGGCCGCAATTAGCCCCTCCAGCCTTCAGGATGAATTCTCCCCCTAAGGAACCCTTAATCCAGGCTCTAACGCGCTTCAGAGCCTCTTCTGGGGCATCTGTACAGTCACCTAAAGTCCACCCTAAACGAGCCTTGGGTATAGAGGCAGATTGAACCCATGAACGGCGGCGAATCTTTAGGTCCTCTAGCTTAAACATCAAAGTCCTCCCCAAAAATCTTTTTCCACTGTTCATCCGCCTGAGCCTTGGCGGTTGCCATAGCTTCTGGAGAACTGATGCGTAACTTAGCATGGGCTGAAAGCTCTGAGTACCGAGCAATAAATACTTTCCACACCTTGTTGCCGTCTATCTCTTTGTCGCGTAGACCGCTGAAAAAAATGTTCATCATCTCCAGCTCAATTTCACCGTTGGTCTTGTATTTTTTGCGGTTAAACCCGTAAGCCTCAAAAAACCGAGAACCTGACATATTCCATGGGGAAATGTTCCACATATCTGACATACGGTTGGAAAACTCAATTAAGCACTGTTTAACTGTCCAGTCTTTGGGAGTACGCTGTTCAATAAGAGCAGACTGTTCAGCGTGATAAGCGGCTTTAGCCTCGTGGTATTCCTTTTTGCGTTCAGCTTCCGCCTTGAGGCGTTGCGCCTCGCGTTCTTCTAGGTCCGAAGAGACTGAGGTTTTATTAAAAAATTCATACCCCACCTTGGTCTCCAATCGCCCGTCGATTGTTACTTTGTTAGCTTCTATAACTGAATTAGTTAATACTTGTATTAAGTTATTCTGCTCAGCCTGTAGTATCTGAGGACGGCTTTTCAGGCCCCAGGAAGACGCCTCCAGGAATCCCTTTTCAGTCACGTAACTTACAGTCTTGACCTCGTTGTTGACCCGTTCTTTACGGGTAACAATCAGTCCAGCCTCTCGCAGCTCTTTCAGTGCGGTTCGTATTGCGTCTCGTCCTTCAGCCACTTCTTCTGCTAAGCGTGCAGCGCTAATAGATATATCAGCGTTGATAAAGTACGCCAGAGCACCACGTGCCCGAAGAGATAGCTTTTTCTCCATTAGAGGCTCTTTAGAGCCTCTTGGGTTAATTCTATAATCTTTTGCAGTTTAGTCTTTATATCCTCCACAGGAGCGGATTCTAGGGGTAGCTGGTCGAGTTCTGGCGATTTTATTGCAATCTTCGGCGTTTCTTGCACTTCGTTAAGCGGTAGGAGGCCGTCACAGAGGTTAAAGGCGGGGATGTTGTTATTTATACACGAGGATAGGATGTAGTTGTCTTCGTTCCACAAAAGGTAGGCAACGGAGTCTTGACCCGTTAAAAACGTAATAGCGTCTTCTATAGGGTTAATGGACGGGGATTGCGAGGCGCCAGGAATTCCTATAGTGCTGGCATCATCGTTGCAAAAGACCATGATGTCTTTGCCGATTTCTTTTGCATACTGGGCGGCAAAGCTTTGGCTCTTTGTGGGTTGCTTATCGTAAGCAATGACTAAAGTTCCTCCGTCCCCTTTGGCGTAATAATAGTCTTCCATCAAAGCCTCGATATTAGGACGAGTGCTTTCTCCACTACCAGCAACTAAAATGTAATAGGTCATATGTCCTCCTTGGATGGGGGCACAGACTACACAGGTTTAGCGCTCTTTGCCAACTGCGTGAATTACTGCGGCTTGGTAGGTGTTGAGACGCTCTGCCACTATGACTAGTAAAGAGCCAAAGAACGCTCCAGAAACAGAGTAAATAATAAACTGCTTAACTCCACTTACGTTACTAAGTCCAGTAGCTCCAGCAGAGGTAAGTAGGCATAAAAACGCCCTAATAAGTCTCATATCCATAAATGCTTCTAAGACAGAGATAAGCTGGTTAATGACCGCAAAAACAAAGGCGGTAAACCCAGAGATAAGAAGTAAGGTCAGCATGACCTTATCCTACTACGTGTTAGGCTGTGCGAAGAACAGCTCGAAGGTGCTGCCTGAGGTTACCCAATCAGGGAGCTTGGCAATAAGACGGCTCTGGACGGCAAAACGATTGCGGTAATAGTGGCTGCGTGAGGCATTAGCTGTGCTCTCCCAGAACAGGTCGCTAAGTTCTGCTACTCCGTTACTTCCATCAAAATACGAGTTCACAAAGGCCGATTTTTCAAATAACGCTGAATCAACCACTACTTGGTTTCCATTACCTGGGCTTCCCGCAGCAGTGGCCGTCCATGTAATCCCTACTACAGCTGTAGAAGCTACAGAAGGAGCTATGTCAGTAACAAATGGTCGAACATATGTAGACATAGCTGTGATTGTGGTTCCAGTAGTTGTTTTAATTAAGTTGTTTGACGAGTCATACCAACTAACATAGGGAGTAACGGCAACAGGAACATCTCCTGGGTCAGTCGCACATGTGTATATGCTAAATGTGTAATCATTATTAGCAAATACAGGCATAGACGAAGACTTTAAAGTGACTAATCCAGCAGCACTAGAGTAAATCTCTCCTGCTTCAGCGCTGTTAGTAATTGAACCGTCAACACCAAGAATGTCTGCTGGGTCTGTAGAAAGAGCAATAGTTCCGTTAGTTACTGACCAAAAAGTTTGCGGGAAAGCAAAGTTAGGGTTATTAATCTCATTAATACGGTTAGCAATAAGAGTAAGTTCAAGTTGACGAGCGTCTTGGAAGTATGTGGCTGAGGAGCCTGCTTCAAATTGAAGTGCGTCAAAATAGTGTTTTTCATTAGCGGCTGTACTTGTTATCTTTATATTAGGAACAGCAAAAGCCGTATTAGAAGGTGCCGTAGCAGATGAAGTTACGCGAGTCCACGAACTGGTATTGCTTGTTGTAGCTGTTCCGTACGAGGATGGGGTAAGCGCTTTTCCTGTATTGTCGTACCAAAGAATTTGAGCGCTGACGTTTCTTCCTGTTGAGCCAGCTTGTGTGTAGGCAGTAAAGGTATACGTGCTACCTGCTGTAACAGGGATACCGTAGTGAATGGCGTTGTCACCTGTTTGGCCAATAATAGTGGTGGCTGTTGCTGTTGAGGTTACCTGAAGCGTAGCTTTTTGCAGGTTAGGGAATTGAGTCTGAGACTGCGGTTCGTGATAAGGAGTAACTGTGGGTGAGTCTGTAGCTAAGTGGCGAGACAAAGTAGCGTTAGATACAGAAGCCCAAGTTCCAATAGTTTGCTCAAAGGAAGAGTCATTTTGGTCAAGCATAAGGTTTTTGCCCTTGACCACAGAGTTGTCATAGCCAGCATACGACTTAATAAAGTCTTTAAGTCCAAGCAACGTTCCTTTAATAAGAAACAGGCGGGAAATATTACGCAAAAATATTTTAGATTGCTTAATTCCTAGTGCAGGTTCAAACTTAAGGCCGAACTCTTGCATAAAAGCTGGGATAAGAAGTCCGTTAAGGTTAGTAACGTCAAAACGATTAGTAATATTTTCCGCTTGGCTTTTGTACAAGTCTAACTGAAAAGCAAAGAGGGTAAGAAAACGTTGAAGAAATGTGTTTGTAGACTCTAGAGAAGTATCATATGGAATCTCTGAGCCCAAAATTTCTGGTAAATACTGAAACATTGCTTGAGCAGTTCCGTAATCTTTTACAGAGATTCCAATAGCATCTCCTGCTTTTTGCCAACTAGAGTAAGCAGTTTCACGAACAAAAATGCTGTAATAGTAAGGTCGAGCAGGCGTAAGTTGTACATTATTAGGTGTTTGCCCTTGGTCTAAGTAATACACGCTAGATGAGCCATTTGCGTCTTCAAATAAAAGGTCGCCATCATCTGCGTTCACAGCGAAACCATAAGGGTTACGTACAAGACGAAGGTAATCCCACGCACCTGAAGGGGTAGACCATGTAAGTTGAATTTGTTGATAGGTATACGGCTTGGCTAAAAACGTGCCCGCGCTAAAGGCAGTGAGGGTACTAGCTCCGTAGTACGCATCACCGTAGTAGTCAATTCCGTATGTTGCCAATTACATTCCACCTAGTAACATTGGTCCTGTATAGTCGCCAGAACCTGTACCGCCTACTTGGGCGCCATTTGCATACAAAGTTCCATCTGGACCAATACGAGTAACTACTGTTCCATCAGAAGACTGCCACTGCATAAGGTCAGCGGTTTGGCTAGTCGCAGCTTCAATAATTAAACCGACAGTGCTTGCTGAAGGCGCAATTGTGCTGCCACCAGCTTTCTTTACATACTGAACGTGTGTGTCAGCAACAATACCTGCTTCAATATTTGCAAGACGACCTACAATTGTTGAGTAGTCACGCCCATCGTTGTACCAAGTAGCTGAAGATGCTGGGGCCGTCGATAGTGACGGAGTAACACCGATTGTCGCCTCAACAGCAACAACTTCAACACGTAAAGTATTGGGGTCAGCAGCATCGATAATGTCTACCGTGTTCTGCTTATTAGGCCCAAAGTTAACTACGCTATTGGGATATGAGGCTACAAGGGTCATGGCTATCCTTAACTTACAATTCCGCCGACAGGGGTTACAGTAAACACGCCAGTTTTTGGAATCTCATTCAACGCACAGGCAACGTTATTAACGCCTGTGGTTGATACAGAGGATGTCCATAGACTTGCGCTCGTAGTGGTTCCGCTACCGCCTGCATTAGCAGATAAGGTAATCGTTCCAGCGCCCGTATTAAACGACGAGATAGTTGTTCCAGAAGGTATTGTTACAGTTCCTGTTGAGCCAGCAGCAAGAGCAACTTGTTGCCCTACTGCTACATTTAAGAAAGAAGAAACGTTGCTGATAGTAGGAGAACTGGCTGAAATACTTCCTGTAAATGAGGCATCAGCACGAGTAAGAAGGCTGACGTCCACATAATCTACTCCAGGAACAGAGTTAGATATTATGTTGTGTATGTATTGAAGCGCAACGGTTTCTCCAAAAACAACATTATTAAAATCAAAAAGACTTAACAAGGCTGCGTTAACAGACTGAACAACGTTAGTTTGCTTGTAGTTGGGCAAAAGATGAACGGTTAAAGACACATTAATAGGGACGTACGTTGGTGGATTAATAGTAATGTTAGTTGTAGCAGGGGCTTTATCCGTAATAAATGATATTACATCCGCAGAAGCAGCAGTAAATGTGCTAGTTGGAGTTCCAGAGGAGCTAACTCCAGGAGTTCCTAAGCTTGTGTCTCCAAATGGAGCTATGTATAGAACAATGCTGTTGTATGCAGCGCCAGAATCTGCCACTGCTTTTGCAACAGATGGTACCTGAACCGCTAACGCACCCGCGTCTGCCAAAGAAACCAATCGATTAAGGGCCGTGTATGCCAACGGAGCATTAACACGAATACTGTCTGTAGTTTCTGGGTCAGCACCACCAGTTGCTGCGGATGAGTTTGTAACCTTTAAACCTGCAACAACATTATTAAGCTGATATGTCAAAGTTCCTGGTCCTACGTTTCCTGCTGAACCGCCCCCAACTCGGTAAGTAACATAGATAGAGCTTGTAGGAGGGATGCGACCGCTGATGCCGTCACCAAAGTTAATATAAGAAATATTATTAGCGTCAGTAGACACTGTGTATACTGGGTCGTTATAGCCAGCATCAATAAGGTAAGGGAGCTCAGTAAAATTAGTTCCTGTAGGTACTCCACCAACTAACGAACCAACAATAACACTACTTGTATTAGCAATCAACGGGTACTTAGCTAATTGAAATACTTGATTAGCAGTCCCATTAGAATCACCAACATATTCATTGTTAATGGTTGTGCCTTGAGTAGCCGTAACAGTATTTGTAGAATTTGCACTAACAGTAACTGCGCTATTTGTTTCAAAGATTATTTGTGTGCTAAGGCCGTTTACTGTAGTTGTTGTAGCGACTTGAGTCAAGGCAGGAACAGTAATTGAAGAAGACGTGTTATTAGTAAATGTTAAAGTAACAGTTGCTGGTGCTCCTGGGCTAGGCGTATACCCCAACATATTAGCTATGGACAATACAGAACTGCGTTGAGTTGCAGTTTGGATAAAACCTTCATTAGCTGCTCTGTCGATGTAATAGTTCAACATATCGCCCATATAGGCAAAAAGTTCAATTAAAGTTATTCCAAAATCTGACGCGTCTGTGCTTGTCCACTCAGGCAAAAGAGAGGGGATAAGATTAATCATTTCATCGCGGATAGCGGCATAGTCACGTGAGGTGTAATCCACCTGCGGGATGTAGTTCGATGCCATTAGAACTCCTGAGTAATATCGCCAGAACGGGTAAGGATTCCTGTCTTCAAAGATACTTGAGATTTCTCTTTGCTAGGCAGGGTGTAGTCAATTGTAATGCTTAATATGCCCGATTGCGGGTCCATACTGACAGCTACGTCATCTAAAACAAGGGCAGGTAAGTATTTGTTGAACACCTCTCTTACACTTGCCCCAACAATATTTGCAGCATCCTGTGGAGTTTGAAATAGAGAGTCTTTAACTCTTCCGCCATATTCAGGCCGAAAAACCCTTTCGCCAACCTCAGTCATTACAGCGCTAGTTACTCTACTTTGCCAAATTAATTTTTGGTCATTAGAAGAAAGTATAGAGCCCGTTGAATCAACAGAAAAGGGAAGAATTATTGCGCGTTCCATTTAGTACACTCCTATCCATACAGGAAAATTAGGGTCTCCACCCTCAAACATGACCCACACACCTTGACCAATATATGGAATTTTTATGTGGTCCGAATGAGAAGAGTTTAAAGTAATGGAGTGAGTATGTGAACCGTATACGCCCACAGTGGCAGCTGTAGTTGTGTACGAATCTGTGTGCGGGTCGTGCGTAGCGTTTCCAGTAATAGGGTTTACTGGGTATGCCCAGTTAGTCCAGTTAGTGTGTAAAACTTGTGGCACAGTTAAGCGTAGTTTGTTTGCGCCATCTGGGTCCTGATTATCCTGGCATATTCCCCGATATATACCAAAGTACATGTTATCTGCCATATTTATTCACCATCTTTTGCAGAGCCGTGGCTGGGATTTTCTTTTCTACTACTGTAGGTGCTTTTAAATTTCCTCCAGAACCAACCCATTGATGGGTTGGAGCGGTTTTAGATGCCACCTTAGATACGTTTTTTGCCACAGATAAAGGGGTCTTATACGACTCTTTAACAGTAAGCCCTACTTTTTTTAAAGATGTTTTTGGGACAATGTTTTTTTGTCTAACTCCTGGAGTAATAACTCTTTTTATCGTTTGGCTGGGGGAACTTATTGTTTTATTGTCTGTCCATTGTGCAGAAAGGCCTAAGGAGTCTGCACCGACCATAAGTGTTGTTGAATACTCTGCGTTTCCTAAAATATTATGCGTTATAGATAATGCTGTCCAGTAACCAGAATATGTTGGTCCTAACCCATCTAAGTAAATAGGAGTATCAGGAATAATAGTTGGATTGCCTTGTATAGTTACTTCTCCACGATACGCATAACGGTTTCTTTCATCCGCCGCAGAAGCTTCATATTGAGCTATTTCATATGTAGGTGCAACTACATTAGTATGGTAAGCGTCAAATATTGGAGAGTTTGTTTTTGAGCGAGTGTGGTTAATAGGTGTTTGGTTTACTTTGCTGTGGGCAGTAGCAGACGTTCTATCTACGCCGTTAATAGCTACAGTGGTTTTTACTGCATCAGAGTAAGGTATTGCTTCACCAATCATGGGTGTAAATGAGTAAATACCTGTAGCTTTGCTCTCTAAACCGCTCATTGAGTAGTATGCCGCTTCCTGGCGCATATCTGTAAACTCTTGTGTAATGGGTTGAAAAATTAAAGTTGTATTGTCTGCTTTAAGAGAGTACCCATTTTGTTTAGCAAGTTTAACCATAAGTTCCCAATCAGACATGCCCGATTGAGATATTTGGTCGTACACACGAGGAGCTGGTACAGCTATATAAGAAAAGTTATTTGCATTTGCAAAGTCCGCTATTACTTGGTCAGCTGTAGTATTTGTCCACACTCTTTGAGATTGTTGCTTAAATACTCTAGAAGCACCAATAAAAGTAATATCAACATAGTTTTTATCTGGCGATAGGTCAGGAATAATATGGTTAACATACCCGTTAAATGTACGAGAGCTGCCAATGCCTTTTAAAGTAACAGTAACTGGTGTGCCATCAGATATGGAGTCATAAGTAGGCGACCAGTCAATAAAACGAATAGTAAGAAGCTCGTGCTCGTATCTAGCCCAACTGGACTTTACGCTATAACCACGGGTAAGTGGTACGCTAAGTGTAGGAAACTCAACGTTAAGAAAACTAAACACGAGGCACCTTAATTATAGTTCCAGGAACTATGTTGATAAAATCAACAATAGTAGGGTTGTATTCAGGTATAACCCACCACAATTCTGGTCGTTTGTAGTACTGATGCGCTATTTGCTCTAAGCGTTCTCCTTCAACGTATTGGTGCTCCCACCAACTAATCTTTCCTGGGTTATCAAATTCGTAATAGACAATAGGATTAGCATTACCATCTTGCGTAATAGCTACATAGTCAATAAGTTGATTGTAATAACGAGAGTTTTGAAATATCATCGTCCCACCGCCCCGTTGTTTGTTTGAGGTTGGATATTTGCACGCAAATCTACTGAAATGTTTACATCGGTGCGAATAGGCACTAAATCTCTAGTGAAGGCTAGGTGGTTAACTTCAACACTAGAGACTACCCCAACAAATTTTTGTTGACCTAAGTCAAGGCGAATAAGCGCAGGCATAAGGTACCCAATATTAGATGTCTCACGACCACCAATACCTTTCCAACCAGAGCCGTTAACAGTCCTATATAAATATTCTAAGTCCGCCTCTGTTCCATATGTAAGAAGGTCTTTTATTTGTTGCTCTATCGCAGTAGGCGTTGTTCCTACTGGCTGTCCTTCTTTATAGTAGTCTAACCACGCTGGGTCGAACACAGGAACTATAGGTCGAAGTTTAAACGCATTTGTTCCTAATGCAGCGTTAACTGTAGCAATAGTGTCGTTAGCAACTTTATTGTCTGAATTTTTTTGAATAACGGCTTTAGAAATGGCGTTACCACCAAGCATAGAAGTAAAGTCGTTAGTACGGTCTAAACGAAGAGTAAAATTCATCGTTGAATTTGCAGCAGCAAATCCAGTTAATGCAATAGATGGGTCAGACCCACTAGGGGTAACGTTCATATTTACAGCAGTATTTTGACTAAATGTTTCTGGGTTCCAAATAAACTGAAATCCGTATTTGTTTACAGTTACAGGATTTTGTCCAGAAGGAGTTCCTGTGTTTGCATAATCAGGAATATTTGTGGGTCCAACGTATCCATTGTAAAACCAAATACGTCCTCGACGAGTAGAGTGAAAACTATCCGTGCGCTTATTAGTGGTATCTGGAGCAATAGAATATGGGTCTACTGGAAGACTCCACTTATGAGGGGGAAGGTTCCATACATAATCAGATGTAGGAAATTCAGGTGGAGCAGTAGGTTTTTGTGTTTGAGTTCCTTTATCACCTGTTTTTGTAGAAAGACCTGCTCCAGAAGTAGAGGTAGTAGTTGTCGTACTATTTAAGCTGTCAAATAGTTTTTTATTATTAGCAATAGACGCATTAATGCTTTTAATTTTGCTTTCTACTTTTGTTTTAGAGCCCATTAAGTAGGTAATGTCATTAATAATTTTTGTTTTATCAGACAATGTCAATGAGCCAACATTTGTAGACGTGCTTGCTCGGGCAGCAGTAAGTAAGTTTTGATTAACGTTGCTTCCCCACACACCTGTAGTAACCATAGTTTGTTCATAGTCAATTTCTGTTTGATAAGCAATAACTTGCTGCGCCATAGTTGACGGGCTAACGCCTTCAGCAAACTCACTGTTTCCAATATATAAAGGCTTGTTAAGCTGTGCAGTAAGGCTTTCATTGGCCTTTAATAAACTAGAGCGCTTAGTAATTCTTTGTTGTTTTTGAACAGCCAGCGCAGTGTCAGCCTTAGCTTTGTCGTACTGAGTTTGTAGGCTTACAGAGCCTCTTCCAGCACCAGAGGTATTAATAGACGAAACCATTATGAGCTAGCCACCTTTGACGTTATACCAATAGACATGAACTCTTTTTTAATAATAGAAGCGAGTTTTTGCTCGTCAAATTGTGAACCTTGTGGCACCGTAATAGGAATCGTTATATCTCCATAGGTGATGTTTGTTCCACCAAGATTTGAAGACACTTCAAGTGTACCAGTTTTAGGGCTAATAGATAAGTAGGTTTTAGCCATATGCGTTGATGGGTAGGACATATACGATGAGCTAGCGCCTTGTCCAAGACCGCTACCACCAGTAGGAGCTCCTCCACTCATAGCAGATGTAGCTGTATACCCCACTAAGTCATTCATATTAAAGTTTTGAGTGGCGCCGCCAGTCATTCCGTTGCTTGTAAATCCTGACAAAATTGCGCTTAAGTTACCTGACATTGTGGTGGCGCTTCTGCTACCAGTAAGAACGTTTCCATTGATAGCGGTACCTGTAGCCCCATTAAGAACGCGACGAGCAGCTACTACAGTTCGTAGGTCTACGCTCACTACCTCTACAGCACCGCCTGTATGTGGGGCCTGGATAATTTTATTATTCCCCATATAGATTGCCACGTGTCCAGGGGCGTTAGCAGGGCCGTCAAAAAACAACAAATCCCCTGGTTGCGCATTTTGTGGGTCAACAGCTACGCCACAGTTTACTTGGGCGTAAGTGGTTCTAGGAAGAAGAACTCCCGCCTTAGCAAATGCGTATTGAACAAAAGAAGAGCAGTCAAATCCTGCTTGTCCTCCACGAGAAGTAGTGCTTGCTGTTGGTCCAGCAATGCTTCCTCCACTCCATACATACGGAGTTCCTATTTGAGAAACGCCAGCTCTAATAGCAGCCGACACACCTCCATTGCCAGAAATACCGCTGGTTTGCGGACTTACCGTTGCTCCACGTCCACCTCCAGTGGGCCCTTTAATAATTCCTGCAATTGTAGACATTGTAGAGGCGCCAATTCCTGCGGTTAGCAGAGAATCAGCAATTAAGCCTCCTCCAGGAGGGTCAACAACTTCTCCTCCAACAAACGCAGCTACTTTTTCTGCATCAGAAAGTAAACTTCCCTTAAATAAACTTTTAATGCCGTTAAGAAGCCCCCCACCAGCTTTCTTTAATAGTGAACCAGCACCAAGAGCGCCACCAGCGCCAACAAGACCTCCAAGTACAGAGGCTAAAGCTCCCGCAATAGACTGCCCAATATTGCTGTTAAAACCAGTTTCTAACTTAGCTATCTGCTTAACAAGCCCCTGGTTAGCAGTAACAATGCTTTGTAGTTGGTTCGTCGCTTTAACAAGAAGGTTATTCGCTTCAGTAAATCCTTGAGCTTCAGCAGGAGATGCGGCGGATAACAGACCAAACTGAGATTGGTTAAGAGCACTTTGTGAGTTTAGTGCCGAAGTTAATTGGCCTGTTTGAGTAAGGCTTTGCTTAGAAAGGTTTCCGCCTTGAGCATATTGAAGAGCCGCGCTTTGAAGAGCTTGACGAAGGGTAGAGTCTCCTGCTGCCGCTGCGTCAAGAAGATTAGCTAAACCGTTTCCAGGTTGAAGAGCAATAGCGATATTGCTAGCATTCAGTCTTCCACCAGATTGAGAAACAGCAAAATTCCAAATATCTTTAAAAATAGCTGATGGGCTGCGCTCAGCACCGTTAGCTCCACGAACCTGAATGCCCATCATGCGAAGAGTGTTAACTGATTGACCAGAGTTTAAAGCTGCAGTTGCTTGCATAGCACTTTGGAAGCTACCAGTTAAATTAGATACCTGGGCCACGCCAGGAAGTATTTGGCTGTTATACCCAGGAAGTCCTGGAAGAACTCCATTTGCAGTTCCTAAAGCAATAGCTTGTTGTAGGTCTGTAGAACTTGAAGATGTTCCTTGACCCATAATATTTCTAACAGTAGAGTTTACATTTCCCTGAAAACCAGAAAAAGTTGCTTGAGAAGTAAGAAGCTGCGAGGTTACTGCTTGTTGAACAGTAGGTAGGGCGTTAGCAAGGGAGGCACCCACACCCAAAGTGGCTGTGCCGATAGCTTTAGCAGCACCTAAAGCGCCAACAAGATTAAATCCGCCAGAGTAAGTTCCACCACCAGGGGCAATAGAGGTGCCGCCTCCACCTCCTCCAAGTACTCCGCTAAGAAGTCCAGCGGCACCAGAAGTACCGCCAAGATTTTTAGCAATGCTTTTGGTCTTGTCATCCATAGCCCCCAACATCGTGAGGGCTTTTTGCAGTGCAGTATTAAGGTCAGCAATAGCCTTGT
>JGI26470J50227_1000592_pt1 | contig 14486 bp, 22 predicted proteins | sample FreactTroBogLake_FD_50227 | JGI IMG/M metagenome (IMG submission 50227) | reverse complement strand
TGTAGAGGACATTGTTAATGGCTGCAAACAAGAAACCATTAAAGTATGATAGCCCCTGTCCTTGCGCTACAGGTAATGTAGGCGTGGTTACCACCTCAGTCAGACCAGGACGCTTAACAAACTCACGTTTGCCATTAGTCATCTCAAAGTAGCCATTGACACACTTAGAGTCAGTATTTAAGAAACCGTCTCTGGTCTCGATAGGCTGAGATAAAGGTACTCTAATAATAGGCATATTAGTTTGGTTGTCCAAAGGTCACGTTAGACATGCGAAGGTCAGCTTGAAAGAATGTAGAAGTAGATTCCACATCCCAGTCGGTAAGCTGGTCTTGATACATCTTAGCTCTTTGTGCAATCTCTTGACGATGGTTCACAGGCAAAGAGTACTCGATAGCAAGCTGGTCTGCTAAGTTCCATACTAGAGTGTTCATCCACTCATTAGGGAAGTTAGGAATAGAAGAACCATAATTGATGTCTTCGATAGGCTGTTGAGCCATGACATGCAGTTCATACTGGTATGCAGCATTGTAGTTAGGAGTCAAGTAAGCGTATAGATTACCTGAGTTCTGACGAATCTGATAATAGATAGAGTTAGCAACACCAGTACTAAACTTAGAGCCTAGAGTGTTATATTCTTGTTGACTCAGAATCTGCAGAGGAATATCAATAGGAGGGCTTACAGTAATCTGACGTAACCATCCTTGGATAATCTTTAAAGGCTTAGGAGTATCCAAGTCAGTAGTAGGGTTCTGTGATACAGGCCCTAAGACGTATTCAGTTTGTCCATTAACTAAAGGGACGACCAGTTCATTTACTGTCCAAAGTTTTAAGCCTTCTGTAGCCATCTGCTTAACAAAAAGGTTTAAAGCTAAAGACGCATTAGCCACAGTCTCTGAATCAGGAACAGAGCCTAGTTCTAAGACACCTAGCTTGCGTAAAGCTAAGCTGATAATCTGGTCACGGTTTACAGTAAACACACTTGACATATTTAGCTTCCAAATAAGAGACGAATGGCTTTATCTAAGCCGATTGATTGAGCGACTACTACAGCCAGAGCACCTACAGCAATGTACTTAATCTGTGATAAGTTTTTTTCTATAGAGTGCATAGTTTGTTTTAAGTCTACGGTAGTTTCTCGAAGTTCTTTGATGTCTTCAGCGTGGTTAACTTGGTTGACTTCGAGGCGTACTACTCTGGTTTCTAGTTGGTCTGGCATGGTTATTATTTATTTTCTAATGTAAATGGAAACATTTTTAATTGTTCGGTATAGAGCAGTTGGGTCATATTAAATAAAATAAGAGCCAGAAATATATAAAACTTCACTAGAAGCCCATGTAATAGGTACTGTTGAACTCACTTTACCAGAAGAAGTAAGAACATATATGTTGCTATTAGATGCTATTGTTGGTGTTGTTTGGCCCATACTGGTTAAATTTATTGTAGCTGTACCAGTACTTCCTGAAACAATAGGAGCAAAAGGCAAGCTAAAAAACCAAGCTCCAGTACCATAAGTAGTAGTTGTACCAGTTGTTAGTGAAATTACATAATTAACAATGTTGCCAATTCTTTGATAGCTACCAGTTAAAGTTCCATTTCCTATTGCTGGGTTTACTGAATCTGCACTCCATGTAGGAGTATAAGATGTAGGATTTCCTTCATTTGCTATATAAGTCCAACCAGCTAAATTTGAATAATTAGCATAGTTTGGTGCGTTAAGTAATACAACTGAAGAATTTGTATTTCCAGAGATTTGACAGATATTAGAACCACCACCAGCATTTGCGCCAATAATGGTTAATTTAGTGTTAGAACCTAAATCTATTTGTGGAGTTCCAGTAAACGTAGCGTTAATAATCACCGCAGTATTTACATAAGTTGATGTAAAGAATAAATCTACACCTGTGTTTGCTTCCCAATAACAGTTTGTAAAAGTCGTTCCTAAAGAATTATCACCACTTCCTAGTTGAAGAGCAACACCGCCACAATTTTCAAATATGCAAGATTCAAAATATCCAGGATTACCTCCTTGATAATTTACAGCTTGATTTGAAACTATAGTGAAATCACAATCAATAACTCTGCAAGCATAGCTATAATTTGTTAATCCTGTGTTTTCTTGAAATTGAATACCACTTCCTGTAATGTCATCAAAAGTACATTCTCTAATGATAATTCCATAGCTAGAAGTATTGACAATACAATAAGTAGCAGTAACTCCAATAAAGTTACATTTTTCAATTAGTGTATTTAAAGCATTTGTATTTGAAATAAAAGCACTAGGTGTATTTGTACCATTAGTAAAATCTAATGATGAAATCATTACTCTATTAACTTGCGTTTGCGTAGCAAAGTTAATATTAATACCAATTCCAGTAGTATTACATTTAATTGTAGAGCCTATACCATCCCCATAAAGTGTTATGCTTTTATTAATAGTAAAGCCTGTAGTTAAATAAGTTCCAACAGGGAAGTATAGAGAACCACCAGTTTGTACCGCAGCAATAGCATTGGTAATAGCCGTTGTAGAATCTGCAACTCCAGTAGGGTCAGCTCCAAAATCAAGAACGCTTACAAAATCACCTAATTTTTGATTAATTGGTCTATTAATAGCCCCTGTTGGTGTAGAGCCACCATTCATTAAGTCAAATTTTGGAATTAGAGTAGTCATAATATGGCCTTATAGAACTGGAATTGATGGTGCATTTGTATTTGGAATAGGATTTTCAACAATACTTGCTTTATATGCAGAAATTACATCATTAGTCCATAAAGTATTTGCTATTGCTTTAATTTTTTCATCCTGATTAGAAACATCATCACCTGGATTTAAAACCCATCTTTCAAAGCTAGATGCAATAACAGAATTATTAGAATCATCAATAATTTGATTATTTTGTCTTACTTGCAAAATGCAATTTGCTAAGACTTCAATTTTGTCAATTATTGGTTTTTGAATAAGAGCCATTTTATTTCCTTAAATAACTGTATATGTTGCAGCAGCATAAAAATATACTGAACCAGAACTTGTTAAAGTTGAAAGTGGTGATTGTGCATTATTGTTTCCATTTGGTGCTGAATACAAAACACAAGAAGTTCCGCTAATTCCAAAAGCTTGTGGATAATTTGCTGCAAAATTGTAAGCAAAAGATATTGAAGTTAAATTATTAGGCGCTCCGCCAACTGTGTATGGCAATCCTGCTACTCCTAAATTTCCACTACCACCGCTTGCTGCTGAAGTTACCAATCCAATAAAAACAGTAACTTGATTCCCAACTTTGAAATATTTTCCAGATTGCAGAGTATAAGTTACAGAAGGATTTCCACCACTTCCTGTAAATGAAGGTGTAAATGTTCCTTCTTCATAATCTGCTAATTTTGAACTAGAGCCAAAATAAATACCATTAGTGTTAGTAGTTGAAAATCTTAAATTTCCTGCTCCTGCATCTGTAGTGTTACCAATAGAAACACCGCCTGAGCCATAAATACATAGGGCAGGACTTGTGCCATTAGCATTTTGACTGATAGAAAAAGGATTAATATTTATGCCTGAAATACCTGACAATAAATACCATTTTGTAGCTGTAGAGTATCCTTGTAAACCGACACCAGCATATCCAGCAGTAGCAGAATAAATATCAAGAAGTGAAGCAGGAGATGTTGTTCCAATTCCTAAACGCTTATTAGTATTATCCCAAAATAAAGCTGAATCTTGATTAGGTGTTGTAGTGCCTTGACCAAAAGGAACATATCCAGTTGTATAAGTAAATGCAGGGGCTTTACCGTTAAATGTATTCCAGTCAGTGCTAGATAAATAACCACTTGTGCTTGTAGTTGATTGAATCATATTAGTAGCAAGTAAAGGCGTACTAAAGGTTATTGTTCCTGAAAATGTATTGTCTTCATCTAGCTTAGGAAAGTCATTAAGATTTGCACGAACTAAACGAAGGGATACTACTGCTCCTGAAGCAAAGATAGTTCCTGTAGTACCGTCTTGACCACGAACAATAGTAAATGTAGTTCCTGATACTGCAGTTACTTTAACAATTTCAATAGTTGTTTGAGTTGCTGCATCAGCTAGCGTGCAATAAAAATATTGTGAACCTGTAGGTGCAGGAAAGCCTGTCGCAGATGTAACAACCATTGAAGTTGCAACAGCCGTAATACCACCATTTAAAGTAGTATTACAGTTGTTAGCGAAAAGCATATTAGCCATTTATTAACTCTTCCAAGGAAGTGGTTGTACTACAGGAAACACTGGAGGAGTAACAATCGAATCAATTTGAGAATCTATTGCTAATTTCATTACAGTAATACTTTGTGTAGTTAAATTTTCTTCAACCCATGCGATAACTTGTTCTTCAGTTAAAGAAGAATAAGGAACAAAATTTGGACTATTAGGATTGACTTGTAAAGAAATAGTTGTACTAATAGACCCTGTTATAGAAGGTGTATCGCTATTAAAACCAGTTAATGTAGCATTTACTAACACTACGTATTCAGGTTGGTTAGGTACATTTGGTAGTGTGGACATTGAATTTACTGCCCATGTATATGTGTTTGCCATTTAGATTTCCTTAATCATTTATAAATAATATTAATTGCCTTGAGCTAAATTAGCAGACCAATAGAAATAGTGGGAACCGCCACCAGACCAGTTAATAGTAAATGTTGTACTTGTTATATCATATACATAAAGACCAGTAACAGCACCTGCATAAGGAGTCACATTAACACATGCAGGAGCTGCACTCAAACCATGAGATATAACCATTCCAGTAGTGCCTAAAGTAGTAAGACCAGAATTAGTGGATACATACCCAGTATTGTGTGTAATACTATTATGAGTGCCTGTCAAAGATATTTTAAATACACAATCTATGTCATTATTACTAATATTCCAATAATCTGAAGTTAATGTAGTTTGAATGCCAGGAATAGAAGCATTATAGCTAGTAATATAATTATTATTTAAAATAACTTTTGAAGAACTATTAGAATAAATTGCTGCTACAGAAGATGAATTATTTAAAAATCTATTATTGGAAATTGTCATGTTTGAACAATTTTCCATATATAAAGTAGAAGCAGTAGAAGATAAAGGATGAACTATATTTCCTTCTATAATAACATTAGAAACTGAAACAGGCCCTCCTACAGTTCCTTGTCCAAAAGTAATATTAGTTCCTCCTACAGTTCTACCATTATTATATAAAGTATTATTAGAAATAACGCTATCAAAAAATTGAGATATAAAAATAGCTTGTGTAGGGGAAGAAGAAATAATATTATTAGAAACTACTGCAGCATTTGTAGCACCGCCTGTAGATGTATTTCCTGGTGTATTATAAGCACCAAAACGAAGAGGCACTGCTCCTGTACTCGTAGTAGAAATTCTATCAATATGGTTTCCTATTACGTTTACATAATAAACATCATAGTTTGTATCTGAACCACCTACATAAATTGAATCATCTCCGCACCCATAAATATAGTTATTTAATATATTAATATGGTGCATATCACCAGTTGAGTAACTTCGAACAGCAGCAGCAACAGCAGCATTATTGTTATAAAACAAACAATTTTGAACAGTTATAAATTGACTGGTGTTTTCAATATTAATATTACCGTAATAACCATAAAATCTACAATCTTCAATAGTTATGTAAGAAGAATCAACTACTTGAATATTTACACCAATACCATAAGTACCAGTTACAGGGTCATAAAAGGTGGGGGTATAAGAAGCTGTTTTAAACGTAGCTCCTTTAAATAATATATTTTCTTTATTAGTGTTTGCACTAAATAAATAATCAACACTAGACCCTTTATAAAACGTAGACCCTGTAAAATCGTAAGTAATGTTACTAGCTAAATTAACTTGTGAGTTAAGTCTAAACTGCCCAACAGCAGTTAAAGTACCACCGCCAATAGAAGAAAGAGCATTAATAGCGTTTTGAAAAGCAGTAGAAGCATCGGTAGAGGCTGTGGGGTCTGCACCAAAATCCATAACAGATACAGATTCTTGTAGTTTAGTCTTAACTGTACTATTTACTGCACCAGTGCTTCCTTCGTTATAAATAACATTAGAAGCATCAATGATGCCACCAGCTAAAGGTAAGTTGTAGATAGCTTGGACAATATCTCCAGCATTTAAACCAGAAGCCATTGTAAAAGAAGTAGTAGTAGACTCTGTGTAGTTTACATTAACTACTTGTTTACTACCATTAATAAAGATAGCTAAGTTATCAATACCTTGTGTATATGACCAAGGTAATGTAAATACTGTTTGACCTTGTGTAGCAGTATAGTCAGCTACAGAAGTACCAGAAGCACTGCCACCGCCTCCACCACCAATAGCAAATAAGTTTAAGCTACCTGCAGTGATACGTAATTCTACGCTATCGCTAAGGTTAAAGATTTGAGGAGCAGTGCCTTCTTGACCACGAACAACAGTTAAGACATCTCCAACTCTTTCAATACATTCCACAATCTCTGAAACTTCAGGATTGTTGATTTGCACCAACGTAAGCATGAAGTAGTCGCCAATAGTAGGCTGTGGGAAGTACTGACCTGTACCTGCAGTAAGTTGCAGAATAGTATCGGTAGGCGTAATAGCTCTAGCTAGTACGGTAGAAGCATTGTTTGTAAATAAAGGACGTGACATTGAATTATCCTACTGTAATAGTGTTTACTAAAAAGCCATTGACTAAACGATTAGTGCTATAGACTTTAATGAATTGGTCTTGTGGTTCTGGTCTTGTCCAAGGAGGTGCTTGGTAATCTGCTACACCACGAACAAAATCTTGTGGCTGTCTCGGCTCCCAATCATCAGGGCAGACTTTAAGACCGTCCCAACGTTGACGTAAGTCTGTAGCACGCATCTTACGACCACAAGCGTCGCAGAGTACTGCCCAGTCACCACGGTCATAACGAGAAAAATAACTCATACTTGGGAAGCGTCGTAGATAGTTAAGTCACCTACACCAACATAGGTGTTTCCTAGTGATGTAGTAATTGTCATCTCTAGACGATAGGTTACTTCAGCTAAGCCTGCAACTACTCGTTGGGAAGCAGTCTTATTAACAATAATGGCAGTAGACTGTAGGATAGAAGAAGGACTAGGGTCTACTCCGTTCATCACAATAACAGTACAAACTGCCGTCAGAATAGTTTCTGCAGCAGTTAGAACCTGCGTAAAGTCAAAAGTGAACAACTCACTTTCAGTAGTAATTTTATAAGAAAAGGACTCAGCCATGTTTCTTCCATAACATTATAACACGATTTTTAACAAAAGTCAAAGTTTTATCAGCCTTTTCGACTAAAATATCTCTGTCTTTAACTACCATTGTCATTAACTTCTTAGGCCCGACAATGAAGGTAAACTTGGCTACAGCTCCAAACTTCTGGATAATAGCAGGATACAATTTAACTGCTATGTGACTTACTACAGATAACAACTTTTCTATTAATTTAGAAAGAGTTACAGTGTGTGTAGAAACAACACTTAACAGCTTTGGTATTGCTTTGGTTAAACTAGCTGTAGAGCTAACTACAGTCTGTAAAGTCTTATAAAAGAAGAAATGTACAACAATAGTAACTGTACTTGAAACATTAGTTATAACTCGTTTTCCTACTTGTTTAAAGATAGTAGCTAAGCTACTTACTGCCACAGATAGTGTCTTAGATACTGATTTAAACAAACTAGCTGTCGAAGTAACCAGGACTGAGAAAGTACGGCTAATTGCTCTACCGATGGTTATTGAACTTACTACAGTTATTGATAAAGCTACTAAGTGCATTGCTATGTCGCTAAGCACCACAATGGTGTGCTCAACAACGGTAGTCATAATCTTACTTATTGCTCTTCCAATAGTCACAAGGCTATTAACTGTTACAACTAAAAGCTTAATTGGTACTTTAACCAATGTAGCTACAGATGTAGAAATAACACTTAATAGTTTTGTTGCTGACTTGATGATACTTGCTGTGCTTGTAGAAGTCACAGTTAAGGTTCTGAATCTAGATACTAATTCGCTGATTGTAGCGTAGCTGCTAGACAAATAAGTAATAAACTTATTGGTAGTTCTAGTAATAGTAGCAGTCGACGTAGACAAGATTGACTTAATAACTGCTATAGCTCTCTTTATAGTAACTGTCGAAGTAACAGCATAAGTTAAAGTTTTAAACAAACTTTGAAGCTTACTGATTGTTACTGTCGACGTTACTGCGTAGCTAAGTGTTCTTAGTAACGCTAATACTTTAGTAATGGTACTAGTACTCGTAGAAGTAACAGTCAATGAAGGCGTTAACGTGATGTTATCGCCATCATTAATTGCTACTCTATCTATACTAGAACCATTGATTGACATTAACTAAACTGTACTTTGAATGTAAAAGCAATACTATCACTAGTATTCAAAGGAATGCCTGTAAAGTCACCCTTAACAAACAAATTACCAGAAGTAGAAGCATCAAACAAACCAGCGTTAGTGATTGTCTCACTTGTACCAGCAGTTTGTGTGCCTACAACTTGGAATGTATCGTTTGTTGTGGATGTTGTAACTTGAGAAGTAGTTCCACTAACACGTGGCGTTACCTCTGTAAACAAAGTTGTATCTGTTGCACCAGTCGTACCTGCACCTGTGCCCCAAGCCACATACTTAGGCTGGGTAGCTGCACCACCGTTAAGGTAGTTGGTTACGATGGCTTTTCCAGTATTAACTAGAAGTGTAGCCATTTTTTAAATCTCCAAATGATTCTTTTGATTGGATTCTTATGCCAATAATCTATAACGCCAAGTTCCTCCCTAGTGCCATCAGCACGAACGATGGTGGCAACTAGCTGGATTTCCTTAGCGTTTAGATTAGTTTGCATTAAGTGTGCTGTTTAACCAGCTCAAGAATAATTGTAAAAGTCAGTGTTTGACTTGTTCCTTCATAGTCAAAGCTTGAAGTAATACCGCCCGTAGGTGCTGGAGTACCATTATTAATGATACCGCCAAAACGGAAAGCATCTACTTTACCACGACCTGCTAAGTTCCAGATAATCTTATTACTAGAAGGAGTAGTATCTTCCCATAATAGATTAACTGTTAAAAGGTCTTCTACGTCATAAATAATCTTGTTAATACGGAGGCAATTAGCCTTTACTCCGTTAATATCAAAATCACTTAATGAAGAAGGAAGAACAATTTGCTTATAAGCTGCATCAGTCGTTGTTAAAGTACCTTCATACTTAATAACTACGTTACGAGGGCCGTCTACTAACGTTTGAATCGATGTAGTAGTTGTCATAGTAGCCCCTTATTAACGTGTGGTTTCTTCGGCAATAATAGCGTAGTCGATAGTAACTGTCTCGGTAGCAACTGGAGTCAGACCAAAGAAAGGCGACATTAAAGCGTTACTGATAGTAGTACTAGCAGAACCGATAGTAACACCTGATACACGAGCAATCATGTTGTCAGAAACAAACACTTGCAAGTCAGTACCATCGTAGTAGAAACCTACGTCAAGGTACGTATCAGCAGCAACAGTAGTAATACCTGTAAGCAATGTTGTAGAAACGTTGTTAACTACAGAAACCAAGTTCAAAGAAGTTGAAGAAGCTGGTTTGGTAAAGTATAGACGGTCAGTAGTAGCAATAGTGCCACCGCTAACTTTAGACATACCAAAGTTCAATACCATAGCACCTGCAATAGCAGAAGCTTTTAGACGGTGTAAGAACCAGAACTTATTGCCTGCAATAAACTGGAACGAAGCAGCAGTACGATACACAGAAGCAGCAGTAGCGGATACTGGTGTCAAAACACCAATACCGTTTAAGCCATCAGCCAATGCAAAAGCAGCACCGCCAGTGATTGTGCGTGAAGCAGTATTACCGAGGTCTACAAAGTCATTAGAATAAGTGAATACATCAAGACCAGAGTCAGAAGATGTATGGAAAGGGTCTGGCAATGGATAATCGCCTAGTGGTTTGCCTTTAGCAACGGTGGCAAGACCGTATGTAAATCTTGTTGGTGTGCCCATTTGTATCTCCTAAAAGTGATGGGTTCACGTCAATTAAGACGTTTAGGATAAGAAAGTGTTACGAGTGATTTTTAATACTAGCTACAGGAGTCATGCGTTTCTTTTTAACGCCAGACAACTGACCGCCTTGATTCTCTACTGCTTGGGTGTTACCGAGACCTTTTTTGGCATTAGATTTTGGAGTTGCCATGTTGCTTGGCTTGTCTTTAGCTACGCCTGCTGGAAAGGTTTCGATGATTCTTTTTTCCATGATTTGTCCTTAAGAAGGAAAGGAAAGGAGTCTTGTGAACTCCTAACCCTCCTATTATATCACAAACTAACTCTAATGTAAAGAGTTAATTAAGTAGATAGTTGATTGCTTCTGCAAGAAATTTAGGATTATCTCTAAAGTTGCCTAAACCTTGATTACACCCCATACACAACAAACCACGAACTTTCTTAGTAGTATGGCAATGGTCTACTGCCAGATTTCTAAGTTGTTTCGTTCTGTTATCTATAACTGTTTCAGGGTTTTTGCATATCATACAAACACCGTTTTGCTTTTCTAACATTTCGTTGTACTGTTCTAAAGTAATGCCAAAGCTTTTCTTTAAATCAGTACTTCGTACTCTGTCAGGATGTTTTAAGCGGTATTGCTTTTGATAAGCAGCAGCTTTAGCCTTTTTATCCATAATCCCTTAAGAATCAACTACTTACCGTCAAGGACCATTAACGCCATATACAGCACGTGGGTCTGACCAACCGAAACTATAACGCTCATAGCCTTTAGCTTTAGCATTCATAGTGTCAAAGTCATTGTCTTGGTCAAATGTGATACCAACACGTTCATAGTATTTCATACCATTTTGGATGTTAGTACGCAAGAACCAAGCATGTGGACTTGTAAGGTAATGGTTCATAGTGATACCTTCTGGGATGGCATTAGTTGCCTTCAGAACGTTGATATCGTTATTTGCAGTACCTGATTGGAATACAGACTTCAGAATGCGGTTAGCGTTGTACCATTCTTGACGAGCTACAATCAAAGAACGTGGCATTACGTTAATCAACAAACCACGGTCATTTTGGAAACCCATGATTGCGATTGTTGCATCTTCCAAAGAAGCTTCGGAGAGGTCAACAGACACAGTAGGGGTATTAGCAAAAGTACCACCAGAAGTATTTGGATGAGCTGTAGAGCACAAAGGTTGAGCATCACCACCTGTGTAGGTAGCATTGAACGCACGATTGTAAACGTTAGCACCAATATTTTCTTTGGTTTGACGGAAAGACATAGCTAAAGCAGCAGCACGACGCTTAGAAACTTGCTCATACAAATTGTCATCCAACTCTTCTTTAGTTACGATGTAACCAAGAGCGTATGCAACGTGTGTGTAGCGAGTTACGAAACCTTGAACTTCTGAATCATACTGAACGCCTTGNCCTTCAGATTTAANAGGAGCAAGACCAAATCCAGTTAACTGAACGTCTTCCTCGTAGTTTTGATGTGAAGTATCTTTGTCGAACAAGTGAATATATTCTTCAGGATGTTCGTCGTAAGTTTGACCCCACCAAGCTTTAACACCAGGCCATAGGGCCTTTGGGTGAGTACCAGTTGTAATTACACCAGCCATTTTTTATTCTCCTATTAAGCGCCGAAGGCTTGTAAATATTGGTGTTTATTAAACTTCACCAAAACGTTATTGTAAGCACCAGGAACATTGTTTGGCTCTAGGTAGAGACCAACAACTTGGAACATGGAAGCTGCAGTAGCAGAGCTATCGCAAGTTACATAAGTGCTTGAGAAAGGTGAAGACTGGGCCAATGTTGAAGTCTGGTCAGCAGTGATTGTTGGAACTGCAGTAGCACCAACTTTAGCATCTGCAGAAGCGTTAGCTTGAACAGAGTAAATTACAGCAGGGTCAGTGATAACATAAACATAGGTATATGAACCAGCACTTAAGCCAATCCAGAGTTGTGCTAAGTTTAAGTTAGTACCTTGCAATGAAACACCTGGGTTAGCTACACGAATGGAAGCAATAACACCTAGTGGAACGGAAGCAGCTACAGCTTTAGTAACGAGTGGAACACCATTAGCATCATTACCGACAGCAGACTTCACAACATCGCCAATAGCGTATGTGTTGGATGCGTCGTTAGCGATAGCGTAAAGTACGCCTTGCTCGTTAAAGGGTGCACCAGTGATTGTGCCAACTGGCGACAATCCTGTTACGGCATTTACGTTTGCCATTTTTTTTCCTTAATTAGAAAGTTTTAAAATTTAATACCAGCATTGTAGAAACCTGTGGAATCTACGCCAGGTGTATTACCACCACGGATTGCTGCATCGGTTTTGTCGTTACGCTCTTGTAATTGACGTTGGTCTTCAAGCCACCACTCTTCTTTGATTTTCATCAAGTAAGCATACATTGGGTCGCCCTTCTCACCAGCCCCTACTAAGAACCTAACCTTATCTCCTACATCGGTGTTACGTGATGTAACATTATCCGTAACGCCACCTACCTCGCTAGGGTGAACAAACTCATAACCGTTTTCAGTGGCATTCTGGATGCGCCCAGGCGTGTCATTGAAAATATGCAAGTGATACCCTTCAATTTGGTTTCCTACTTGCAGCTTACCTTGAGTCCCATTAAATACGCCTTTTTTACGTTCACGTGGACGCTCTACCTTAGTAGACTCTGGTACAGCTTTAACTTCTTTTTTAATTTCAGTCATGTTCTTTCTCCCTTAATCCCATTCATATTCTGCAACATAAGCTTCTTTGGTCATAAGACCTTGCTTAACGAATTTATCACACGCTGCTTTAGCTTCTGCAGGTAAGTTGTTGTAAGATTTCTTTCCAGTACCCACTGATGGTCTAGCTGTCCCATTAGAGGAGCCTTCCATTGGATTCTGTACTCGTTTCTTACCAAACTTCTCTGGTAGCATTGCTGTAAGCTCCTCATCTAGTTTATCCAAGAAGGCTTGACCATTAAGGCTAGGGTTCTCACGACGGAGTTCAACACCTAATCCATTAGCAATACCAGTCATTCTTGTATCTTTACCAAACCAGTCATTCTTCTCAATCCATGAATTTAGGATTGGGTCAGTAGTGACTTGTGGAACTTCCTTAGCTTTTTCTTCAGCTTCTTTTAAGTCTTGTTTTGCTTCTAGACGCTCTTCTTTAATAGCATCCATGGCATCGTCAATCGCTATTGCTCTGTCNCCATCGCCTTGCGTAATTGCTTCACGCTTAGCTTGCTTCANNTTNTCTAGCTGACTTTCCAAGTCTTTGGTCTTTCGCTCAAATTGTTGCTTTTGAAACTCACGAAACTCTTTAGCAGTTTCACGTGCTTCTTCAGCCATCTTTTTAGCTTCACCTAATTCTTTAAGCAGTTTCTCATTGTTCTTACGAAGGATTGGCATAATCTCTTTGCCACGACGTACAAACGTCTCAGCATCAACCCAATCGCTCTCAGAGCCACGGAACTCATCTGCTGCTACCCAGCCCTGCGCCCTTGCTTCGGACTCGTACTGAGGGGCTTCTGGAGCGTCCTGTGGTGCTTCTTGTTGTGTTACTTCACTCATGGTTTTCTTCCCTGTGCTAGATGTGGGTCAATCAACTTCATGTCATCATCTAATTTACATACTAAGTTGTCGTAGTTAATCATTCGATAATCCACGCCATCTTTACCTTTGTACATCAAGCCAGCATACTTAGCGTAGCCAACTCTCATACCTACTGAAACAACATCGTCTGGAACTTCTTCACCTAAGGCAATAATCTCACCTGTAGTATTTGAAAGCTGTTCTCGCTCGCTGGTCTCTGCGGTAGAGATAATGATTCCACTTGCTGTCTTTTCTTCCACTTCGAGAGGCTTAATTAAAATCCTATCAAATACTGGAGTAATGCCAGACACATTAATCATCCTTCTTCTCCGTTACTGAATTCATTAACTCGTTGTAATCTAAAGCTAGAATAGCTGTACATGCTGCTGCTCTTCCACGAATACTCGCATCGTCTTCGGTTCCTGCTAACAACATTTCTTTTAACCACTCTCTGTCATTGTGTATTGCCCTCATAAAGGCTTGTGTTACACGACTTGCTTTCCATTCATTAAACTCAGGCTCTGTTACTACAATAGCCATACTACCTCCTTGTTACATCTCTGGTTTTTGTTCCTCTACCTGTGTAGGTTGAGACATATCATTCATGTGCTTTTCGAGGTCCATCATGGCTCGTAAAGCAGATTGAATTCCTTCATTGTGTGCTTTGGCTGCTCCAATTTGAGCATCTAGCATCGCAATATCATGACCAGTTTTCACACCACCTGCTTGTTCTACGGCAAGGATAGCGTCTGCTTCTAACTTGTGAATCTTAGCTTGGTTGATTTCAACATCCTTCATAAGCTTCATCATGCCTAGTTTGAACTGCATTTGCATGTCGGCTTGTTTAGTTTGCATCTTCATTTGTTCAAT
>JGI26470J50227_1000591_pt1 | contig 14494 bp, 38 predicted proteins | sample FreactTroBogLake_FD_50227 | JGI IMG/M metagenome (IMG submission 50227) | reverse complement strand
CTGACGAATGGTAAAAAATACATAGGCAAGAAATTCTTTTATTCTGCCAAAACCAAACAAGTCAAAGGTAAAAAGAAAAAGATTAAAGTTCCAAGTGATTGGCAAACTTACTATGGAAGTAGTGACATGTTGAAGCGAGATGTGTTACAATTAGGCCATGAAAACTTTTCCCGTGAAATATTACATCTATGCCGAAGTAAAGGCGAATGTGGTTATCTCGAAGCAAAAGAGCAATTTGTCCGTGGAGTTATGGAATCAGAAGATTACTATAACACATGGATAATGGTAAGAGTACGCAAATCACATATCAAGGACTATAATGTTAGAATTTCTCAAACACCTCAAGAATGAGACACATGACGCAATCTTTTTTCTACCTGGCGATAAAAAAGACGAAATACATATTGAATCAGCTTTATACAAAAATCCAGGTGAAAGCCTAAACAATTCTACAATGGGTAATACATATCATGTTATATTATTCAAAGAAGATAATACACATGATGGCATATATGATGTTGACCGCTTTGATGCCGTTTTTGTAGAACCTTTAGAATATATTTCTGGATTAATACCACAAAATTGGTATGGTGTCATGGCTCGCAAAACTACCACTTCTACCACTTTTATCCAAAAAACATTTGACAAACTGAAAGAACTGTGATACAATAGTACCTATTGGAAACTATTGAAAGTTTATTATGATTCTCGTTGATTTAAATCAAGTATTACTTGCCGGACTTATGGCACAAATTTCAAACCATAAAGGTGCATTAGATGAAAGTCTAATTCGTCACATGATTTTGAATATCATTCGTAACCATATTAAGAATTTTAAAAATGAATATGGTGAAGTGGTATTGTGTTGTGATAATCGTAAATACTGGCGTAAAGAGTATTTCCCATTTTACAAAGCAAATCGTAAAAAGAACCGTGACAAATCTAACTTAGATTGGCATTTAATTTTTGACATGCTTGCAAAATTCAAAGCCGAACTCAAAGAAAACTTCCCATATAAAGTAATTGACGTTGAGGGCGCCGAAGCGGATGACATCATTGGCACACTAGTACCACGGCACTCAGCACACGAAAAGATTTTGATCCTATCGAGTGATGGTGACTTCCTACAGTTGCAAAACTATCCAAATGTGAAGCAATATAACCCTTCACAAAAGAAGTTTGTAAAATCAGAAAATCCGGTATTAGAACTTAAAGAAAAAATTATTCGTGGTGATAAAGGTGATGGCATACCAAATATGTTTTCACCATCAGATTGTTTTGTCCGTGATTTAAGACAAAAACCAATTACACAAAAAACATTAGAAAAATATCTGAATGAAGATGTTAAAAATTTCTCATACGATGAAACTGTAAATTTTGGTAGAAATCAAACGTTAATTGACTTGTCTTTCATTCCACAAGAAATAAAAGAAAAGATTATAAATACTTATGATGAAACAGTTCCAGCAAAACGGAATAAGTTGTTGAATTATTTTATTGAACATAAACTGAAAAACTTAATGGAAGTAATCGAGGAATTTTAATGAAAAATATATTTGAAGTATTTGATGAATTTGAAGAAGCTAAAGATAAAAAAGAAAAAATGGCAGTAATAGAGAAGAATCTTTCTCAAACTTTGGTCGATGTGTTGCAATTAACATTTCATCCAAATTGCCAATGGTTAGTTACTGAAATGCCAGATAATTACAAAATACCTGATGATATTTTACCTGGTATTACTTCAAATTCTTTAGCTGCACAATTGCGTAAATTATATCTTTTCAAAAAAGGTGATGCTACAGCAGAAAGTTTGACACCAGAGAAAAGAAATCAATTATTGNTACAAATTTTGGAATCTTTGGAACCCCGTGATGCAGAAGTATTGATTGGTATTTTCCAAAAAGACCAAGNTGTAAAAGGTTTAAACTATAAATTCGTAAAAGAGGCTTTTCCAAATCTATTACCGTAATGCCACNAAAAGATAGAATAATAATAACATCCGGCACTTTTGATCCNNTTACGATTGAAGAATTAAGATACTTAATGAAATGTAAGTCAAAAGGTGATTGGTTAGTTGTCGGTGTTCATTCTGATTGGTATATGATGTGGTCACAAGGTGGATTTGTTCAAAATTATGACACTCGCCGTGAAATATTAAAAAATATCAATTGTGTTGATGAAATATTTTCGTTTAATGATTCAGATGGCACAGTCTGCCAATTACTCAAACTTGTACAAATTTGTTATCCAAATGCCGACATCACTTATGTGTCGAATATGGATATGCACAACATGCCCGAAACTAAAATTAGAGGCATAACTTTTGAAACGATGAAATAGGAGAAATAAGTGACAAAATTTGTGGCAAAATTCCGCAAGAATAAAGAGTATAATGATGATTATGCTTATGTACCAAAAAGAAGCAAAAATGAGCATGCAGAAATCAAAAAACTCAAAAATAGAACTGTTGAAGAATTATTAAGTGAATTAGAAGATACAAGTTTACCAGAAGAAAATAGAAATTTCTAATTTTTTCTTATAAGTAGGTATGTCCGCTTTCGAAATAAAGGTATTGTTGCTTCCATACAACACCAGCGCTTGACATCCAGCACCTCCTGTTATATAATTGTTTCTTCACATGGAGAAATTGATTATATGATATACGGTTATATTCCCAAATCAAAGCCAAAAAAACTAACTAAAGCTCAACAAGAGCAAAAGCATCAATGGTTAGAGGCTATCAATAAAATATCTTTAAAAAGATATTCACATTCTCCCGTCATTAAAACTAAACTACCTCTGAAAAAGATGGTACCTTTCCACAGGGAAACCCCTGACTTTAAATCTTTAGACACAGGATTTATTCCTTGCACAAAAAGATTGCAAAATTCCTACACAGGAGACAAAATTAAAGGCATCGGTACCATGCATAAATCAAATGCTGTGCCGGTATTCACAGATAATGAAGCCAAAGACATATCGAGTATGAGAAGATGAGCATTTCAGCAGAAGATTGGGCCGAATATGAAGAATATTTGGAAACCTTGACAGAGGAAGAGTTACAAATTGAGATTGAATGGTTAAAATCAGTCGGAATTGCGAAGGAAAGAGGCAGTGTAGTGACTTCTGTGCAAACCGACACTTTACAATGAGGAAATTATGCTAAGACAGCAAGAAGAATCGCAAATTTTGCGTGGAATTGATGAAATTATGTTCAATTTGCGTCATGTACCAACAGAAGATGTTGCGTATTTTTTAGTAAAGTTCGATCCAAAGCTTGCGGATCGCTTGGCATCTGCAATTGAGCAGAATTTTTTTGAAAAAAACGAAGGAAATAAACATGAGTAACAACGGACACTACATTTGGCTCGATGCAAAAGCGGATGATGAAGAAATTCCTTATTGGAAAAAGTTGGATATCGTAATCCGAAAATGGGCAACGTTATCCGGCATGGAAAAAGACCTTTCCGACTACCAAAAACGCAAGGTAATTTATCAAGATTGATGGTGTTGCTAAAAAACAACGCATTTTCAGAAAACATTTGACGGTAAGCGATAATTAGAGTATAATGGTCTTTTAAATCGGAGAATTCATGGAACTCATTCAGTCAAAATCGTTACTTGCCAAGTTAATGGCAACAGAAAATCTCACTATTGAGCAAAGAAATGTGCAAACTGCATCTTTTGATGTTAAACAACGTGTATTAACTGTACCCATTTTAGATAAAAATATCTCTGGCTATCTTTATGACTTGTTTATGGGTCATGAGGTCGGCCATGCACTTTATACTCCTCTAGATGGTTTGATTCAAGCACATGAAGAAAAACTTCCAATGTCCATTATGAACGTATTGGAAGATTCTCGTATTGAGCGTAAAATCAAAAACAAATATCCAGGAATTCGTTCCTCGTTTATTCGTGCGTACAAAGAATTGATTGAAAAAGATTTCTTTGGTACTAAAGACGTTGATTTGAATGAATTGAATTTTATTGACCGTGTTAACCTTTACACTAAAGGTGGTGCAACACAAGGAATTAAATTTAATGATGCTGAGCAATACTTGGTCAATCGTATCGAAAATACCGAAACTTATGAAGATGTAATTGAAGTTGCTCGTTTAGTAATGGACTTCATGAAGCATGAAGCCGAAGAACGCAAGAAGAATAATCCCGAAATGTTTGAAGAAGATGAAGATGGTGATTATGAAAGCTTTGATTCCGAAGGATATGATGATTCTGATGAATGGGACGATGAGACCGAAACCCGTGAATCTAATTCCGATACAGAAGATTCTGATGACGGTGAAGAAACGGAAGATATAAATGCCGAGGCAACCCGTGCTGGTGGTAATAATCCTGAATTCGATTCGAAAGATCAAATAAAATCTTTCACCGATGAAAACTATCGTAAGAATGAAAGTAAATTATTTGATACCTCTAGTGATATTCTATATTATGGAAATATTCCTGATATTGATTTAAATAAAGCCATTGTTACACATAAAAAATTGTGGAATGATTATCGTGCAGAATTAATTAAATTTGAAAACGATAGATATTATCGTCCTACAGGTCAGGATAAAGAAGGATTTCAAAAACTCCGTAATGATGCCAAGAAAGTTGTTGGTTATTTGGCCAAAGAATTTGAGTTGCGTAAAAATGCCGACCAATTGAAACGTGCATCTATTGCTAAAACTGGTGAATTGAATATGAGCAAAATCTATTCATACCAGTTTGCTGAAGATTTGTTTAAGAAAATTACCGTATTGCCTAATGGTAAATCTCACGGTCTTGTAATGTTCTTAGACTGGTCAGGTAGTATGCACAACCATTTAGAGAATACAATCAAGCAGTTAATTAACTTAGTAATGTTCTGTAAGAAGGTAAACATTCCTTATGATGTTTATGCTTTTACATCTGAACATAACGATTGTTATTCTGGTGAATTTAAAGAAGGCGATATTGTTTTGCGCAATTTTAAATTGTTGAATTTATTATCGAGCAAAATGTCTGCTTCTGAATTTTCTTATGCTGGTGCTGCTTTGGTAAGCTTATCACACCATCGTTCATTCAAACCATATTGGTTCCAAATGGGTGGTACACCATTAAATGAAACAGTTATTTCTGCCATGAAAATTGTTCCTGAATTTCAGAAACAATATAAATTACAGATTGTAAATACTGTATTCTTAACCGATGGTGATGGCCATACTTTGCGTGATGTATATTATACTAATGCTGATGGTTATAAAACTTCAGGTACAAGTAGTGAATATGTTTATGGTAAACATAAAAAAATGGTGATTCGTGATCCTAAAACTAAATCTGAAGTTAAAGTAGATAATCCACATGGTCGTGAATTAACTGCTCAATATATTAAAATGTTGAAGGCTCGTACAGAATGTAACATTGTTGGTTTTTATGTTTTAAGTGGTCGTGAACTTGGTCGTGAATTACATTGGTTCTATCCTAATCTTTCTTACAACCTACACGATAAAATTAAATATGAATTTCGTAAAAACAAATCTATGGTTGTTACATCTGCTGGTTACGATGAGTATTATCTTCTCCGTGCAGAAGGCCTAGATACTGATGATGATGTAGAATTTACTGTTAAAGAAAATGCAACTACTCGTGGTTTGGTTTCTGCTTTCAGTAAATATGCAGGTAATCGTTTGAATAACCGTGTTGTATTAAATCGTTTTGTAGGAATGATATCATGATGGATGGCGAAAAACGAATCGTTACTTTTGTAGGTAATAGTGGTAGAAAAACTGCCACTATTATTTGGAGAAATATATTTGATATGTTTGAAGTTGATTGTGCTGACGATGATGGTCTAGTATTAATGGAAACCAAATTCTTTAAAGAAGAATCCGAAGCACAATCTTATGCTGAACAATTTGTATGGGGAGAAATTCATGGAACTGTCTAAGTTTACCAATGGTGATAAGAAAGCTATTGTCGAAAGAAAAGATTTTTCATATACCGTTAATTATTACCTAAAAGGTAGAATCATTAATAAAGAAGTTGTATCTGACTTTAGTAAAGCGGAACAACTTGCTGAAAGTTTTACCTTGAGTGAAAGTAATAATGGTCCTAGTTTATTGAATGAAAATGTCTGAAGTTGCTTTATTTGATCCCTTTGATCCTAAAAAAATCTATGATGATTTAATTAAAAGATGCAAGACTGCCAAATCTTGGCATATTCGTTGTATTGTTGATGAAAGCTTTGTCGGATTAGCACCTTTCGATATCATGATTAAAGATGGTATATTTCATTGCAAAGTTATTACACCAACATTAAAAGAAGCTTATGTGTTGGTAGCAAACAAATTACCAGTAATTAAATTCTTAAAAGATAATAATGAACCCTGAGCAATTACTACAATTATTAAATCGAATATATGTTTGGTTGCCAAAAAATAATTATATGAGAAATGAAGTGAAACAAATCATGGACCAATTAAAACAACAGTTAGGAAGATAATGAGTGACGGTGGAAAAGGAAGTTCTCCAAGACCTTTTGTGATTCCAAAGGAAGAATTTGCAGAGAAGTGGAATACAATTTTTGGTGATAGACCAATTCTAAAAGGTTACTGCAATGTTTGTGGTAAAAAAGAATCTTGGTGTGAATGTAAGAAAAAGAAAACAAAATGAAAAAAAGAGTATTGATTACAGGTCATAAAGGTTACATTGGTCGCCATCTATGGCAAATGATTTTTGAAACTAGACCTGATATTGATTTGTACGGTTTTGATATTGCCGGCACAGGTATGGAAAATTTAGATATCCGTAATATGTTTACTTGTGATATGGAATTTCATACCGTAATTCATTTGGCTGCTTTGGTTCGTGTTGGTGAATCTGTTAAAAATCCTACCGATTATTATGAAACGAATGTTGGTGGTACAATCAATCTTTTAGAAAAAGTAAGACACCACAATTTCATCTTTGCCTCTACGGGCGCCGCATCTAATCCAGATTCTCCTTATGGATTCTCTAAACGTGTTGCCGAAGATATTGTAAAAGAGAAGGCTTACGATTATACTATCTTCCGATTCTATAATGTAATTGGTACAGACGGATTTCCTCCAACCAATCCAGAAGGCATTTTATTGAATCTAGTGAAGGCCAGTAAAGATGGATTTAATCTGTATGGAGATGATTACAACACCAAAGATGGAACATGTGTTCGTGAATATGTCCATGTGAATGATATTTGTTCTGCCATTATTAAAGCAATCGATGAACCTTCCAGAGATATTGAAAACCTTGCTTATGGTGATACCAGAACAGTCAAAGAAATTATTGAGATTTACAAGAAAGTAAACAATAAGAAATTTAAAGTGAATGTTCTACCAAGACGACCTGGTGACCTAGAAGCTTGTTATCTAGAGAAACCGTCCAAGTATATGATACAAAATTATTCTTATGAAGAAATGCTTAAAATAAATGTTTAAAGATAGGTATGATACTATAACCACAATCAAAATGTTTGCCACAATACTGGCATTCTTTGTGGTCTATGGTTTCGTTTCTGATGATGATTACCATAAAATCGTTGCCAAGATAACGCCTATCAAGTATAATTGTGATATGTTAATCGGTGGTTGGCACCCCGATGTTCCCACCAAAGTAATTGAAGAATGTAGAAAGAAAATTTATGGCAACCAAAAAATCTAAAGCAACACCAGCTGGTATCGGTATCAAACCAATCAGAGCAAATATTATCCTTGAAGCAGTTAAAAAAGATACAGTATCTAAAGGTGGTATTGTTTTAGCTTCTGCTGATAGAGAAGAAGCTTCCCGTGGTAAAATCGTTGCAATTGGTCCTGATGTTACGATTGTTGAAGTTGGTCAGGTGATTCTACCTAACTGGCAAAAAGCAAAGAAAGTAAANTATGAGAATATTGAATATTGGATTGTTGACGAAGAAGATTTGGTTCTGGTGTTCGAAGGCGAGTAATATGTCAGAAGTTCAATACGAAACNACCGACTGGTTCANTAAAGAAATCAAACCAGTNTACGAAGGTATCTACGANGTCAAAGTAAGGTCGTGGCCGTTTCCACATAAAGCATATTGGAACGGCACCGAATGGCGGGAATATTTTGGNCCAGAGGATGATATTGGCGGAACGAAACTTAAAATTATCGAGTGGCGTGGCCTAACCGAACAACAATCATTATAAGCGCTCAAAGAACAAGAAGTTTTTCAAGCGCTTCCGGGGCTTCGCTTCCGGGGCTTACCATTCCGGGGCTTACCAGTAACGAAGTTCGTTAAACTCACGAACAATGCGATCCAAGTCGGCATTATTCTGAGGACGCTTTAGAGAGATATACTCGTCTAAAGTCATAGGACCATAAGTATTAAAGAAGGACTTCAAAGCGTCCGAAATTTGTTTTAAGAAGTTCATGATTTTCCTTTTGAGAAGTTTTAGAGTTGCACTAATGGTATTAGTGTTTATACTTATATAGTTAAGAAATATATTTCAGGAATATTACAATGACCACGTTCACCACAGAAGATAGAATACAATTCGAAAAACCCTCTGAGCCGACTTGGGAAGAAAAATGGGGTAAAAAATGGGTAGACGCAATACGAAAAGATTGGAACAATCAGGCCGATATCGTTTGGTTCTGGCCACTAACTGAGCAAACCGAATTAGATTTAGATTATGGTCCGACACACCTTCACTATAGAGCTCAAGGAATCGCTGGAGTACATTCTATGCCTATCGGTGGTTCTATTCATGAATTTACCACAGTATCTACTACATGGACCACGAATATTGCTCCTACACTTTCTGTCTCTCCTCAAAATTCAGTAGGTCAACTCAACATTGGTGGAGTTCAGATTGGTATGGAGAAAGAACCGTCATGGATTCAGAAACTATTATACAAACTATTAGGATTTGATTGGAAGAATAAATGAAGAACTGTAGACCTAATTCCTGGTGGGTACGATTAATCGATAAGTGGTTTTCTATTAGAGTTACCTGTGACCAACGATGCGAAACAGGTAATTACGAAGCACCTTGTCAGTACCCTAAGAGAAACTCTGTGGATGGATGCCGTGGTAGTTGTCATCAAGGAAGAAAGAAGTGTGATTGCTCTGGAGGACATCATGAGAAATAAAAGTGCTCAAGGCCTTGGTATTCGTTCTGATACCAAATTAATCAAAGATATTAACAAAGCTGCTTGGGGTAAGCAATTAGATACCATTAGAGTTAATGATGCTTGGAGGGAAGCTTGTAAAAAAGATCCTGAATTAATTAATACAACGTCCTTTCTAGAGTTCAAAAAAGAGTATTTCCGTAAGACCCGCTCCAGGAAAAAATTCAAATCCAAAAAAGTCGGATCCTGAAAAAATTCCTGGAAAAAGGAGTTACTGAATCATTGTTTTGACCTATCCTGAGCTTTTTTCCATACTGCTCTCCGGCGTTGCTCCAAAACAACACTTTTACCTCTGAGCGCCTCAAAGCTGCTCTCCAATCTGCCACAGTCGTTGCTCCAAAACAACACTCATCCGGCAACGCACCAAAAATAGCTGCTCTCCTCTGCCAATCCGCAAAATACCGCTTGACCAATCCGCCAATACCTGTACAATGGTTTTTATTGAGTCCGAGAGCAATTCCGCAATCGGCCATTATTAGGATTATATTATATTATGAAAAATCGCCGTATTAAGGAAGATATTCCAGCCCAAGCTGGTGTTGTTGATCCTAAAATCCAGTTTTTACAGCCAACGATACAGTTTGCTGAAAAACACGGATATAAAGTAACAATTAATCCAAATCCCAATGGCAGAATATTTGCAAAGTTGGTTAATAAACAAATTGAGCATACTGTTCGTATAGGGTTTAGTCATGGTCGAGCCCCGGGTACTAAACTTGAAGCTGAGATAACAGACGATTGGGACAGTCAAACTTGGGCGTGGTCCGGAAGAGAATTGGCACAAGATTTTAAAGAGTTTTATCGAGATGCGCTTAGAGACAGCCCTGTACAAGGACAGCACCTATAATCAAGCAGTATTATTAACTATTATTATTATTGAGATTATATTATTATTATGGATTTATCTGGATTATCTATTATTGAATTAAAGCAGTTATTATCCCGAGTTAATCAGGATATATCCTCTATTAAGCGTAAGGAAAAAGCTGCTGCCAAAAAAGCTGCCATTATGGATAATGAGTATATCGTGGCTAATAATATCGCTAAAGCCTTTACTGGTAAGCAATATGATAAACCAGTAACCAATAAGCGTATTATCCAAGATATTGCCATCCAGCACGATATTCTGGATTATCTCAATAATGGTGGTCGTATTATTACCACTAAAAGCGACCGATTAACCAGTAAAGCAGTAAGAGGCGCAAAAGCTGGTATTAGATTATATCGCAGATTTGCTTAATTATCAAGCTGTACCATTTACATTTACCATTTATTATAGAAAGCATTATATGACTACATTTATCGACACCATCCAATCATTATCATTATCCGACAAGCGTTCATTGGTTAAATCTCTCCGTGAAATGATTAAGGAAGATACTATTACCAATAAGCGTATTATTGCATTAACCAAGAAGCAAAAAGAGCAAGAGAAAAAGAATAAGGTATTAGCGCAGATTAAAGCAGCTGAAGAAAAACTCGCTAAACTGAATGCCAAATTAGCTTCATAATAGTATAGAGATAATATCGATATATTATAATAACCATTAAGGTGCTCAGATACGCTTAGTGGTTATTAGTAAGTTATCGTTATGGTTTTATCATAACTATTTGATTATATTAGTTATTATGGTATTATAGAATATCTCAGAATGGCTCGGAAAATCTTCCAGGATTAACTAGGATAATCTAGGATAATCTGAAATGAAAACTAAGACCATTCGAGAGCACCTATATCCCGACCATTATAGCGACATATAACCAAAAGTAATATAGAATAGATTTTAAAGTAATATACGGAGCATCATTATGAGCAATATAGTGGAAGATAACGATTTGGATAATATCGTATTATGCCATGAGGTATTAGATATAGCTCAGGAAGTATTATCTGAGAGAGATTATAGTATTGTATTGCACTATATTCTTGATAATGGTACTAATAAAGATTTAGGTAAAGATTATGGTATATCTGGTTCTCGTATTATTCAGATATACAATAGGTCAATAAGGACTATTATCCGTGCATTATCATATGAGAAAATGGTATGGATGAATGGTCAGTATTATAGAGTTATTAAAAGTAAATTATTTGATACGGAGAGATTATGAGTAAAAAGCATTATATTATGTTGGCAAGAGTATTATTTGAGAATAAAGCACCATTTCAATTATGTTCTGATATGGCGGTTCAGTTTAAAAATGATAATCGGTTATTTGATATTAACCGTTTTCTATCTGCTTGTGGTCATTGATTATGAGAAATTCAAAGCATAATCTATTATCTAAAAGGAATAATGGTTATTTTTATATTGCTTTTAATAAGAGTATGCCAGGTTGGATTAAAATCGGTATTACTAAAAAGACACCGAATAATAGAATGGCGGGATTAAGTCAATCTACACCATTAGATTATACTATAATCCATTCTGAATATATTCCAATGGTTACTAAAGTGGAGGCAGATATTAAGAGTTTATTTAATCCCACTATAATTAACTTAAAAGGTAAAGAATATAAAGTAAACTATAATCATGGTAGAGAATGGATTTATTATGGTAATAATCATGATGCATCACCATTATCCTTTATGAGGTCATGGAATAATCGTTCGGAATTGGTAAAAAGAATTAAAGGTGAATTATATCGTAGCATTATGAATAATTCAGCAGGCAGTATTATTAGTGGTTTATTATAAAAAGGTATTATATGAGCAATTTTCAGTTAGTTAAGTATTTCATTATTGGATTCTCTTATAAGGTTAAGAGGTCATTATCTAAATTGATTAAAGGAGTATTATGAGCAGTATGAAGCGTTTGGTTGAAGATTTTAACTATTATTTTGATAATCAGCATGGTGATGTAGTTATTGCTGGTATATCATTTTCTCCTTCTGATATATTGAAGGAAATGGATCCCATTGCCTATAATGAAGAATTCCATAATTGGATGGATATTGAAATGGAATTAGATAATGGATAAAGTTATTATTGTTTGTTTGATTATACTATTATCTTATCATTTTAGTGATATTGATAATCAGTTTAAGGTAATGTCTGGTAATATTAAAGTAGAAAGGGTATTATGAAAGGTTATACATTTGTTTGCAGTAAGGTTGGATTTAGAACCGAGTATTATCCATTATCTAATATGATGGATAAAACGATTAAAGCATTATTATCCAAAATGGAAGGTAATGGTTACTTGGTTGAATGTATTAAGGATTAAGTCGTTGTTCCGATACAACACATTATGGTTTTTCGGCAGAGAAACCGTATTGGAATGTGCCAATTTGATTGTGGTTCATTCTAATGCCTGTATAATAGGTGTTTGAAATGTGCAATTTTGCACCTCGATTGTAATTTTTGAGAAAGTTTATATTATGAGTTTAAAGTTATTATCACAAGGTAATCCAAAAACCTTGAAAGGCGAAGCAATGGGTTATAATACCTATATTCTTCATTTAGCACCTGCATCATTATCAGGTCATAATACCTGTCCAAAAGCGACAGCAGGTTGCATTGCTTCTTGCTTGAATACTGCTGGTCGTGGCGGTATGTTCAAAAAAGGCGAGAATACTAATACTATTCAGCAGGCAAGAATCCGTAAAACCAAGTTATTCTATAATGACCGTGATACCTTTATGCATCTATTGGCAAAAGATATTACATTGGCGATTAAGCAATCTGCCAAAGCAGGTTTAGTTCCAGTTATTCGTTTAAATGGTACTTCCGATATATCATGGGAAAAGTATCCAGTTAAAATGGGTAATGTAGTATATACTAACATATTCTCAGCTTTTGGTTTCTTGCAGTTTTATGATTATACCAAGGTATTAGGTCGTAAAACTCAAGGCATTACCAATTATCATTTAACCTTCAGTATGGCAGATGGTAATTACTTAGATTGTAAAGAAGCGGTTAATCAAGGTTATAATATTGCCGTGGTATTTGGTATCAAGAAAGGTACTGAAATGCCTAAGAAATTCTTTAATCATAATATGACTGTATTTAATGGTGATGAAAGTGATTTACGCTTTCTTGATCCAAAGAATTCGATTATCGGTCTATATGCTAAAGGCAAGGCAAAAAAAGATATGACTGGTTTCGTAAAATATCCAGTCGGTGATTATCAGTATACTATTAAAATTCAAGAGGCAGCTTAATATGAGCACAGGTTACAAAAAAGTAAGATTAACCATTGAAATGGTTGTGGAAGATGCCGATAAACTGGCATGGGTTGCAGAATCAATATGGGAGCAATTCAATCGTGGTGAGGATATCACCGATTGGAATTATGAGATTCTGGAAGGTGATGTGCAACCTATTATTGATAAGGTACTATGAAAACATTTAAAAATGTTAGGTATGAGGTTAGTTGGTATGATCCTAAGTTTGGTTGTAATGATATTAAATCAATGTCCAATTATGACAAAGCGGTGGCATTGTATAATGAAAAGAAATTGGAAAGAAGGCGCCATGTATCATTGGAAAAGATTGTATCCGTATTAACCAAAGAATTTATTACACCGTAGTTTTATAGTAACCATTCAATATAGTGGTTATTAGTAAGATTATGTAAGTGAATACTAAGGAGATTATATGGAACCAGTATATTGTTGTGGTGGTGAAGTTTGGGAATCGTTAGAATTAGCAATAGAATATTCTAATCATGTTTATATAACTCAAGGTATTATCCTTGGTATTGAGAAGGTAGAATAATATGGATTTATTTGAATTGATTGATAATGTAACAGAATTAACTGAGAATTATGTGGTTAATATGGGTCAAGTGCCTGCGAAGCAATTAGGTCTTGATAATCGTTGCGGTAAACTGTTTGTATCACCAGATTGTATTGGTGTTTATAAGTCAAACGACCGTGCATTACAGTATTATGGTGGTTTTGAGTATGTTGATTCTGAATATCGGCATGAAATGGGTGATTATGTATTCTATTCAGCAGAAGATAAGCGGGTTTCTGATTGTTTAGAACATTATTTGAATATTATGGATGAGGTGTAATATGGTAACAAGTTTTAATCCTAAATGGCGAGATAATGCCATTGATACATTAATCAATGATGATATTGATTCTATTTTTACCATGAAAGGTGAATTTAATGATGAATCAATGATTGCTGAAATGTTATATTCTGGTTTTAAAGGTTATCAAGAATATACCGATGAAGAATTAGAAACAGAATTGCGTGAGCGTGATATTTCAACGGTATTTGGAGATAATGATGATTAAGGTAGAAATGACCGAGGATCAATTAGATAGTTTAATTGATATTTTAGAGTATGTCAGCAATTCTGAG